>OJOA01000555.1_pt1 | contig 24567 bp, 22 predicted proteins | sample 1597991 | NCBI WGS metagenome assembly OJOA01 (sample SAMN01915207, study PRJEB22387) | human gut metagenome | isolation source: stool | host: Homo sapiens | place: USA | reverse complement strand
ATTACATTGGCAATCAATTCATTATAAAGTTTTATTCTTTTTACGACAGTCCCTAAATAGAATCTCTATGGGCATTATAAAAGCATATAGGGGCTGGAGGTTTCAAAATGAGAATTGCAATCAGGTTATATCCAATTGCAACCATTTCAAAATGAACCAATTCACATATAAATTACAATATTGAGTCGTATATGTATCAAACCCTACATATCATCAGGCATTTTATTTATAAACAGACGCGTAACATCCATCAAGAGGTTTGATTGCTATTAACTTCAACACTTTTAGATCAGGTTAAATGATTATTGTGGAATAACTAATTTTTGCCATTAACGAAAAAGAGATTCATAACGCCTGTCTAGACAAAGACAACAAAACCAATCGGCATATCGAATATAATTCGCTATATTTGTACTATTCAATCGAGGCATAATATGAAATTAAATAGGATAAAAGCCGTTCTGGCAGAGAAAGGTATCTCTCAGACATGGCTAGCAAAGCAGCTTAACAAGAGCTTCAGCATGGTTAATGCCTATGCCTGCAATAGAATCCAACCAAACCTTGAGACCCTTCTACAAATAGCCGTCATCCTGCAAGTCGACTTGAAAGACCTGATTACAGACAAAGAAGAACGATAGTAGAATTATGAAAGATATATTATCATACGAATCCGACATTTGGTCGTGCGCCGATTTACTCATATCATCGGGAATCAAGCAAAGCAAATTTCCTGATTACATGATGCCATTCTTCGCTCTCATCATGCTCGAAGGGCGTATGCGAAATGAAATGGCAGATATTGAAGCCTCCGAGGGCCTGACCCGTGAGAACAACTTGCAGGAATTTATCGAAGCCTTCCGAGACCGAGAGTGTGGGTATAACGACTACATCGTTCGCGAAGGCAAAACACTGTCCACCATTTGCAATAACGACAAGACATTTGAGCAGGATTTCCGAAGCTATCTGGCAGGCTTTGATGGGACGCTCAAAGAATTGCTCGGCATCGAGCGTGGTACTGACGACAGCAAATACCTCAATCTGGACGGAATAGTTGCCGAATTGCGGAAGAAAGGCATTCTGATGCAGTATATCACTCAATGGGCACAAATAGACCTTTCGCCTTATAACAATTCAGAAATAACCACACTCGAGGAGCATATCAAACGCAAATGGGCCGACATATCGGCAGAAACGGCCGGAGAGCAGTACACCCCAGAAGATATTATTTCGCTAATTGCCGAAATCGTTGCGGCGAAGATCGACATCTCCACCGATGATTTTGTACATATCTACGACCCGACGTGCGGTGGAGCCAACCTGCTGTTCGGCGTTGTGGACCGTTTGCGCGATAAGGCCGGCTACAAATATATAGCCGCGCACGGTTGCGACTGGAACGATGCGCTATACGCTTTGGCGAAGATCGAATCGTTGTTCCGCGAGAATACCGAAATCAAATATGGCAATACCCTAACCTCTCTACCGTTCAAGGGCAAAGAGTTTGACGTAGTTGTAGCCAACCCTCCTTATGGAATTCCGTGGAAAGGCTATGAGAAAGAGATTCGGAACGACCAAACAGGTCAGTTCTCGTTCCTGCCCACCGTAAGTGACGGTCAATTGCTATTTTTGCAACACAATGTATGGCATCTGCATGAAAATAGAGGAATCGTTGTTGAAGTAAACAACGGCTCGTCGCTGTTCAGCGGTGATGCCGGCAGCGGCGAGAGCAATATCCGCAAATATCTTTTCGACAACGATTGGGTGGAGGCCATTATTCAGATGCCGTCCGACGAGTTCTTCAATACGGGCATCGTCACCTATTTGTGGATTCTCAACAAGAACAAACCGGCCGAGCGTAAAGACAAGGTAATCCTTATCAACGCTGCCGATCTATGGCAGCCGTTGAAGAAAAACAAGGGTTCGAAACGCAAGGAGATGAACCCCGAGCATCGTGCAGCCATTGTCCGAGCGCTGGTTGAATTCAAGGATTGCGCCATTGCTAAGGTTTACGACAAATGGCATTTCTATTTCAACAAACAATCTGTCGTTCTTACCGAGACCGACAGCGAAGGACGCTACGTTAGTAAGACACTCAACACAGACGGGAAGTCCTACACTATCAAGAACATTACGTCTTACTGTCAGGATGGGACTTGGATATGGTCGCAGGATAATGACGCCGAATCATTAAAACTTCAGAACTCGGTACTTCACCATTTCGGAATCAATGCCTGGTCTGTCGTGATTTGTTCCGATGCGATTTATTGGGTAGATAAAGAAAACCACGAAATCATGCGCACCACCTACGCCGGAGAGCATGAGTGTCTGGGTAATGGTGCTATCAACGTGCAGTTCGGCTATAATAAACGTCGAGAAGAGCATACCATATCTGCCAAAATTGTTGATTGTACGACCAAGGACTCGGAGATTATTCCGTTCGGCCCCAATCCCGAGGTCAATGAACAAGGCATCAAGGATTTTCTCCAACGCTATATCTACAAGCCCTATACGATTGGTGAGAATGTCGTGGGTGTCGAGGTGAACTTCAACAAGGAATTCTATGTTCCCGAGACCGTTGAACCGGTAGATTCCATCCTTGCCGAAATCTCGGATATTGACAAGGCAATCGCAAATCTTGAGAAAGGTCTTGGCTTATGAAAAAGTGTTGTATCTCTAAAATGAGTTGGCTAGAATCTTTCCCTTCACATTGGAAGATGTGCAGATTAAAAGATTATACAGCAACAAATACTGGTATTACTTTTACAAAAGCCAATCTCGTAGATAGCGGGAATGCCGTTCTTAGTTATGGCCAAATCCATGCTAAAAACAACCCAACAACCAGAATCAATCATGAATTAATCAGATTCATTCCCGATTCGTTGGTTAACGATAAATTGTCATCAAAAGTTAAACAGGGTGATTTTATATTTGCAGATACATCAGAAGATTTAAAAGGATGTGGCAATTGCATTTATATTAATGAACCAATTGATTTATATGCCGGGTACCACACAATTCTTTTACGAAATGAAGGGCTTGGTTGCGGTAAATACTTCGCATATTTATTTATGAGCGACCCATGGCGCTCTCAGATTCGCAAAAAAGTTAAAAGCGTAAAGTTATATTCGATAACACAAGGAATACTAAAACAAGCTTTTATCGTAGTACCCCCAATCAAGGAGCAGGAGGCAATTGCGGCATATTTGGATAAGGAGTGTGAGAAGATTGGTCGAAAAATAGAACTGTTGGAGCGCAAAGCCGATGCTTACAGCCGACTTCGTCGCTCCCTGATCAACCGCGCCGTCACCCGTGGATTAGGCCCCAACACCCCCATGAAATCAACCTTGATTCCTTGGCTTGGAGCCATTCCTGCACATTGGAACATAAAACGGGGAAAGTCTCTTTTTAAAGAGGTTTCTCGTGCTGTACGTCCGGAAGATGGAGTTGTCACTTGCTTCCGAAATGGTGAGGTTACATTACGCACTAATAGACGGATAACCGGTTTTACTGAATCTGAACAAGAAATCGGTTATCATGGAGTTCGAATAGGCGATCTGGTTATTCACCAGATGGATGCATTTGCAGGGGCCATTGGCATATCCGATTCAGACGGAAAATGTTCGCCAATATGCATCGTTTGTCGCGAAATAAACTCCTCAGAAGCTGATCTTAAATATTATTGTCAACTTCTCCGTGTTATGTCTCATCGTGGTTACATTCAGGCTTTAGCAAAAGGAATTAGAGAAAGAACAACTGATTTTAGATATAAAACCCTTGCTTCTTTACATTTCCCTGTTCCTCCAATTGATGAGCAAAAAAAGATTACCGCATATCTGGATGAGAAGTGCGCAAAGATTGATGCCATCCTTGAAAAGATAAATACCGAAGTAGAGCGTCTGAAGGAACTGAAACGCTCCCTGATAAATGAGGTAGTAACTGGCCAGCGGGCCATCGAGACAGAATCGCGCTCCTAAAACTACATTGGATTATGACCGAACTTGAGTTGCAAAGTGAATATGTAATGGACTTTTTCTGCCGCCGTGCAGATGGTCTTGGTTTTCGTGAAATAAAGAATAATGCCGTTTCGCCCGATTTGTTTATTCCGGCCAATCTGTACGAGTTCTTGAAAGAGAATTCGCGCAAGGCATGGAACAACCTGCTCAAAAAGAGCGAATACAATGGCGACGAGCAAAAATTGCTTCGGGCCATTATGGATATGATTCGCGAGAAGATTGAGGCGAGTGCCAATGTGGCAATCTTCCTGAATAAAAACCGAACCATTACATTCGAAGGCGAAACCCTGCAACTTATTTATGTCAGTGGTTCGGAGTTGCGCGGAGACGAGGACTTCAACAAAAACATCTTTGCGGCTGTCGAGGAGATGAGTTATTCGTTCCACCACGACGCCAAAAAGATATTCGCATTTCGCCCAGACCTGTCGTTCTTTGTCAACGGCATTTTTCTCGGCTATGCCGAATTGAAGAGCAACTTCACCAATCAAACGGCCAAGACGAACGGCAGGAACAAAATCATTACCGACTACCTCGAAGCCGTGTGGGAATATACCAAGATTGCCAATGGCAATGATGTATCGCAAACGCTTCGTCGTCGTATGCTCCGGCCGTTTGAGAAATCGATTCACCTCGTAACCACGGACATCACGGATACATACATACTACGGGATCCGGGACAGTTTTTTGATGAAGCAAAGCGAGGTTTTCAAGATAATACCATCTCGATCTCATCTTTCCGTCCGGTGGTGGAAAAGGTATTCAAGCCTCTCCCCATAAAGCAGGTGGAGGCAACCGATCCACGCGTTCGCTTCGAAGAGGCAATGCGTTCGCTCTACTCCAAGAAGATGATCGAGAAAGAGATACTTTACTATAACTTCATGGCCTACACCTATAAGACCGTAACGTATGTTGAGAATGGCCATAAAGTACAAAAAAAGGAGTATAAGGACAAAACAGGTCGTTTGATATGTCCGCGTCCAAAGCAGAAATTCGGCTGCGACCGAATCATGGAGCGTGTTCAGGAATTTCTGGACCACGAAAATGAGCCCTTGTATTTTATCAACCGACTGCGGGCCGAACTGCAAGCACTCAATGCGCCACAGGACCTGATAGACCGCGTAGTGGCCGAGAGAGACAGTTATTGCAACAACAAGTATGTCTATTCGCTCTTGTTGCAATATGCTGCAGGATTCGGCAAGAGTAACATAATAGGTTGGACAGCGCTGCAACTCAAAGACCTGCGTTACAAAGGCGAATGGGTCTATAACAAGATTTTGCTCGTTGTCGATCGTCTGCAATTGCGCGACCAGCTCGACTCGATGATGCTCAACATGAACATCGACAAGGCTATGTTCGTAGAGGCTACCGACCAGGACACCTTTGTGAAGGCGTTGAGCGACAAACGCCGTATCATCGTCGTGAACATTCAGAAATTCTGGGAACTCAAGAAAGCCATCGAAAAAGCCGGCAAGGATTTCAAGAATATGCGCGTGGCTTTTCTTATTGATGAGGTACACCGCTCAAACACCGATGATGTTCACCAGGAGATGTATTCGGCGTTCGATGAGCTGCAGGATATCTTCGATGAGAACGGAGGATTTATCACAAGAGGCTCTACAAAGAAGAATCTGATTGTCGGTTTCACGGCAACTCCCAGCAACCGAGTATTGGCTCGTTTTGGCGAATTTCACAGAAGCACCAATTTTAATCAGCTATGGAAGCCATTCGATTCATACACCATGAAGGAGGCCATAGCCGACGGTTACATTCTTGATCCGACGAAACATATTATTCCCGTACCTGCAAAAATGTATTTTGAACTTCCCAATGGCGTTATGCAGGCTATAACGGCAGCCATGAACTCGGGACAGGATGAACGGGTATCATTCGCCAAAAGGCAAATATATGAGAATCCGGACCGAATGAAAGCAATTGCAGAATTCGTGGTCAATCGGCTGCTTTCATTGGTTTACGGGAAAATTCGTGGCACGGGGAAAGCCATGCTTGCGGTTAGCTCTATTCCGATTGCTATTCAATACTGTAAAATCATTCGTCAGTTGATGGCGGAAAAGACAGCATCAGGAACTTTTGCCAAATATGCCGATGCACCTGTTGCTATCGTCTACTCCGACAATCAAAAATATGAGAAATGTTCATCAATGAACGGTGGTGTGGCTGAGGACAAGGTGATAGGCAACTTCAAGACGGCAAAAAACGGGCTTATCATTGTTGTTGATAAGCTGCAAACGGGCTTTGACGAACCCAAGCTACACACCCTGTTTCTTGACAAGGAGATTCGCGACATTAATGCCATTCAGACAATCTCGCGTGTAAATCGCAAGACCAAGTACAAAGAAGAGTGCCATATTATAGACTTCTCATTTGGCAACGTCAACGAAAAGAATATTCGGGATGCTTTTGCCAAATACTGCGGTATGGTTATCACGGACTTTGATCCGCTTCGTGAGAAGGCGATTATTCAGGAATTATATCGAGAATTATTAGCACAGCCAATCTATATCAAGTGGTTCGAGCGATATAAATCGTCTGTCAATAATGCAGAGGCCAATGCCCAGCTATGTCTCGATATGGACGCCGACATTCGAGCGTGGATCAAGAATGTAATGGAGGCGCATGCACAATATACGCAGGATCTTAAAACACATAGTGAGAAAACGGCCGCCACAAACGACGATGATCCGGCAAAAGCGCTACGCAAAACCATCGGCCGGTACAACTCTCTGCTGGTTCTCTTGCAAGGTGTAATCGAATTGGATGCTCAATTTAAGGATGCCGTATTTATTGATTTCTGGCAGCGATACTGCAATATTTATCGCTCTATATTTGAGCAGAAAGACTCTATTGGCTCAATACACACTACCTTCGACGGAGAAATCGGGTTGCTCGTAAGTGATGAGGTTGAGATTGAAGAGCCTCAGGAACAGGACGACGACCCCGCAAACCTTAAAAGCAAGAAAAATACAGGAGAGAACCGAGGTGGATTAGCTTCGATATTCGATACCCTTGCCCGACTAAACGCAACTGAACAAGAAAGAGAACAGGAGATACAATTCTACTTTACTAAGACAAACGAATTTTATGAGTTTCTAAAGTCCGACGGACGGTTTATGGCAATGTTACGCAGTCCGAATTTTTCGCGTGATGAAATAGAAAAAGAGTACAATAAACTGATTCGTCGCTTTCTTCGACAAGTTGAAGATGTTAAAATAAAAAAACTAATTGACGAGAACAAGGAGATGTTTCTTGAGGACTTCAAGAACAAGATAGTCAATGCATAATATAGACACAAGCGATTGGAAACAAAACGCACTACTCCCTAAATTATTAACAGAAGAGGACGCCTCATACAATGCTGTTGGCAACGACAGGAATAAAGCAAACGAAATATTAAATAAAATAAGATTACGTTTCCAATCTATAAAAGCTGCTATTCGAAATAAGAGACTCTTATGAATAGATTTGTACAGTTTGCCTAATTCACATTTTGTTTCATAAAAAGACCAAGAAGGTTATATAATAAAAGAAAGATAGTGTTTCAAAAAGTATCTCAAAGCTCCTTCAGACACACTTTTTGAAACACTACCTTTTTTCTATCTACGACATTGATTTATTTCTGGAATAAAGACACAACCCCCATTGCATAAATTGCGAGACTTACATGCCAAACAATTATTATTTTTGATTCTTTCTCTATGAGTCACAAAAGCAGGATGATTGTGCCAGATATCAGTTAATGATAGTGATTTTAAGTTTCCAAATAAATCGGTATTAGCCATAAAAGAGCATGGATACATCCTCAGGTCCTCTGATATAAAAGCAGAGAAACGAGCGGATTCGCATGGTTCTATTAATGCAGAATTAACATTCATCCAACTAACAATCCCAGGCACAGAACAACTATCAAAACCTATTTTCACTACATTGCAACTAGCCACAGCTTCGTAGAATTGTTGCAGTTTCTGCGTATTTTTCACCACAAAATCTGGCCCTGTTATTATAGGTTTATAATTTAAAATTATGACGGCGTTTACCCATTTGAAGAAGTGGGGAGGATTCGTAAACCAGTCCACAAGCATATCTATGGTATCTGTTTTTAGTATAACATGTGCGTTACACTTTATACCCATAGAGTAGATTCTTTCAAAGATATCGTCATAACCGGTATAAGGCTCATAGAGGCTAATGGCCATTGCACCACAGTATGTTTTTGTCGCAGCCAATATATCTTCCGAAAGTCCATCACCATTTGTTGTATACGATGGCACAATACCAGCCTCTCTAATCATGCTTAACACATCCTTAAAATGAGGATGTTGATTGGGATTACCTCCACCTAAAGCGATTTGAAATACACCTGCATTCTTTGCCTGAACTATCACATGTCGTAACGATTCTAATGACATGTGATGCCCCTTGGTGTTAGCTTTGCGATAACAGAAATGACATCCTCGTTCGCAGTAACTTGTTATAGATACATCTAATAATTCAGGACCTTCTTCCGCCCAAAATGGTTCTGGATATCCATCATCTTCTACACGCATAAAAAAGCCAGTTTGCTGATTAAACAAAGCTTTATAATGTTGTAATGGATATTCTCGTATGATTAAATCACCAACTATCTTCTGTTGCATCTATTATCAGTTTATCTCCCTCTATTACGAATGCATCACAGCAGAACAAAGTTTCGATTGCCTCATTATCACTGTCTAACTCGCCTACGAAAATCTCAAAACCTTTCTTTTGTGCCTGATGGATTCTAGCTTGAGTATCCTCACTGAGGTACTTCTCCATGTATTCTTCTACACTCGAACAATGATATTGTATCGCAATATCCTCCAGACTATTCAGATCATTCTTAAAAAGATAGAATAACTTCATAAACATATCAAGAAACATCGAGTCTTGAGACACCCCGACTGCTTTCAAGAAGGCAGACATTGTCAACTCCCCTTTTGTCATAACAACAAAACTGGTAGATGAACTATTGGTCACAAAATCTGTTTTAATCTTCATAGCCGTTATACCTCCATCATTAATAGTTTTTGGAATCGCTCATACATGTCATCCGAACAGATAAAGTCATCGAAGTTTTCGCCAACAGAAAGGGAGTTATAATCATACAAACGAAGAACAGGATTTGCGTTTAGCGTTTTCTGTATAGAACGAGCATCACCTTCTGTTAGCCCATATACTCCAATAAGGAACTTCTCAAAATTCTCATATTCATCCAAATAAAACGCCTCATAAAGATGCTTCACATCATCACTCTCGGCAAAAAGGCTTTTGTAGATTCGAATAAACAATTCTTTAGCATAGCCATCCAATACACCGCTTTTACTCACAAAATACTCTTCTGTTAAGTCCTTGTGGGCAAATATCAGATATTGGTAAAAATCATATCCATATCTTCTCATTTTATTTTTATTTGACTAATAGTTAATTTTAACTTATCACTATTACATTTCGCTTCTACTCTTTCCAACATGTCTGCGTGCATAAATAGACCCTGATATTCACAAAAAATCATTTTCGCCTTGACATCTGAAAAGGGAACCATATACAATAACAACTCATATAGGTTATGGAAGTCTTGATATTGAGTAAACTCCGTGTCGCCTAACTCCCTTTCCATAAATTCTAAAAGCCTGGTACGTTCAGATTTTTCTTCCCTGAAAATACCATATTTAAGAGTTTGAGGCCATGTACGATCTAAGAAATCTGCAAGATCCTTGTCATTCAGCTCCGCCAAATATTCGAGGAGAACACGTATATTTAATTTTGGATAGAGTTCTGAATTCCAATGTTCCCAAAAAATCAACCTGTTTGCCATGTATTTTGGTTGCTCCGATGCTAAAATTGATTTGACCAATATGATGTCATCATGCGTTATTAAAGTGTCATCAATATCCCAGATGAATGCCTCAAAAATATCTTTGTACCAATCAAGGCCAGAAATCAGTCTGATAACTCTGTCTTTTTGAGTACTACGTGCATGGACAAAAAGAAAAGGAGTTAAGCCTTCTCGCAACTGATGTCCAGTTGTCGTATATTCTTTGACCAGAGTCTCAAATTTAGAGTAATCATTGGTCTCAATAATATCTAGTAGATATGTTGAAATCAAATAATCACGAAAGGAATCATATGTAAAATTGACTACCTCATTACGCGAGAATGGACCTTTGCGTTCTGGAGTCAGATCCTTACGCAGAAGGATGTTTTCATCAAGAAATCGATTAAAGATTCTCTTTTCTGAATCGGATAGATACCGCTGAAGATGCGATAATGGTACATTAAATACTGTATTATTTTCTATCATGTATTGCACCATACTCATTACAAAGTTATCAATACGATTCACATCTAAACGATAATGCTCTTCATAGAAAACCTTATCCATCAGTTTATGCTTCATGATCTCATAATACTCGGCAAAGACCGCTTCCTTATTGATACTGTGAATATACCCGAGTGATTTACCCTTGTTAGCTTCACAAAATATTCGAAGCATCAATAAATCATCACATAGGGCTTTCTCAACAGGCTTTGAGATATTTGCTTGTATATTGAAATACTGGAAGTAATTCTGTATCAAATGTTGCTGCTCATCTTCATTATGATGTTTATTAAGGTTCTCCATTTTTAACATACGTCCTTTAAAAGCAGCATCAAAATCAGTAAAGAATTCTTTATAATACTCACTTCGACAAGTCAGAATCACTTTTACACAGTCATATTGAAGCACCTTTTCCATGAAAACAGCAAGATTTCTGCTAAATACATCCGGTTCTGGGTTTTCATTCAAACCATCAATAATAAGGATAATAGGACTCCTTTTATATTTACAATATGTAACAGTATTCCTGATGACTTCATCAAATGCCATATTTGTACCCGGCAGCATATTGTTAGCGAAGGAGCCAAAGATATCTTTGGCGTCAATTTCATAACCATTGAGGTACACAAAGGGGATTCTTCTTTTCAACAAGACATTATATACGAGATCACATATCTGGTTTGTTTTACCTTGCCCAGCTGATGCTGTAATTATTAGCAACTTTGAGGATACATACTGCATATGAGAAATCAACCTCCCATATTTACTAGCCTCGAGATAAAAGTCACTACTTCCAAATAATTCTTTATTTTTCTCTATCAGATAGTCTTCTAACTGCTTAGCTCCCAAGTAGAAAGACATAACATCCTCTTCTGCAACGAATTTCTTGTAAGGTGTAACATCAAATACAAATGGTGTTTCATGCCTAAATGTTCGATGGCGATTAGTACAATAAGTATCGATCATATCACACTGCTCTAACACCAGCTTTGCGAAAGGATATGGAGCAACGAAATCTCTAAGATGCTGTTTAATATGCCGATTTTCGAGGAACACATTTGGCAGATATTTTCCAGAGGATATGTTTTTATTGATATTATAATTACAATACAAGAATAGTTGCTTGTCTGGCTCATCAAACAAAGAATGATGACGAGGATTCTTTACTGCATTTTCGGCCATTTGCCTTATATATTCAGTAATGTGTGCATTTGAAAATCTGCTCAACCTTTGATGATTGATATCAAAAGGCATTCTGCTAGCATCAATATCGCCAGTGAACAACATCAATATAGAATCATCAGTAAGGTTACTTTTGGCCACACCAAGTTCATACATCACATTCGGGTTAGGTAAGTCTTTCATACCCGACGTCTCAATAGGCGTGAGATCAGCAACAAATATGTCACAATCCTTTGCTTTTTCAACAACAGTAGAATCTATTACAGGAGAACCTGACCGGTTCCATGTCGATTCATCGTAAATTATATCATAAACTCCTTCTGCACGTATTGTATCACATGCATTCATGAGTGATTGGCCTATTTTTTTATGATTATCTTTCGTATCAGATTGCCATGAGAAAAAGAGTTTTAGTTTATACATATTCCCATTTCTGTGTTTATTATAAAATATCGCTCTTAATATATAAGCTCCTTATATTCATCGAATAACCCCAAAACAAGAACAAACTCATATTTTACAAACCTAGATGGAGAGTTTGTAGACCGTCAAGTAGCTTCAACTTTACATATTATCTACTATTGTACTAATTTTTTCAAACTCGCAAATTACTTCCGGCTCATTCAACCCGGCCTTTGCTGCCACTGCCAAAAGATCGTCTTTCGTCGGTTCCACACTGTCATTGATTGAAGTTGTGCGAAAACCGTTAATGCCATCACTGGGCAACAGGTCATAGGCCGGAGCAAAATGCCAATCGCCATCCCGATGAATAAAGGCAAAGTTCTTAGCGTGGTCGTCCTTGTTGCCGATGAGATAATTGAACACCATCAGTCGATAGACTTTCCACAACTCGGCCACACTATGCGTCAGCACGGCGCACACTTGAAAAATATGCTTGTAGTCGATACTGGGCAACCGATAATCAGCGCCGATAAGACCGGCCACACTAACAACATGCAATTTGCCTTGCGGCGTTCGGTCAAAACGCTCCACGCCAAAGTACTTGCCTTCGAAAAGCCGCGTATCAGGCATTTCGATTCCGCACTCTTTAGCAAGCAGCGAATAGCGGTATTCATCCACACCGATACTCTGTGGATCTCTCTTGGCTCGAAACTTTACCAGCCACTCTTTGCCTTCATAACGGGCGAAGATCTTGGGACGTGCGCCCCCCGGAGAGCCACCACGGTCTTGAAATTCCTCGATGCCTTCCCCACTATATTCGTCGCAATCCAATATCCGCTCTGCTTCCAATGCCAGCTTTTCGAAATCGGCATAATCCTGTCGCGTCACAACACTATGATCCGGACGAAACTCCAGGGCCCCACGTCCCGATGACCCAACCAATGCGAGACAATCCAACAGAGTAAGCGCGCGAGGATTGATCCCCTTTTGTTGCAGGTATCGATCCAGGATAAGAAGGCCCCATCCATCGGGCAGGCAATCATCGAAGACACCGAATCCGCCCTCAAACGGACGCGGTTTGGCAATAAAGACGCCGCTTCGCAAAGGCAACTCAAAGGGAGAAATGGAGAAACCCGAACCGAGCCAATCGGGAGCATATTCAAATGCACACAACCCCTCCTTGGTCAGAGCCAGACGTCCCACCAACCGATCTGCAAGAAGAACCTCGATTTGTTTGATGCTATTCATTTTTCCGACCCCGTTTACGCGTGACACTTTGCTCATTCAAGACATCATCAAGCGATTGATATTGCCTCTGCGCAAAAAGAGCGTCGAACTCCGAGAGGGCATTCAAGGCAAAGCCTATCTGAAGCAACCCCTTCAACGAGATCTCCCCCGTCTGCTCAAATCTACGATAGGTTGCGAACTTGATTCCTGCTCTCACAGCCAAACCCTCCTGCGTCAAATCCAGCTCCAATCTCCGAGCTTTGACTCTCGCCGCAATCCGCATAGCCACCTCACCTGGATTTAAGACATCAAACGCTATTATATTATTCATAAGTCCATATTTACCGAAAAAACAAACAAAATAAGATTCATTGTAAAGATAGTAATATTTTTATTTTAGCACCAATGTTTCTGACCTATTTTCTCACAAAAAGCAAAATGACTCTTATACCCTATTTCTACTTATGCACATTAAAGTAGAGTCAAAATAAGGGAAAAGGATAAACGCCTATAATCAAAAAACAGCAAAAGCACAATATTTACGAAAATAGGAATATATATCATTGTATATCTGTTTGTTATAAATATACATTCATTTTCTCATTTATTCCTGCAAGCCACCATTTTTACCTATTTATGAATTATTTTTGTTACTCATTTTGATACTTATATCAAACCTATTTACTACCTTTGCATCAGAATATAAAATGCTGGAGCACAATGGGTAGAAGAAAGCAATCAAAAGTAGAAAAAAGTCCGTTCAAGTTGCGGAGAAGAAAACTTGCAGACGGCCGCGAGTCCCTTTTTATAGACCACACTGTTGACGGCAGGCACGAATACGAGTTCCTTAAACTGTATCTTGTACCGGAAACTTCCGTCAAAGCGAAACGTGAGAACGCGAAAACACTCCGTCAGGCGGAGGAGATAATTATCGCCAGGACCGAAAACATGGTTGATGACAAGGCGCAGGAGGAGGCGGCGAAAGACAAATCCCAAATGTTATTGTCGGACTTCATTAGTATGCTGATGGAGGAATACAAACAGCGGGGACAACCCGCCTATCTGCGTTTAAGGGCAGCACGCACCAAATTGGAGAAGTTCCGTCCCGGTGCAAGATTGTGTGACATAGACAAGAAATTCTGCGTCGATTATGCCGAGTGGCTACAATCCGAGCCTCTCACACCGCAAGGGAAGCCGCTTGCCCAAGCCACCGCATTTTCCAGTTTCTGGAATCTCGGCATCACCCTGTCAAGTGCAAGGCAAAAGGGTTATATAAAAAGCAACCCGTGGGAACTGCTGGGCAGCCACGAGAAGATACAGCAACCGGAAGGCAAACGTGAGTTTCTGACCTTTGAAGAAATCCGCAAGCTGGAGCAAACTCCCTATATCAAGGAAAACATACGCAAGGCATTCCTGTTTGCCTGCTATTGCGGGCTACGCGTGGGTGATGTTACGGATTTGCGCTGGAGTGACATATCCGTCAATGGCGGGCGGCACTTCGTATCGGTGGTGATGCAGAAAAACTCCAAACCCATATCGCTCCCTCTCCCGGCCAAGGCTTTGTCATGGCTTCCGGAACGTGGAGAACCGGAGTCATCGGTATTCTCCCTACCGTCACGTACCAACCTGCGTAAACATCTGCAGAAATGGGCGGAACAGGCAGGATTGGAAAGACACCTTCATTTTCATTTGAGCCGCCATACCTACGGCACGATGCTGATAACCGCAGGGGTTGACCTTTATACCGCCAGCAAGATGATGGGACATGCCGACGTGCGCCCCACGCAAGTCTACGCGAAAATCGTTGACAAGAAAAAAGAAGAGGCCGTTTCACTGATAGACAAAGTATTTTAAGTTATGGCAGCAGCAAACAAGAAAACCAACAGATTGAAAGAGCCAGTAAAGGTTCGCACCAAGAAACTTGCCGACGGCTCTGAATCATACTACCTTGACATCTATGTCAACGGCAAACGGAGTTACGAGTTCCTGAAGATGTACCACCTGCCGGAAGTCAACGCAAGGGTCCGGGAGCAGAACCGCGCCACCCGTGAGGCAGTCGAAACCATAAAATCGCAACGTATCATCGAGATTACCAATTCCAAAGCCGGAATCAAGAGCAAATCCGCATGGCAGAAACTGACGCTGGCGGACTGGCTGGAAAAATTCCATTCCAATCAGGAGCGCAAAGGTATCAAACGGATCGAAAAATTACGGAGCATAATAAAGGTCATCAACCAATACGGCAAAAACACCCGGATGGGTGACATTGACAAGAAATGGGCACTCGGCTTCATAGACTGGATCCAACACACCTATAAAGGCAGGCAGGGAAAGCCGCTTGAACAGGGAACGGTCGTGGCCTATATCTCCCAACTCTCCATCGCCCTGAATGCCGCAGTCCGTGCGGAGTGGCTGGGCGAAAATCCGTTCATGCAGCTTTCGGCTTCGGAGCGTGTAAAGAAGCCGGAATCCAAACGCCAGTTTCTTGCCATCGAGGAAGTGAAACTTCTCATTGCCACCGAATGCCGTAACATGACGGTAAAGCAGGCATACCTGTTTTCATGTTATTGCGGACTCCGCCTGAGCGATATGGAAACACTCCGTTGGAAAGACATTATATGTAATGACGGCAGGTACATGATTGCCACCGTACAGCAGAAGACATCCACTCCCATCTATACGCCGCTCTCGCAAAATGCCGTAAAATGGCTGCCAGAACGGAAACCGGACGACAGTGACGAGACACTTGTTTTCGCGACTCTCCCATCACGCCCGACTACCAACAAAATCCTCAAGCAATGGGTGGAAAAGGCAGGTATTGACAAGAAAATTACCTATCATACAAGCCGCCACACCTTCGGAACGATGATGATGACCGTCGGGGCTGACCTTTATACCACCTGCAAACTGATGGGACACGCCGACGTGCGTACCACGCAGATATACGCGAAAATCGTCGACAGCAAGAAAATCGAGGCCGTGGATATGGTAGACAGGATGTTTGAACGGGAGGAAGCCAGACAGGAATAAAAAACCGAACAAAATAAGTCTGTTTAATTGGGCTGAAAAGTTACCACCACAAATGACACCTATTCACTCTTGGTAATTTTTGGTGCATACTATAGCCTTTTATCCAAATTTTAGAGTACCTTTGCACAAAAAACAATGATATGACAAACAGACTGATAGCCCGGCAACGGGAATGTGAGGAACTGCAAAGCTGTATGGATTCCAATGAATCGGAGTTCGTAATCGTATGCGGACGGCGAAGGATCGGCAAGACCTTCCTTGTGGAGCAGTTTTTTGAAGGCAAATACGCTTTCAAGTTCGTGGGAGGACACAATCTACGCACCCGTGACCAGCTTAACAACTTCGCCAAGGCACTCAAGGCATATTCCGGAACTAAACCCGCCCCGTTCAAGGACTGGGTTGACGCCTTCGATGCCCTTGAGGACTATCTTTCCACCCTTCCCGATGACAGGCGCAAGGTCATCTTCATTGATGAAATGCCGTGGATGGATTCCCGCCGCTCCGATTTTGTGAGTGCTCTGGAATATTTCTGGAACGGCTGGGCAAGCAGCCAGTACAATATCGTACTGGTCGCCACCGGCTCGGCCACCTCGTGGATGACGGACAAACTGATAAAGAACCGGGGCGGGCTGCACAACAGGATCAGGCACAGGATATACCTGAAGCCGTTTTCCTTGAAGGAAACGGAAGAATACCTTCAAAGCCGTTCAGTCCATTGGGACAGATACCAGATATTGCAGGGGTACATGCTTACCGGAGGGGTCCCTTTCTATCTAAAAATGCTTGAACCGCAACAGAGCTTTGCCCAGAACGTTGACCGCCTGTGTTTCTCAGATACCGGTGCGCTGAAGATGGAGTTCGACGAGCTTTACAACGCCATATTCCCCGGTGCGGAATCGTACGTGGAGGTCGTCAGGGCTCTGGCCGACAACAAATCCGGTCTGACAAGAACAGAAATCAGTACAAAGACGAAAATATCCGGAGCCTATCTCACACGCATCCTCACGAATCTTGAACGCTGCGATTTCATAGACAAGACAAACCTGTTCGGAAACCGTCGGACGGATGCGGTTTACAGGCTGGTCGATTTCTATACCCTGTTCTATTTCAAGTTTGTCGAAAAGAACCTTTCAAGGGACGACCAATGGTGGACGCACCATCTTGAATCGAGCAGCATCCATTCATGGATGGGATTCACCTTCGAACTTATATGCATGTTGCACCATGCGCAGATCAAGAAGGCGCTGGGCATATCGGGTATGGCTACATCCGTTTCCACCTGGCGTTGTAGCCCTGACAAGGAAAACGGAACATCCGGGGCACAGATAGACATGATTATCGAGCGTGCAGACCGCATCATCCACCTTTGCGAGATGAAATTCAGCGAAGGAGCGTACAATATCACAGGTGAATACGAGGCCAAACTGCGGAACCGCCGGGAGCTTTTCAGGCTCAAGACCAGGACGAAGAAGTCCGTAGTGCATACCTTTGTCACGACTTACGGAGTCGGCGAGGGAAAATACCATAGCATCGTCCATAGCGAAGTAACCATGGATGACCTTTTTAATTCCTGACGACTATGATGATACAGCAAATTACACAACGGTTAAGTGAGGTAAACACACTTGTCACCAACTGCAACCAGGACGGTTTCTCTTTTGGCCGGGCCCTGTCATTATCCCTGTTCTACCGGGATTTCAACGACACGAACAGCCTTGTCAAGGAGGCGGAAAATCTCGCACGGGAGAATCCCGCCCGGTTATTGGAATGTTCCATTTCCCTGCTTTCGGAAACGGACGGATACCTGTCGTCGGACAGGTCGGAGCTTTATGCCGCAAATTTCGAACGCATTTTCGAGGAGCACATCAAACCGTTTGAACTGAGGCACGAGGAAGCGAAAAGTGCAGCCACCCGACTCTGGCGCGACTATTCGGCAAAGAGCAACCGTCTGGATTTCCTGCCGCTGGAGTCCGTGGAATACAGGCTGCTTGACAAGGAATGTGACACCGCAAAAGCGGAATATGACAGGGCCCACGCCCTTGCAGACCTGTTGTATCAGGAATGGCAGCAGGAACTTGAACGGTGTTTCTGCGTGTATTGTTTCAAGCCGCTGTTTCTTGACGTGCTGGTGGAACGCCTGAAGGGAATCGCGGAAAGCATCATTGCCGACATCAACCGCATGCAGGAGGGCAAGCCATGAACGGAGCGAACCTGTTGCAGGAGACATCCGCATGGATGGACACCGTAGATCTTGCCCTGTGCCTGTTCATTTACGAGGTGTGCAACGACTGTCAGTTCGAGTTCGCATCGGGCAGTGATTTCGTGAATTTCATGAACCTGAAGCCGACCTCACGCCCCGTCGCTGTCCGTCCAAAAGAGAACCTGCGTGTCTGCTATATGGTTTTGGCCGTATCCCGGACAATCAGGCCGCACGAACGCGGGAAACTGTGGGCGGAAGAGTTCTTGAAACGCTGCGGCATATCCAAGTCATATTACGACAAGCACCGCAGCGATGTCTGCAGCGGCGGGACAACCGAAGAGAACCGTGAATACCGCAAATCCGTTGACATGGCCATCGAAAACGCGAGGAAACTGAGAACGTCCCCATAGCAGCCCGCGGGTTCCCCATTCGGGATAACATACTTCTATCATGGCAGTGCGCCATACTGTTGAATATCAGCAGTATGGCGCACTGTCGCTTTATGCACTTTCCCCATCTGCTCCCCATTATGCCCCTTTAAGTCCAAAGTAACTTTGCAAACGAAACGGAAGGCAAATAAAGGCCAAAAGCCTGACTGTTCCGCATTGTTGCAACAAGACGGTAAAGCGAGTATAAACAACAAATGAACAAGCGATATGGAAAGTGAACGCAATCTGATGAACACCACCGAAGCGGCCCGGTATCTCGGAGTGAAACCAAGTTATCTCTACAAGATGATGATGCGCCGCGCAGTCCCTTATTACAAGCCGGGAGGCAAACTGTGCTTCTTCGCGAAGGAAGACCTCGATGCCTGGCTGAAACGGGTAAGGGTAAAGTCGCAGGACGAAATAGACAGCGAGGCCATGGGGTATCTCGTGAGCAGGGAGAGAAACAAATGATTTATCCACTTTATAAAACAAAGACAATATGAATGATTCCAACATGACCGGTACGGGCACTAAGAATGCCGTACCACAGGATTCCTCAAACAGGGAAACCGGCAAAAAGACGACACGCTCCGCTATCGGGGCCAAGGCACAGACCATCCTGGATTTTCTCAGACAATGTACCCTTTACGAGGCCGATTCCATCCGTGTGATGGTCGGTCATGCAACCGGAAAGGGAGACACGGACACGATTGAAGCAACCGACCTTCTTGCCGTGAACCGCTTTCTCAACCACGGACTGACAAAGGAGAACGCAACGGGTAACGAAGCGGTAATGAGACACCGGCAGGAACGTGCGCAGAAACTGATGGAGGCCGTCAAGGAGTTCGTCAACATCGGCCAGCTGTGCCGTGTCAGCATCGCGCTGATGAAGATCTCGTCCGATTTCAAGGCCGTGGAGGATGCGCGGCAACACCTGCAATCGCAGCCGTCCAATGCTGCGGGCAGAAACTGATGTCAAACCGGAACAGGTATCGGATGAGACTGAAACGGACAAGGAATTTCCCGTTGATGACATTTCATCGACGGGGCCGTGAATCATTCCGATACCCCATCCTTATTTCAATCGTAGACTATGCAAGAAAACATTAAGGACAAGGAAACATACAGGTTCATGTACCCCACGGGGATTGTATCATCGGTTTTCCTGTTTTCCGACCGTGCGCTTCAGTGGCTGTGCGGGACGACGACCGATGATGGCGGCAGGACAGCAGGCAACTTCACATTGCTGGGCGACCTTCTGGCCAGAATGGCTCTCACGACAGAAGAAGCGAAGGGCTTCCGCAGACCGCTCATGCTTTCAGCAGGTCAGGCGCAGTATTCGGAGGAACAGCTTTCCGCACAATGGAACATCGGCAGAAAGCGAATACGGAACCTGCTGGATGAGCTCACAAGGCTGGGGCTCATAGCCACCTGCCGTTCAAGGGTGGCATCCGTCATGACCTTTCCGTGTATCCGGCAATGGACGGCTGCGGACGGCGGTACTGTTTCCAATCCTTTTACCCATACAAACAAAGGGGAAGGATAGAACAAATCCAATGGCAGACAGGCCGGATTCGGGCTTTCTGTTGTTCCCCAATCCGGAAACCGTCCGGCACCTGTCTGTTTTCTCAATGGCCAATGCAAGGGACATGTGGCATGAAGCGCCAGCGTTGAGTTTCGAGATATGCCGGGGTATTACCGCCTTCGGACAGTATTACCCCGACCCTCGCGCAACGGTCCGGCAGACCGTTGGCCTTGCCGCTCGCAGGCTCGCACCATCCCTTTTGCAGATACCGTTTCACGACTATTTTAGCGACATTAGTTATGACACACGAAGAAGATACTTCCAAACAGAAATCCGGGCAAGAGAGGCCCTTTATAAGGCGTGACAAGGTGGTGGTCACCAAAGTCACGGAACAGGAACTTGCCCAAATCAAGAGTTCCGCCGGACAATGCGGCATGACACGCAGCGATTTCATCCGGGCAAGGGCTCTCGGCTACAGGCCAAGACGGCGGCTGTCCGAGGTGGAACTGGACGGTCTGAGGCAGCTTGCAGCCTGCAGGACGGACATGATAAACTTCGCCAATGCCCTGCACGGGCTGACCGATGACGAGAAAGTCAGGCTTTTCCGCCACCGGCCCACCATGCTTGAATGGTACGAGAAAGTGGCGGCAGTCACCGACCGTGTCACCGACTTCCTGCAGTCCGCACAAAGTGCAAACAATTACCCGGCAGGGACAACGGACAGGCCGGACAAGGAGGACGATGCATGATTGCCAAGGCAAAAGCCATAGCCCACGGCATAAGGGCGATGCTATATGTGTCAGGTGAATCGAAGAACAAGAAGCATCCCGAAAAGATAACACGGATATGCGACAATTTCATGCCGCAGGGCATGGACGCGACGGGTATCTGGACGGAAATGAAATTTGCCGCCATGAACCATCCCAACATAAAGAACAACGTCATCCGTATGGAGATAAGCCCGGCCATGGAGCATACCGGAGATTTTACAATCGATGACTGGAAGCAGCTGTGGGAAGACTTTGCAGCGGCATTCGACGGGCAGACTATCCGCGACAAGGACGGAAAAGTCGTATCCGGCAAGACCAATGTGTCGGGCAGCAAGTCCTCCGTATGGCTGCATGAAGAATCCAGAAGCGGCATACCGCATCTGCATGTCATCGTCAGCCGGGTGGACGAACACGGGAACATCAACAACGACCACGCCATTCATCTGCGTGCACAGCGGGCGGCAGAGAAGGTGGCCCTGCAAAGAGGCTGGACAACCGCCATGCACGTGCATGAGGACAATATCCCCAAAGTCAGTGCCGACTGCATGGAAGCTCTGCGCGAATTGTCGGTATGGTCATGGGAAGGTTACAGGAAACGGCTTGCCGACAAAGGCTACAAGCTCTTCCTGCGCAAGGACAAAAAAGATGTGATACGCGGGTATGTGCTTCTGAAAGGCAGCGCGAAATGCAAGGCTTCGGAGCTTGGGAGGGGACGTAACCTGACCGCATCACATATCCGGCAGACCTGGGAGAAACTGCATCCCGGACAGGATAAGCAGAAAGCCGAACAAGCAGGTGCAACACCCGAACCGACCTCCACACCGAGACCGAAACCGTCCGTTCCCAATGAAGTCCGGCAAAAGCCACAGCCTGTTATACGGCAGAGCAATCCGGTTTGCGGGAACTATATTTCATGGCAACCCGGCCGTCAGCGTACCGAGTTCGAATACGGAGGCAAGACCTACAGCCGCTATCTGCCCGACAGGGTGATTGACTTCTTCAACGACGAGTTCGACTATCGGGAACTTGCCAACTGGCAGGCCTTGCAGCATCTGGCGATGGCCTATTTTACGCTTGTCGCTTCTCCCTACGGGGAAATTTCAGGCGGTGGCGGAGGCGGTTCGCAGTCCGACCTCAAATGGGGACGTGACCCGGAAGAAGACGAGATTGATTTTGCCCGCCGTTGTGCGCGTGAGGCTTCACGCCGGATCACCGCACAAAAGAAATCAGGAATGAAACGAAGATAACCAACCTAAAAGCAAAGACAATGAAACAACCCGACACATCGGCTCTCCGTGAACGGCTTGCCAGTTTCACATCCGAACAGGACATACAGGAACTTGACGGCCTGACTGAAAAAATCAACGGCCAGATCAATGGCTTGCATAATCTTCTTGATGAAATAAAAGACCTCCGTGAAGAAATGCACGGCATACACGAAAGCCTCAGACACACCCTCCAAAGGGAACGGACGGCTTTCAACGCCTTGACTGCGGCCAAAGACAGTGCGGAAAACATCGTGGACGGCATCAGTAACGCGATTGTCAAGGCGGAACAGCATACCGTCATCAAAGCGGAAGTCAGCACGGCAGAACTGGAAAAGATTAATCAATGGTCTGCCGCCCACATCAAAGCCGAAGAAGAAATTTGGACAAGACAGAGTAAAAAGCTGGCCAGATACCTCAGTAAAAACGAAGGCATCTGGCTTTCTTCCCGTTGGCTTATATTCATGATAATTGTACAAGCCGTCTCATACTTTGCCGTAATATTCTGGGCAATATTCTGCAAACCCTAACGCTATATGTGCAAATGCACGAAGCCCCCGGCACTGCCGAAGGCTTCTTTTTTCACTTTTCAATAACCGCAGATACAACTGTTATACTTCGGTTATTTTCCGTTTCGGGCGGAACTTTTCCCGCCCGACGGTTTACTGTTCCTTCAATGTTGGCAATGCTCCGGTGAGTTCGTACTGCCACTCTGAGCCTGCACTTTGCAGGGCGGCGTTCATGGCATCAACGGCCGTCTGCCAGGTAACGGTTGTGCCGTCTACCTTCGTAGCATCACCGGTACCGTTGCCGATACCATAGCCAGCATAGTTGCTCCAGTAGCAGGCGGTAACGGTGCCGGTGTAGTTGTCTCCAACTACGCCGCCGACAGTGACCTCGCCATATATGGAACCCGAGGCATTGTAGCAGGCAGTTACGATGCCCTTATTGTTTTGTCCTACCACTCCGCCAATAAGATAGGAGCCGTTAACAGTGCTTGAGGTATTATAGCAGGCGGTAACGGTACCGAGGTAGTTGCATCCCACTATACCGCCAACACGTTCCTTGCCGTTGATGCTACCCGAGGCAGTGCAGGCGGTCACGGTGCCGTTGTTGTTGTATCCCACAACGCCACCTACATTCCAGTTTCCGTTTAGATTCACATTCTCAAGCGTCAGGTTCTGCACCTTACCGCCGGAGCCGAGGTAGCCAATCAGACCCAGAAAGCTTGTTTCCTTTTGATCAATGGTCAGCCCCGTGATGGTCTTGCCGTTGCCGTCAAAGGTGCCGGTGTATTTTTGTTCATAATTTCCTATCGGCGTCCACTCCCCGGTCAGGTTGATGTCGCCCGTCAGGGTGATGTTGATGTCGGTCGCTCCGTTGTTCACCAATTCGGCAAGGTTCTTCAGGCCCTTCTCGTTGTTCACAGTGTAGTTGCCTTCGCTCACTTCGGTATAGCCCGGGTCATAGTTCAGCGTGATGTTGTAGAACTTGCCCTCCTCGGGGGTGATGCCGGAGGAGAGAGTGCGCTCCTCGTTGCCGTTTGCCCGTAACTTGGTTATCTCATAGTCAGGCACCACGTTCGCCTCCCAGCAGGTGATAGTGGTACCGTTGTCAGTGTATTCGCACTTCTTCATCTTTATCCAGCCCTTTTGCGAGCCTTGCACTACCGTGCCCTTTGCATAAGTACACTGTGTGTAGGTATAGAGCTGGAGGCTCTGCACTTCGCCGAGCGCATCGCCGGTGGGCGTGACGCGCACCTTTGCCAACGAGTGGGTGAAGGTCAGCGTGACCGGGGTCAGGTAGTCGCCCGTTCCCGTGCCGTGCAGCAGGTAGGCAAGGCCGTTGGTGTCTTGGTTGCGGAGGTCGAGGGTGCCGTCCGTGGCGGGATACCAGGCGGTGACGGGCTGGTTGGGCGCCGTGCTTGTCCAGTAGAGCTGTCGGTCGGCGAGCAAGGTATGGTCGGTATTTAGGGTGTAGGTGGTAGTTTTGTCGCCCAGCTGCACGCCAATCATCTCCGAGCCGTCCCACTCCCACACGCTGCCCGTGCCGTCCGCAATCTCGCTGACGCGCGTCTGCGGTGCGCCCCAGGGCTGCGCCTCGCCGCCCTCCACGCCGAGGGTGATGCGGGCTATCTCAAGGGGGTATTGTCCTTCGGGCAGACGGTCGCCGT
>OJOA01000549.1_pt1 | contig 24716 bp, 8 predicted proteins | sample 1597991 | NCBI WGS metagenome assembly OJOA01 (sample SAMN01915207, study PRJEB22387) | human gut metagenome | isolation source: stool | host: Homo sapiens | place: USA | reverse complement strand
ATAATATAGATTGAAATTTATCACCAAAATCCTTTTCTGTCAACAAAAACCGTAAATTTTTGTGAACTTTTGCAAATTAATTTTCAAACTGTAAAGAATATAATAGAAACAGTGAACTTAATCAGTGTTTGTACACTTATTTAAAACAGTAAAAAACGCCGGTGTTAAACGGCGTTTTTTAGTACTTTTTATTTTTCAGGCTTTCCAAAACCATCACTGCCAGATAAGCTGCATCAGTTTTTTGTATTCGCTGCTTAAATGGCGGATGATAACATCAAACATAGTGTAAATCAAATCGCCGTCCGCTTCGCTGCCTGGCAGCAAAACGCAGCAGTCCAAAACAAGTGAGCCGTTATCGTCAAAATAATATTTAAACGATTTAAACCCTTTATTAAGGCGGTTAAGTTCCTTTAAAAGCCCTGCTTCGTTGGCATCGTTTAAAACACGCGGTGCAACAAGCACACGCACCATGCCGTAAATACTGCTGTCTAAAATTACAATTGTCGGCAGCTGCTGCCCGTTAATTTCAATGTTAGAACGGAAAACAACGCTGTTTAAATTATCACCGGCAATTTCGTCAACAGTAAAACAGGTAATTTTTTTGTCATCAAGATACTTTTTAAAAGATTCCGCTTTTTTATTCATGCCTGACCTCCAAAATTATTTGTAATACCCGGAGGCATACAGCCCCCGGATATTAATTTTTGTTAAGCTTCTACAGCAACTTCATCAGCACCGGCGTTTGTTTCGGTAAATTCCTGATAATCAATCAGACCGTAACGGTTATGCAGCGATAATCCGTATCCGTATGCCTGTTTCCAGTCCTCATCAAGGTAACGCCCATGCTGCCAGCGCAGATGGTTCTCTGCCGTGAAGCGCTGGTCGTAAACATAATCGTATTCATCCAGAGTCAGCAGGATGCCATTGCTTTCCTGAATATGGTCATCGGTAAAGCGCAGGTACATCCAGTCGCCCGTGCCGTTCAGCCACATATCAAGGCTGCTTTCCGGACGGTTCTCCTCGGTGTTAATCCAGTAAACACTGTCGCTGCCATCACGCAGAGGCGGTTTGCCGTAAATTGCTGCACTCATTTCATCATTGCTGAAGTGCGCGTTATCTTCAACATACAGTTTATCAAACCACAGCTGGCCTTCACTGATATGGATATCGGAGTTATTTACCCACAAGCGGTCAAAGCGAATTCCGCTGTCTGCGTTGGTTTTAATATCGCCGATAGTAAAGTTATCAATCGGTTTATCTGCTTCTGCGTTGTCAGGCGTAATAACCAGCATACCGTCTGCATCCGGACGCTGAGCAATCTGGTCAAGAGTCATATCGCTGCCTGTAAGCACAATCTGCGTGCCTGCAATAATTTCTCCGACATTCATTTCCCTGTCTTGCGTACGAAGCTGTATCGCAACCAGCTGCCCATTAATTGTGCCTAGCGTCAAATTACCGTCAGCAACATCAACTCTTGCATCGTTATCGGCGTAAATTTCGCTTAAATCTACATCGCCTATACCTTTAAGGTTAATATAGATGTTGCCTTTGCTTGCATCATTGTCAGGCGAAAAAGCACTAAGAGTATTATCGGTATTTGCAGCATCTTTCAGGCTGCCTTCTTTATTAATGTTGATAGTAATATTACCGTTTTTAGCAGTTGTATCGCCGCCAAGGATAATATCACCGGTATTAGTATTAAGATTTACGTTAGCATCAGCGGTTAAATCACTGCCGGTTGTAATGCTGCCGTCATTAGTTGTAAAGGTAATATCCGTGCCGTTTACTGTTGCGTTTTCGCCGGTGCTAATATCGCCTTCACCAGTTACTTCTGCCTGTACATTGCCGCTGGCGCTTACGCTACCATTAAGGTTAATATTGCCATCGCCTTTTACGATAGTTTGTACATTACCATCGCTTGCGGTTGTATTGCCGGTTACAGTAATGCTGCCGTTGTTAGCATTAACAATTACTTCCTTGCCGGAAGCAACTTCACCATTAACGGTTACATTGCCGTCTTTATCTTCAGTAATGCCGGGTTCTTCTTCAGTACCTGCGTTAATATGCGTACTGCCGGTTTCAGACTGTACTTTACCGCCGATAGTTACATCGCCGTCATCACTGTTGATAGTTACGTCCATCTTGCCGGTTACTTCGCCTTTGGTGGTTACATCTCCGCTCTGGGTATCAACATCAACACTGCCGCCTTCGGCATTTACAATACCGCCAAGTTCAATATTGCCTTTAGTACCTGCGTCAACTTTTACATTGCTGCCACCGCTTACTGCGCCTGTTGTGGTAATGTTACCTTCGTTAGTAGTAATGCTTACATCAGTACCGGCATTTACAGTACCGTTGCCATTGTCGTCGCCGATATGGATTGCACCTTTATCAGAATGAACAGTTACTGTGCCAGTATTTGCTGTTACGCTACCGCCGAGTTCAATAGCACCAGCAGTCGTATCAACATTTACGTTATTCTGTGCAGTCAGGCTGCCATCATTATCAATTGCTCCATCAGCATTCATATTAATATTTGCTGCGCTATTAACCGTAGCATCGGAAGTAATACTGCCCTCACTGCTAAAGGTTACACTGCCTTTTTCTGCGTCAGTTGTTTTTACGCTGCCGCCGCTGATATTAAGAGTTCCGTTTTCAGCATAATTTGTAACAGTAACACCACCGTTATTTACCGTAATGCCGTTAAGGTCAGCAGTAAATCCGCTATCTTTGCTGCCAGCAAGTTCAACACTGCCGTTAAGGCTGTTATCAGTGCCAAGCCCGTTTACAACGAAGCTGTTAACGCTGTTTTCCTTACTGCCAAGCAAAATGTTTTCCGTTGCCGAAGCATTAACAGCATTTGCTGTAATATTACTATCAGCCGTCTGAGTAACGCTGCCGTCTTCTGCACTTATGGAGACATTACCGTCAACCTCAATACTGCCTTCAACTGCTTTTTCGCCCTCAGAATCATCTTTACCAATGCTTACATTGCCGGCACTTGTTACATCAAGATTTATACCTTTAATAGTGCCAAGTACCAATTCGTCTGTAGAACCTGTGCCGCTTACGCCTTCAAGTACAATATTGCCGGTCACATCAGCATTTACAACAACGCCGTTATCTAAAATTCGGAGTGCATTATCTTCAGCGCCGATATTTTGAGCTTCAAGGGTTATAGTGCCATTATCACTGCGGATATAGTTTACAGCACCGCCGGACTGCATATCCGTGCTCATCAAAATATCATTAGCAGATTTCAAAACAATATCCTGACCTGCACCAACGGAATCAAGTACAAGGTTATTAGTGCCAAGCTGGTTAATGTAAATACCGCCGCTGGCCTGTGCCTGCATTGAGCCGCTAAGATTTGTCGTCATCATAGCATCATCTGTACCGATAGAACCTTTGCCTGCCTGAATGAGCAAATCTTTGCCTGTAATGGCTGCACGGTCGCTTGCGCTAAGGTTATAAATGCCATCCTGCCCTTGCAGACGGATATTGCCACCAGTACCTGCGTTAATATTACCGATATTAAGCACATTTTCGGTCTCATCATCAGTACGCCCGGAAAGGTAAACATTGCCATCTGTTACAACATTTACCTTGTCCGTGCTTTGAATACCAATCGGCAGTTTTTCATTAATGGTAATGATTCCTGTTTTATCATTCCAGTTAACAGTGGAAGCATCTGCACTGGCAAGAAGTTTAAGATTCTCGATATTATTGCCTAATCCTTCTATTTTTAACGTAGTAACATTTTCGCTGTTCAAGCCTGCGCTGCCGCCGCTAACATTAACTGTAATATTTTTGCCTTTAATGTTCGGGTCTTTATCAACATTATCAGTTGAACCGCTTTCCGGGTTGGTAATTGTATCAGAAATCGCATACAACAACTTGTCTTTATCCCAGTAAGTTTTGCCACTATCACTCAGTTCAGCAATATGTGTCTGAGCCTCACTGCCTGCAAGATAATCTTCAGCACTTGTATAATTGCCATAAGTTTTCTTCAGGCTTTCGTAATTAGCGTAACCGTCAAACTCGGCTTTCATATTTGTTTCAACTTCACGCTGCTCTAACTTTCCGTCAACCTCAACCTTTTCGATGATAGTGACAGTAGGTTCTTTATAGGCATCATATGCTTCAGCGGTCATATTGCCTTTTACATAAGCTTCAGCATTTCCATATCCGCTAAACTGCCCTGCTGTTTCTTCAAATTTAGCTTTTTCCTCATTATATCTATTCACCGCGGCAGTAAAATCTGCATCAGTTTTATAATTCTCACGTATCGGCTTTGCTGAATCATCTTTATAATATTCTGCCTTATTTGCATAATCATTATAAGCTTTGCTAAGCGCATCATACTGTGTTTTGGCTTCGCTGTAAGCATTGTAGGCATCTTTATATTCCTGCGTTACGCTGCCGGACTGGGATTCATAATAATCTTTTTGAGCAAGATAGTTTTTAAATTCATCTTTTACGCCTTCTTTATAGTCCGCGATATCCTGCTCAACCTGTTCGCTGTATGCACCTTCGCCTTCAATAAGGCCAAGGTCAGCCCATTTCTGAATCAGTTCGTCAGTATCGCCGCGGTCTACCGTTTCGCCGCTCGGCAAAGCGTCAATCAGGTCGCCGTTATTAACGGTAATAGCAACATTGCCGTCTTCAGAATATACACGGCCGATACGCATATTGCCGTTATCATGAGTAAGGTTAATATTCTGTTTTGCTTGTGCGTTAACACTGGCAGAAAGGCTGTCCGTTGCATCAACAACCTGCTGGCCGCCGTGCACAACAATTGCCTGCGTATCAGTACCGATAGCACCATTAGTACTTACCAAATCAATGCGGTTGCCGATTACGGAAGTATCAACGCCGCTTTGCGTGATATTGCCGGAAGCCGTAAGCGCTACATCACCGGCAGGGTTAGCCGCCGTGCCTGCGAACAAATTGCCGATTACAACATTGCCTTTCTTGCCATAAGCCGCGTTAACATTAATGCCAATATCGCCGCTTGTTGTTTTCGCATTAAGGTTAACCGTATCGCCGATAGATGTAATTTGTACATCGTTAATGCCTTTTGCCGCATTAAGCTTGATATTATCACCAATAAGCGAACCGCCAAGCTGATTAATTGCGCCGCCGGTGCTGCTAATGTTAATTACAGAATTGGTGCCGCCGCTGGCGGATGCAATATCGTTGGTAAGGTTAATATTGCCATGAGAGTTTACCTTAATATTGCTGTTGCCGCTTTCATTTCCGATAAAACCGATGCTGATAGGTTTATCCGCCTTAACACTTGCAACATATTGCTGCGTGCTACCGGTTTTTACCGTCCAGGTATACTTTTCCCACTTAAACCAACCAAGGAAACCTGTGCTCCAGCGTTCTGGCTCACCGGGTCCTACACGGTTTTTATTAAGTATTTCATTTTCAAAAATGACAACGAAGTTATTTTCATTATTTATATCATCAACCTTACCGATATATTCGCCATTAGGTTTGTATTTTTGTGTTTCTTTAGGTTCTTCTGTAGGCTTATGCTCCTCTTCAAACTTGTCAAGCTCTGTTTTATCCATAGTTTCAACAGCGCCCCACAGCCCGGCTTTAATGGTATTGCTGTATTCTTCTGTGGTTGTGGTTTCCTGCCCGGTTGTCCAGTTATAACGTAATTCACTTTCGGGGTTATATGCTGTGCCTTCGCCGCCAGTAGACAAAACTTTATAATCACCGGTAGCCTCATCAAGTTTAGTCATATCCTTAACAACAGTGCTTCCGCGCCTAAACTCTGTAAGCTGTTTTTTACCAGTATCAGCAATGCTGATAAGGCCGTCAACATTATTGCTTACCAGTTTGCCAAGCTGCAAATCGGTGCCGGTGTTATTGGTAACATCAATATCATAAGCGCCATCCAGCACTTTAATAAAGCCGCTGCCGGTACTGCTGATGCGCCCGGTAAGGTAAACCTGCCCGCCGTTAGCGTCAACATCCGGCACTACAATCTGCCCGGTAGAAGGATTGTAATATACATCCAGCTGGCGGTAATAGCACTGGTCGCTCTCCGACCATACATCTTTACCTTCTACAATGCGGTAAGCCGTACCGGTTGTAACCATAGCGTCAGTCAAAGGCTGGCTGCCGCTGTTCTGCCAGTTGTCTTTAATCGTATCAATCTGTCCTTGTACCTTGCTATCAATGTTAACTACATAATCGGCATAACCGCTCTGGATTTTACCATTAACATTTATATCAGACGCATTAATGTAAATGTTTTCACCGGCAATCATATTGCCAGTAGGTTTATTACCCTCAGAATTATTTTCCAGCTTATCTTTTACGCTATTATCTTTAAAGTTATACTTATTATTAAAATAGTTTTTAGCGTTTTGATAATCATCTTTATACTGATCCTGTACATTACCGCCAATGCTAACGATTCCTTCCTGGAAGCCCTGGCTTACAGAGCCTTTGCTTGCGCTGAGTTTAACAGTCTGCCCTTTAACGGCTGCACTATCTTCAGCACTTTCACCCTGAATGATAATATTATTAGCTGCGCTGCTAATTTCAACCGTACCGCCCTGGCTGTTAACAATGCCGTTAATTTCAATATCGGCACGCGGCGTTGTTTTTATAGTTTGTTCTTTTGATTCCGTAGAATTTTGGTCATCGGGTAGCATAACCTTAGCATAAACATCACCGCCGCCATAATTACCGTTAATTACAAGCTTGCCGCCTGTGCCATTACCAGCGTCAGCAGTAAGTTCCGTAAAATTAACGCCCTTAGTTTTATCAACATTAAGCCCGGTAATCTTTTCTTGATAATCATTGCCGGTTAACGAATTATTATTAAAATTAATTTCGCCGCCAGGTTCGCCAACCGTAATGTTGTTAATCTTCATATACAGGTTGGTATTATTGTTAATTACAACTTCAGGCGCACCCTGCGCTTTTAAGCTGCCGCTGCCGCTAAGGGTATCACTTTGGATGTTAATATTACCACCGCTGGCTACAATATCCGGCAGTTCAATGTAGTCAACAGTCATACCTTCAATAGCAGCCTGATATTTATTTCCTCTTTCGTCCGTTAACTCTTGTACCAATCCCATCTGATTAAGTTGGTCAAAAATACGTTGACGTTCAGTTTTATAACCAATATAAGCAGTTGATAACGGGTCATCAGCATATCCCTGCATCAAATCGCCAAGTTCATTATAGCGGTCAAACAAGGCTGTACCATAGTCAAACGTGCCCACTACAATAGCATCGGTATCTATGCCGCTTGAAGCTTCGATTGTCGGTGTGCCAACAGCTACCTGATTATCATAATTATTAACAGCTTTTAAAGTATCAGGGTTAAGGAATACAAGTTCTCCTTCATTACCGATAGTAATATACTGCTTATTCTGAACACCGGCAACAAGGTTACCGTCTGCCTGCACAAAGTTATTGCTGTCCTTGTTTTCCGGTTCTTTATCGCCAACGGTAGAGCTGGTATAGTTTTCGCCCTTATCCGAATATACCCAGGTATACATTAAGGTAGTATCGCGGATGGTTTCCTTACCGGCATCGGCATAAAGGTTAATATTGCGCACACTGCTTACATCGCTGCCCTTGTTTATAATAACCTGATTATTCTGGTTAATCTGGTCATCAAGTTTCGGGTTGGCAATAGGCAATGCTGCATAGTTATAAGTTTCGGATTCCGCCACTAAATCAAGACTGCCATCAGCACCGTTTTTATCTTTGCCTGCATACAGGTTTACATCGTTCATTGCGTACAAATCGCCGCCAACAGTTATTTTGTTGTTGCGGTTCAGTACACTCGTTACGTCAGAAGATGCACCGCCGATAGCAGCACCCTGCACATCGGCCTGCCCTCTTACGATAAGATCCATATTATCAACAGCTGCTAAAGTAATATCTGCACCTTCCTGTTTGGTTTTAAGCGATGAACTACCGTCAACATTTACACTGTTATTAGAAGTTATAGTGTTATCAATATCAACCCATGTAAATGCACCTAAACCAGCTGCTTTAATATATCCGCCTGCATTGATATTACCGATAGTTTTGGCTTCAAACGCCTGCGCACCATTAGTTGTAATAGTGCTGCCAGTAACATTAACAGCCGCCGTTTTGTCAATAACATTATCAAATTGTGCACCCTGAACATTTACGCCGCCATACCCGCTGCCTTCTACCGCATATTGTTCGGTATTGCCAAAGGTTACAGTGTTTGCTGCATTAACGTCGAGTTTGCCGCCACCGGTAATATTGGCATTGCTGATATTAGCATTTGTCAAGCCGCCGATATTATTTTCCGCAAGCGTTGCGCTGGCACCTACAACAGTTGCTTTAAGTGCATCGGCGTTGATATTAGCTGTATCGCTCTGCAAAGCGTTAACCGTAACATCACCTGCTACATTAAAGCTGCCGCTTAAGCTTGCATTAACTTCTGCCTGGGAATCATTTTTAACCCAGGCTGCCAAATCGCCGCTTACCAAACCACCGCCACTGCCATCGGATTTTGCTGTATTATCGGTTGTTCCGATAGCCGTAACATTAAGGTTCTTAAGTAAAGTTTCATCACTACCACCGCTTACGCTTACGTTAGTGGTACCTGTATTGGTAGTAAATGCCTGGTTGTTTCCGCTGGAGAATATACCGCCAATGGTTATGCCTTTAGCATTGGCAGAAGCTTTGGCAGCATTGCTGCCGCTGATGTTAAGATTGGTTGCACCGGTAGTTCCGTCTCCTACATCTTCATAGCCAACAAATACTTGTTCCGTAGTGGTCTTATAATCAACATCACCTACGTTAACATCAACATTCGTGGTAACATTAGCGGTTGCAGTATTGTTGGCAACCGTATAATAGCCGCTGCCGCTGTTGCCTACAACCTGCGCTTCAGCAGTATTTTTGCCGTCCTGAGTAGCAGCTTCGGCGCTGATGCTTACATCATCACCCGCAAGAGTGTTTCCATTATAAACATTAACACCAACAGATCCGGTTGCGTTGGCAGTAGCTACAGATGCGCCTGCCGTACCAAAAATACTTACGGCAAAACTATCAGCAATAGCCTTAACAACCGGTTTAGCAGCCGCTTGAACCGTAATGTTGTTTACAGTAAACGTATTGCCTGCGCTGCCATCGGCCTTGCCCAAAGTAATGCTGCTTACGCCGCTGTCCTCAGCCGTTGCTACTACGCCCTGCGCTGCTACCGAACCGCCTGCGCCGCCCGTTGCGTGCGCTTCAACGGTATTGGCTTTATCCGTGCCAATGCTGATGCTGCTTTCCTGTCCGCTATCTTTAGCATTTGCTTCTGTATCTGTAATAACCACGTTTGTTGCTCCGGTATTATCGGCCTCGGCAGTAATAACACCTACCGAAACAGCGCCTACCGTAATACCCATCGTATTTGCTTTGGTAACGCCGTGGTCTGCCGCTAAAATGTTTATATTATTGCCTGTTAATTCAGCACCGCTGATTTTAATTTGGCTGCTGCCGGTAGTATTAACTATGCCTACCGCCGCATTTGCACCTATAACACCTGCGCTGCCCTGATATACATCAAGCTTGGCTTCGCCGGTAATATCAGTGCCAATATCAACTTTATTCGCATCAATGCTGCCGCCGGTAATATTTACGCCGACATTGCGATTTACGTTAAGGATGCCTACACCTGCGTTAACAGCCGCCGCGCCTGCTGTACCGCTGCCAAGCGTCATGCTGATGTTATCATTTTCAGCTGCATCAGCTGTTACGCTGCCTGATGCGCTAATATTGCTGTTTGTAACGTTAACGGTAATTTGAGAATCTTTACCGCCGCCATAACCGGCATCAACGGAAAGTTTTATATCATCAATACCGGCAGTTTCAAGAGCCTCGCCAGAATCCCCTAATAAAGTTTTTGTATCATTAGCACCATAAGCATTATTAGCCTCTGCTATTTTATCTGCCGCAGCGTCATTCGCTTCTTTATAATTATCTGACTTATTAGAAACTTTTTCGCTGTCTTCGTTGCCAATTGCTTCCCCAACACTGGTAATGGCAATATTTGCCCCTGCTGCAATGCCGCCTGCTGCAACATTGGTTGCAAGCTGTTCAATGTTGCGGTCTTCATCAGCGGTTAAAGTTACATTTCCCGCCTTGGCGTTAAGCGTACTATCGTTAACGTTAGTCTGCACTGTACTGTCGATAGTATTAACCGTTACACTCGCACCAACGCCAACACCTGCTGCGCCGATTGCATTGCCGCCAATATAAGCATCAACATCAAAAGTATTTTTGGCCGAGCCGCTGATATTGCCGCTACTTGAAGTAATAACAGCATTATTGATATTCGTTTTTACAATGCTGTTAAGGTTGTTAACAGAAGTTGCGCCTGCTACAGCTGCGCCAACGCCTGCACCGCCGGTTGCGGAAATCATCGGTTTAATAACAGCCGTATTTTCTGCTGCAATATTCACATCGTTAGCAGCAGTTATATTTGTTCTTCCTTGAGTTTTGGCTTCTTCATCATCACCAACGGTAACTTCTGTTAAAGAATTATCTTTAAGCACACCGACAGATAAACCAACGCCTGCACCAACTCCACCTACGCCTGCGCTGACATTACCTGCATTAACAACACCTGTATGATTAGCATTAATATTAACGGTATTTGCATTAACATCGCTGTTTAAAAGCGCCGCTTTGGTTGCATTTTTAAGTTCAGTAACCGTTACAATACCGGCTACGCCACCGCCTACACCTGCAATGCCTGCACCAACAGCAAAGCTGGATACGCCCTGCTGAGAATCTGCGTCAACTTCAAAAGTATTTGCTTTAATATCGCTGTTTTCAACTACGGCTTTAACATTGCGGCTGAAGGTATTGGTATCGCTGCCAAGGCCAACCCCTGCACCGATGCCACCTACACCGCCGCTGCCTACAAAGCCGGACATATTGGTATAATCACCGGCGTTAACAAATACATTGCCTGCAGCAGCCGTACTTGCACTACCGCCGTTAACGGTTGTATTAGCAACTCCCGCATTAGTAGCGCCTTTAATCATGTTAACGTTAACCGTACCGGTTACACCCGCACCTACACCGCCTACACCTGCAGTAAGCAGGAAGGATTTCATATCGCGCGTTGAAGAAGCATCGACAATCAAGCCGCTGCGGGTTTCACTTTCACGGTTAATAGTAGTATTAATATCAACTGTATCCTGGCTGATTAAAGCATTATTGATTTGGCTGTTCTTTGTTTCGTCTTTGTTTTCATAGCCATATTCATAGCCTCTGATGAAAGTGTTAGTATTTAAACTGCTGTTGCCTTTGGCGGTTACGCTGGTTTTTGCTTCATCTTTGCCGCCAACAGTCGCACTGGTAGTGCCTACAATTTGGTTAACAGCAACCGATACGCCAACGCCTGCACCCTTCCCTGCAACAGCAGCCTGCCCTGCATAGTTGGCAATCTGCTCATCGCTGGTTGCCACAACGCCAACGCTGCCATCTGCAACAATATTAGCGCCATTGCCGATATGCGCTGTTACATCGTTTTGAATCATATTAACAGCAACGCTGCCGGTTACACCTGCACCTTGTCCGGCAGCCGCTATACCAATACCGATATTTTCGATACGCGGGGTGCCATCGGCATTTACTTTAAGGTTGTTAACATTCATAGTGCCGCCGTTTACCGCAGCATTTGTCTGCTGGATTATACTGTTAACGGCAATGCCTGCACCAACGCCAGCGCCTTGTGCAGCTACGGAAGCAGTATCGGCTGAAGTAGTAATTTCGCTGTTATTCTGAGCATCAACAGTTACATTGGCATTTTCGCTGCCGCTATTATAATCAATATTAGTGTTTTCAATTTCGGCAGAGACATTTTTATTAATTAATGCAGTTGCCGCAGACCCTTGAACACCTGCAGTGGCCGCAGCAGCAACACCTACCGCAATAGTATTCAGTTCAGAGTCATCTTTTGCCGCAACATTAACACCAACAAATTTTTCACCGTCAGCAGCCACAGTTTCTTCACTATTAGCCGCCATAGTAATATCTGTATTTTTTACAGCTGCCGTGGTATTCTGGCTGCTGCTTCCGCTGTCAGCAGAAGAACCGCCAATATCGTTATAAGCTACACCGCCGCCAATTGCAACCTTGCCGCTTGCGCTTACAGAACCAACCACTGCCAAACGGTAAGTCTCATCATCAGCCGTAACATTTACAGAACCTGCATTATTAATTGCAGATTCTTTTTTATCACTCTTATCAATAATCGCTTCTGTATTGCTACCGCCGCGGTTAACAGCAACGCTGCCGTTAATGGCAACTTTTGTAGAAGCAGCCACGCCCGCAGCAATGCCGTAAACCTTACCGGTATTATCGGCATCAACAAATACATCCACATCCGTACCTAAAGCCTTAATTGTATTACCGCGCATATACGCGCCAACGGTATTATCCAAACCATTATACGCCAGTGTTGCGCCTATGCCTGCCTTTGCACCGTAGGAAACAGACCCTGCAACATTTACAGCCTGCGTGTTATTAATGGCCTTAGCTTCAGCCTTATTTGTAGTAATTGTAGAATTTTCTATTTCCGCACTTAAATCATTATCAATATTCTGCCATGTTACACTGCCCATACCGCCGAATGCTTTAGTACCTGCAGCTACGCCGCCGGAGGCATTTACAATTAAAGTATCAGCATCGGCTTCTGCACGCACATTTTCAGCAGTAATGTTTGCATTATTTATTTGGGCAGTAAAATCATTATCAATATCTGCAATATTAACAGCAGCGCCGCCGGCATTACTATTGCTGCCTGCCGTTACAACGGCTGCCGCGCCAACTATGGTACTTCCTTTACTACCATCATAGTCAACTTTTTCGTCTGCAGTATCCAAATCAGTATAATAACTGCTGCCGGTCGTATCAATGCCATTATCGGCAGCAAACTTGTTATGTTCGTTATAATCGCCAAGCAAATTCTGATACGGCTGTGCTTCAGCAGAACCGCTTTCCGTATCTTTGGCAGTAACGTTCACTAATCCGCCAGCAGTAATAGAAGCGCCGTCAATACCGGCAGTAATATCATTACTTAAGCCGTTATAAACAACCGCACCGCCAAAGGCGTTATTAGTGCCGCTGCCGCCGACAGCAATACCTGCGGAAACTGCTGCCGTAACCTGCGTTACAGCCAGCAGGCCTTTTACATTTACATTATCAACATTTGTATAAGTACCGCCGGTAATGCCTGCATTTATTTTATTGTTAATATCAGCAACAGTTACGCCGCCGCCAACAAGGCTGCCGCCTCCCAGCGCTATATTGGCATTAACGCCGCCCGTAACCTGTACGTCGCTTTCGTAGGCTGCAACATCAATAACATTGGCTTTACTGTTTGCAGCGCCGGTCAATGTTACATCTTCCATATTGGCATTAACGTTTTTGTCGAGCAGGTTAACAGATACGGAACCACCGCCGCTGTAGTTTTTACCTTGTCCTCCATCTTTTGTTAAAGTTGCACCCAGACCGGCTGCAACGGTTGTGCCGCCGCTTACTGCAGCTACATCAACATCTTTGGCGCCTGTTACAGTGCTGTCTTTAACAAGCGCGGTAATTTTATTATCAATATCATTAACGCCAACAGCACCAGAAACTGCTACACTGGTAGATTTCTGGCTTTGCTGTTCTTTCCTGAAGGAAAGACCGGCCGCACCGCTCAACGCTCCTGTAAACGCAGAATCTCTTGCGCCAACCTGCAACGCGCCATCGTTATTCAAAGTAATGTTCGCACCGTCAACTACGGCTTTGGTTGTATCACTTACCATATTAAGCGATACGCTGCCCGCACCGGCAAAGCTGAAGCTGGGAGTACCTGCATCATCAGATGTTATACCTGTTGTGCCGCCGTTGCCTGCACCGGCATTCAAATCCATTGTTTTAATAACGTTCTGCAATTTATTGGAAATATTATTGATACCAGTAAGCGCAGAATCACTAATTTCAGTCATTTTATTATACGGAGCTTTAAGTTTGTCAAGGAATCCTTCTTCGCTGTCCGTTCCGCTGCTGGTCATACCGCCGGCAACGCTTACACTGTTAATAAGCCCTGTTGTTTCGGCATTAACATTTAATTCGGATGCAGAAATTTCACCTAACATAGGATAGGGGTTGCGCTCGTTGCGATTTAATTCGGATACAGAAATTTCACCTTCAAGTCCGTCATTTTCGTCTTCATTTCCGTCATTATCAATAATCTGCGCCGTGTTCTGCACATCTATATTGTTAATGGCAACACCCATGCCAACGCCTGCATTAGCTCCGCTTGCCGAAAACGTTACAATAGCATTTGTTACACTGGTATCATTATTGGCATCAATACTAATAATCCCTGTATTACCAGCACTATCTTTTGTCGCCGTTAACTTAGCGTCAGTATCTACAATAACATTGTTATAGCTGTCACTGTCTGTTAAGCTTACCATTCCGCTTAACGCGCTGCCATCGCTCTTGCCTGCGCCAAGCATTGCACCTACGTGGAAAACATTGCTGTCGCTTGCAATGGCAATATCGCCGGCAGTAAGTTCTGCGCCTTCTTCAACAACAACGCTTGAATCTGTATCAAAATTCTGATAATTAAAGCTGCCGCCAATACCTACGCCGCCTTTAGCCTCAGCGTTGTTTTTCCAGAACATGGTTTTGCCGGTAATGGTTACATCTTCAATCTCATTAGCAGATTCCAGATTCAAATCCTTACCTGCTTCAAGTTTTGTATATTTACCTACTTTTACGCCGCTTGTGCCGCTGAAATCAGATACCGCAACGGAACCGCTCGCCGCAAACTTGCTGCTTTCGCTGCCGCCTTTGGCAGAAGCCTGTGCTGCTACGTTAGCATAGTTGTTCGGGTCGGCAAAAGCCAATGCATTAGTAACAACAGCCAGTGAATTACTGATTATTGCAGATGCCGCAGAAAATTCATTGCTGCTTTGCACAGTATTATATTCTGTCTGCAATGTTACTACATTGTTATATAAAACTGCTGCTGCTGCTGCCATTTCAAAAATTTTATTCATTGTTCCTTCCGCCGTAATGGCATCAGGATTCTTTACAGCCTCGGTAAAATCATTGCTGTAATGTTCTATATAGCTCTGCAGGCTTTTTTTAAGGCTTTCAAGGCCTGTCCTGTATTCTTCCATACCTTGCTTTTGATAATCTTCCAGCTCATCAAATGCAGCTATGGCATATTCAATATTTTCTATGCTGCGCTGAATTTCACGGAAAATGCGCTGCGGGCGGTTGTATTCCATTATATTGCTGCTGGTAACATTAATATTCCCGGTGGCACTAAGTTCAGCATGTTTTCCTTCGCCGCTGCCGTCACCATCAGCAAATTCAACAGAAGCCTCATTATCCATACCTGCATACACAACGCCGGCACCTACCGTTACTGTAGTTGTTGTACCATTAGCCGACTTTTTATAAGAATTAGAAGTACCGGAAGCCGTAAAGCTGTAATCTACTACGCGCACATCGGCATCAGCAGTTATATCTCCGGACGTTGCTGTAACATCAGCCGTGTTACCAAAAGTTACATTGGCACTATTATTCTCATTGGTAACAACAACTGCTGCCCCGGCTTCAAATTTATCGCTCAATACCTGCGTTATATCAGTCTTACCACCATCACCAGAGCTGCTGGAGCCAAGAGCGTTTTTAATATTGGTTGTTATAGCTGTTACAATCTCGTTATTTTTTACGGCATTTTTAAGTCCGTCAGGGTCGATTGCATTAACCAACTGTGCCTGAATTTTACCCATGCCAAGTTCATTATTGGCAGTAATTGTATTTTCGTCTATTAAATTAGTTGCATCTATTGCAACATTCTGCCCGGTAATATCACCATCTATCGCAATATTGGCGTGCCCTTCATGGCTGAATACATTAACTGCTGCCGCGCCAAGCGTATTATCGGGCGCAACGGATGCCGCATTAGCATTAAGAAGGTTTACAGTATCAGCAGTAATATCTACATCGCCGTTTTCAGCATTTACAATGCTGCCGCTGCCAATAATAACATCAGCCGTGTTGCTGCTTTTCGTTACAGCAACTGCTGCCGCAATTAAAGAATTATTAGGCTTACTTGTCGTTGAAGAAATGTTTAAGTTTGCCGTATTGGCTACGCTTTCTTCGGCATAGGCCGCAATATTAACAGCTTTTTCATCATCAGTTTTATTTGTACCATTCGCTGTAAGATTGCCCTGAATATCTACTTTGGCAGAATTTTCCACATCAGCATAGCCAACAGCTGCCGAAGGAAGGAAAGAACCTGCCTGAGACACAGTAGAAACTGTTATAAGCTTGCGCCCATTTACTGCCGCGCCTGCCGTTCCGTCCAAAACAGAATTTGCCGTTACGTCAATAACACCCTCAGCAGTTAAATCAGCCTCTTCGCCAATATTAACCTCTGCCTTGCTGCCAAGAATCATTACATTAGCACTAACAGGAGTAATATATTGCAAAATATTACTTACATTATCTTCAATGCCCTGCCCGTTATCAACATAAGTATTATCTGCATTGGCAGCTACTTTAATATCCTGCCCGGCAGTTATATCACCCTGCACCTCTACCTTAGCAACGGTCTGAGCATAGTTTCCTGCATCAGCAGCCGGAACAGGTACATAATCAGGTATTTTAGTTCCCAAATCGGTAGTTTGTTTCAAAACTTCTTCTGCAAGGTCTTTATTGCCATTAGTAACTTCAGCAGTAAGTTCTGCATTTCCGCGCGCAGTAATAGTACCATAATTTTCAACCGATGCTTCGATGGTTTTCGGTCCATCAACATCCAATCCTATAATTTCGCCAATATCATTAAATGTCTGATCAAGTGTATTAGCATATTCAGCTTTAGCAGCAAGTACAATATCGCCATTACCGCTTTCAACAGCAGTTAAATCACTGCCAAGGCCTGCATTGGTAACTACATTGCCGTTTGCGTCCTTAATATTTACAAGGTCTGCAAAGTTAAACGTCTCACCATTAGCATTTTTAACAACTGTTTTAATATAAGCATCAGCATTTTCTGCGTTAGCAGCCATCATAACTTCGCCAGTAACTTCATCCTTAATTTCACCGCTGACATTTTTGCCTATGCCGATTTTAGCTGCCGCCATTTTAACGTCACCAGTGGCGTTAACTTTGCCCAAAACGCTGATAGTTCCGCTTGCATTCAGCGGTATATTAAGCGCCTGCATACGGTTTAAAGCAGTATTAATATTTGCTTCCGAACCTGAATCAAAAGTCCCTTTTAATGCCTCATAACTGTAATTATGCTCAGGTGAAGTAATATCATAAATTCTCTCTACAGGCGTCATAACATACAACGAGCCTGTATTAATAACGCCGGATTTGCCGACTGCCATACCGTCTTTGCTCAGGAAGAACAGATTGCCGCCGATTTGGCTGTTTTGAATAGCATTAACTGTACCGTTAATATCAATACGGCTGTTAACAAAGTTAACAAGGTTAGCTGCATCAGCTCCGCTTCCACCCTTAGTATTAAAGTACATATTAGCAATATTGTTAGCATCCAACTGAAAATCCTGAAAACATTTACAGCCGCATTGCTGACAACTTTATCTGCCCAAATATTGGTAACATTGCCATTCACTTCAATACTTCCGTTATTATTAACTTTATTTATACTCTGTGCAAAGCCCACTATCGGTTGCATAATAAACCCTGCCGCCGTTACGGCAGAAATAATTTTCTGGCTTAACGTATATTTACTTTTGCTGCGCTGAAACTTTCTCGAGATACTCATAAGCCCGTCCCCCTGTTAAAACTGACCGTTAAGCATAAAATGTATGCGGGTTTTATCTACTTCATCTCCGTTAATATCACGCATCAGCGGTATGCCGAGCGTTAAACTTGTATATATTTTGCGGTCGATTGTGCTTTTAATGCCTATGCCGGTGCCTGCCAGCACATGGTCGTCAAAAGCGCTGTCGCCGTAAACTGCACCATAATCAAAAAAGCAAAAGGCCGATGTTGTTTTGGCTTTGTCAAGCGGTACGCTGTATTCCAGGCTGGCGCTGTAACCGCTGTCGCCGCCGAGATAGCTTTCTTCATATCCGCGTACGCTGTACATACCACCGATATAAAACTGTTCGGCACTTGTAAGGTAATCGTCCGGGCTCCACTGGGCATCAAGCCTTGCGCTTAACATCTGCCCTGCCCTGTAAGCCTTTTGCCAGAAGCCGTTAAAAAAATACTTTGAAAAGTTGTCGTTTTCACCGGCAATATCTTCGCTGTCGCCGATACGGAAGTTATACTTTTGGTAAATGATGCTGCTTGCACCGTAGTTAGTCATGCTGAAGCCTGCGGTGTAAGATTTTACAGTATCATCAACCCAGTGTATGCCCAAAAAGTCGGTTTGTGAATTTTGGTAGCCGTAATCCAAAGTTGCTTCCGTACGCAGGGTATCCGTAACCACCAGCGGCTGAATAAGCGAAACGCCGTATGCGTTGGAATGGCCTTTAATATCCAAATCTTCCAGTTCGCCATCCGTAATTTTTACGCTGTTGGTGCTGTAAGTAAGGCCCAGTTTGGTTCCGCTGCGCCCTAACGGCACTGTGTACATGGCGCTGAACGATTTTGTACCATCGCTGCGCATGCCGCTCATTGTCAGCATATCGCGGCTGCCTGTTAAGCTGCGGTCCGTCCAGAACAGGCCTTCGCGCCATTCGCCGCTCGATTCGCTGCCGGCGTTATCGACATATACATTTATATAATTTTTCTGCGGCTCGTAAGCCGATATTACATAGTCCGTAGTTCCGGGTTCTGCGCCTGCGTGCATGGTAATGCGCAGCTGCACATCGTTGGTAGCATTAAAACGCAGAAGGTCATCGTTCAACTCGTTGATATTGCTGATGCTGCCGCGGTCAAGCCCGATGCGCCCGGCAATATAACCGTCATTTGTGCTTTCATTGCCGCTGATATGCACGTTGCCGGTTTTGCCTTCAATAATTTTAATTTCCACCACGCCGTTTTTAATGGTTTGCGGCGGCAGATAAGCCCGGCAGGTTAAATAACCTTTTTCGCTGTACAGTTCGTTAATGCTGTTTACAATGTCATACAGGCTTTGCAGTGTAACTTCCTGACCAATATATTTGCCGGTAATTTCTTTAATTTCCGTTTCGGCAAGTACTTCGCTTTTATCTATTTTTACATCGTTCAATACAAATTTAACTGCATTTTCCGGTGCCTGCTGCTGTTCCTGCCCGCTGCCTTCAACTTCGGCACGCTGTTTGGCGCGATCTTCGGCAATCTGGCGTGCCACGCGCTGGCGTTCCATATATTCGCGCGTACGGTTAAGCTGTACGCCCGGGTCGTTATAAGCTGCGCCTGTCTGTCCCCAATTTGTACTGCCATCAGGCAGTGGAGCTGCATACACAGATGCGTTAACCGCGCCCACTAAAATAAGTGCTGTTAAAATCTTTGTAATTTGTTTTGCCATGACAATTCCTCTCTCTTATATTACGTTTTTTATTTCATTTTATTTCGCATTGAACTGTATATATACACATTTATATTCATTTTAATTTTATCATAATTTCATTTTCCAAAGTGCAAATTTTTTCTTTGCACTTTCACGGCGTTATATTATTTACAAATTAGCAAAACTTGTATTAAACTATAAGTAAATATAGTAAAACGCATTATTACAAATTGATAATTTTGTAAAGGTACAGTAATATGCAAGCCATTATTGCCATCGCAGATAACAAAGAAATATTTGATAATTTATTTACATACAGCATTTTGTGCGGGCTGCGTTTTAAAATTACGTGCAGCAGCGAAGAAGCATTGAACTTTTTTATGGAAAACCGTACGCCGCTGTTTATTGTAGAATGCAGCGATACAAATATCGGGCCGCTGAAATTTATAAAGCGACTTGCGCCTGCCTGTGCAGTTTTCGCCGTCAGCAAATCAACTGATGAGGAAGTTGCCATCAGCGCACTTAAAAACGGTGCAGCCCAGTTTTTGCGTCTTCCCTGCGGCAGCCGCGAATTTTATTACCGGCTTGTTAATTTTATCAGGATGCTGAATCTTGATACCGGCATGGAAAAGATACAGATTATTACGCTTGGCAAACTTAAAATTTACCCGCAAAATAATCAGGCCATGCTGGACGGGGAATTTATTCCGCTGACAGCGACCGAATTTAAACTGCTGATACTTTTAGTAAATAAGCTTAACACAACAGTAACACTGGAAGAACTTTACCTGGCGCTGTACGATACCGAAAACATGCAGTACACAAGCCGTGTAGTCAGCGTACATATCAGCAAGCTGCGGCATAAACTGCGCCTTAACGATTTGCCGTACCTTCAGCTTGCCAATATTCACGGTAAGGGTTATTCCTTAAAATATACCCCAGAAACGGAGAACCGGAACAATGGATAAAACTACCAGAAATAATTTTAGCCGCGAAGCAATAAAACTTGCAGAACAGGCCTTAATTACTTATTTTGTAGACGGCAGCCCCGAAAAAGTTCTGCAATTTTTCTCCAACACATGCAGCAGTTGGATTGGCTGGGGTAAAGAGGAAATTTACCCTACTTATAATGATGTTTTTAATACCTTTATCCGCCGCGTTGACGATATTCCGCAAAATATTATCGAAGACATGCACTCGCAGGTATTGTTTGAGAGCCAAGACTTCTGCATTGTTTTTGTTGCATGCAGCATAAAGTCCCAACCGCAAACCGGCCTTTTACTTAACGAAACAGCACGTTTTACTTTTGTTATCCGCAAAGAAAATGACGGGTTAAAAATAGTACATCTTCATTTCTCAGCGGCATGGAACGAACTTAACCCGGGCGAAGTATACCCGGTTGCCAAAGGCAGCACCGAGTTTTATAAAAACGAACTGCAAATGGAAAAACCTGGTACGCCCTCATTCGTTGCAGCCAACACACCCAACGGTTTAAAATGCTGCCTGGCGCAAAAAAATTATCCGGCAGTGTACATTAATAAAGCTTTGTACAAACTGGCCGGTTATAAAAGTATGACAGAAATGCTGATTGCCACCGGCGGCGATATTAAAAATATGATTTATGCAGCCGACCTGCCAAAAGTAAAACGCATTATGTCTGCGCACTGCGGCGAAGTGCCATACACCATTAACTACCGCCTGCTGCGTAAGGACGGCACCGCCATTTGGGTATTAGAGCGCGGGCAGTTTACAGCAACCGACGGCCCTGATGATTATTTTATCTGCTCCATAGCGCCGCTTTTGCCCGACCAGAACGAATTTAACTATGGCACGCTGCTTGATTACAGCGAAATAGAAAATGCCCAGATACCCATGGACCTGTACTTTAAAACGGCGCTTAAAATTATTGAGCAGCATGACGAAAAAACTGCCGCAGTTAAACTTTTAAAACTTTGCTGCAGCATGGCACAAATTTCCGGCGCCTTTATTAAAGATATCAGCCGCAGCGGCGAATATATGCCGATAGTGGCAAAATATTTTAACGGCAGCGACGGTTTTGTAAATATTTTAAAATGTACGCCGGAAGACATTGCCAGGCGCTTTAACAGCCACGGTTTAAACCAGTGCGGCAACACCGGCATTTTGCCAAAAGTATATAAAGATAAATTAGACGAGCTTGGTGTTAAGGCTTATTTAAGCAAAACCATTATGTGCGGCGGCAAAGCAGAATACATACTCACCTTTGTATCCCTTGGCATGCCGCACAGCTGGACGGAAAGCGAAAAAGACCTGATTACACAAACGGCACGCCTCCTGTCATTGCTGTTTAAAACAAACAACCAAGATACAAATTAATAAATCCCATATACGCAAAAATCCCACGGAAAATTCCGTGGGATTTTTATTGTACAGTTTAACTTATTAACTTTTAAAGTTTTTACAGCAATTAAAATGCCGGTACAACAGCGCCTTTGTAGGTTTCTTCAATGAATTTTTTAACTTCAGGGCTGGTGAGGGCTTTAGCCAGTTTTTGCAGTTCGGGGCGGTTTTCATCGCCTTTGCGGATTGCAACTACGTTAGCGTACGGAGATTCTTTAGGTTCGGTAAAGAGGGAATCTTTAACCGGATTCAGTTTTGCTTCCATTGCAAAGTTGGAGTTGATTACGGAATAATCAACATCGTTCATGGAACGCGGCAGCAAAGCTGCTTCGATTTCCACAATTTCAATATTTTTGGGGTTGTCAACAATGTCGCCGGGGGTTGCGGTAATGGTTACGCCGTCTTTAAGTTTTAAAAGGTTGGCGCTTTGCAGAAGCATCAGTGCGCGGCCGCCGTTGGTCGGGTCGTTAGGAATGGCAATTTTTGCGCCCTGCGGCAGTTCGTCAAGAGATTTGTATTTTGTGGAATAAATGCCCATAGGCTCGATATGCACTTTGGTTAAGGTAACAAGCGGCATGTTGCGTTCTTTGGCAAATTCTTCAAGATACGGAATGTGCTGGAAGAAGTTAGCGTCAATTTCCTTGTCGTTCAAAGAAAGGTTCGGTTTTACATAATCGCTGAACTCGATAATTTGCAGGTCAACGCCTTCTTTGGCAAGCTGCGGTTTAACAAAGTTCAAAAGTTCTGCATGGGGCACCGGGGTTGCGCCAACTTTCAGCACGGTTTTGCCGTCTTCGGATTTGGTTTCGCTGCCGCCGCAGCCGGCAATTAAAAGAGCCAGCACCAAAACGGAGCAAAGGACTAACAGGATTTTTTTCATCTTTACATCTCTCCTTTTAAATTTTACACACTACTTACTGGCAATAACGAAAGCAATAAAAAAGCTCTTTCCGAGGAAAGAGCATATACTTTACTTTCCTCTCATCTATCAGGAGTTAGCACCATGGCACAGCCTGGTTGCCGGGTTTCATTGGGCCTGTCCCTCAACCGCTCTCGATAAGAGTGTGTTTGTTAAGATGAAATTATAATACAGCAATCGCAAGATATTGTCAACAAAATTTTACAATTTTTACAGCTTTGTTTACGCTTTATGCTGCGCGCAGCAAATTTTACTGCAAATTGTAAATAAATTAACATTTTATTGGCGCGCTTAATTTACGCAAAACAAAAACCGGCCAAAGCCGGTTTATTGTTTAATATGCTGTTTATTCCTTGCTGTATTTGGCAATGCCGACTTTATAAAAATCGTTGCCTTCGGCATCTATGCACACAATAGCAGGGAAATCTTCCACCTCGTAACGGCGGATGGCTTCCGGTCCCAAATCTTCATAGGCAATCATTTCTTCGCCTTTAATGGACTGGGAAATTACCGCCGCTGCACCGCCAACGGCTACAAAATACACTGCGCCGTATTTAACGCAGGCTTCAACAACTTCTTTGCCGCGCAGGCCTTTGCCAATCATGCCGCGCATACCTTCGGCAATCAGCGCCGGCGTGTATTTATCCATGCGCCCGCTGGTGGTTGGCCCGGCACTGCCAACAATTTCGCCCGGTTTGGTGGGCGAAGGGCCAACGTAATAAACAACCTGCCCCTTAATATCAAACGGCAGCGGCCTGCCTTCGGCCATTGCTTCCGTCATGCGTTTGTGCGCGGCGTCGCGCGCTGTGTAAACAGGGCCGGTTATGCGCACAACGTCACCGGCGTGCAAGTCTTTTATGGTTTCTGCCGTTAAGGGCGTGGTAATGTGTTTAATTTTTGCGTCCGTCATTTCTGCGCCCCCTTACAATACGGCATACGCGCGGCGTGCAGCGTGGCAGTTAAGGTTTACAGCCACCGGCAGCGCGCCGATATGCGTCGGTGCATACTCAATATTTACGGCAGCGGCAGTGGTTGTGCCGCCAAGCCCCGCAGGGCCGATGCCGGTTTTATTAATGCGCTCTAAAAGTTCTTCTTCAAGCTTTGCATAGCGTTCATCGCTGTTGTGCTCACCGATGGGGCGCGTCAGCGAATATTTGGCCAGAAGCGCGCATTTTTCCATATTGCCGCCGATACCGACGCCAACCGTTACCGGCGGACAGGGGTTCGGGCCTGCTTTGCGCACGGTATCAAGTACAAAATCAATTACGCCCTGCACTCCGTCGGCGGGCTTTAACATTTTCATGGCGCCCATGTTTTCGCTGCCGCAGCCTTTGGGGGCAACGGTAATTTTTACTTTATCTCCCGGCACAAGGCGGGTATGAATAATGGCGGGCGTGTTATCCTGCGTATTTTTGCGTTCAAACAGCGGGTCATCAACGGAAGACTTGCGCAGATAGCCTTTAGTGTAGCCTTCCGCCACACCGGCGTTAACGGCTTCTTCCAGCGCGCCGCCGGTAAAATGCACTTCCTGCCCTATTTCCAGAAACACCACTGCAAGCCCGGTATCCTGGCACAGGGGCACATCTTTACGTGCGGCAAGTTCCGCATTTTCAATAATGGTTTCCAAAACCTCCCTGCCTAACGGCGATTCTTCCGTATCGCGGGAGGCTTTAAATTTTTCCAGCAAATCCTGCGGCAGATAGTAGCAGGCATCGCAGCACAGTTTGGCAACGGCTGCCGTAATTTCTTTAACGTTTAATTCGCGCATGTCCGCTCCTTATCTGCCAATGCGTTTTAAAGCATTGGCGCGTACAACTTCAGGGTCAACTTTTACGCGGGCTACGCCGGTTTCCATAGCGGCTTTGGCAACCGCTGCAGCAACGGCAGGCGCAACGCGCGGGTCAAAAGCGTCCGGCA
>OJOA01000546.1_pt1 | contig 24869 bp, 12 predicted proteins | sample 1597991 | NCBI WGS metagenome assembly OJOA01 (sample SAMN01915207, study PRJEB22387) | human gut metagenome | isolation source: stool | host: Homo sapiens | place: USA | reverse complement strand
AATTATAGATATGATTTTTTCGGAAATCGATAAGGTTCCTTGTCATGTTGCATGAAACGAGGGGTTTCATTTGCAAGATAATGTTGTTGGTATCTATTTAAATTCATTACTTTTGTAGGAAAGAAAAACAAAAAATGTCATGAAAACATTCGATCAACTAATCATCACGACCGGCTTTTTGGCGTCTGCCTCTCCTGCGATGGCAGACGAAAAGCCGGAAGCCGACTCTGGACGCCCGAACATCCTTTTCATCCTTTCCGACGATCATACCTCGCAGGCGTGGGGAATCTATGGAGGAATACTGAGCGAATACGTGAAGAACGAGAATATCCGCCGCCTGGCGGCCGAGGGGTGCGTGCTTGACAACTGCTTTTGCACGAACTCGATCTCCGTGCCCAGCCGCGCGGCTATCATGACAGGCGCCTATAGCCATCATAACGGGGTCTATACGCTTGAAGACAGGCTCGATCCGGCTTTGGACAATATTGCGAAACGCATGCAGGAGGGAGGGTATCAGACGGCCCTTTTCGGCAAATGGCATCTCAAGACGCAGCCGTCGGGTTTCGACACCTTTTCGGTTTTCCATGACCAGGGGGAATATTGGGACCCGCTTTTCAAGACCGCGGAGGGCTGGATAGACGATGATAAAGGGAAAAGCGGCAAGGTGGAGAAGGGCTTCTCGACCGACCTGGTGACCGACAAGACGATCCGGTGGATCCGTTCGCGCGACAAGGACCGACCCTTCATGATGTGTTGCCATTTCAAGGCGACGCACGAACCGTGGGATTTCCCCGAACGGTTGAAACATATTTATGACGGAGTCACGTTCCCCGAACCGGCAAACATGATGGAGTTCGGGCCGGAAGAATCCGGGCGTACGTTCCCCGGACAACCGTTGGAAGATATGGCCCGCCGATGGGGGATCGCCTCGAAAGACCCGGATTCCTGGTGGTGCAAGTATCCGGAACTGCCTTTTTCCATAGAAGGAATGGGTAAGGAAGATGCGCGCCGGAAAATCTATCAGAAGTTGATTCGCGACTACTTGCGTTGCGGAGCGGCCATCGATGACAATATCGGCCGCCTGCTGCGTTTCCTCGATGAAGAGGGGCTGTCCGAGAATACGATCGTAGTCTATGTCTCCGACCAGGGTTATTTCCTCGGCGAGCATGGCTTTTTCGACAAGCGCATGATGTACGAGGAGCCGCTTCGCATGCCGTTCGTTATCCGCTACCCGAAGGAGATCCCGGCCGGGACGCGCAATTCCGACATCATCCTCAATATTGATTTTGCCGCTACGCTGGCCGACTATGCCGGGGTGGACGCCCCGTCGTGTAGCGAAGGCCGCAGCTTCCGCGACAATCTGAAGGGCGAGACTCCGCGCGACTGGCGGCAGTCCATGTACTACCGCTACTGGACGCACCACAAGATCCGTCCCGCCCACATGGGCATCCGCAACCATCGCTACAAACTGATGTTCCTCTACGGCGATCCGCTGAATGCGACCGGTTCGGATAAGGCTTCCGTCACGCCGTCGTGGGAGTTCTACGACCTGCTGTCCGACCCCCACGAAGACCATAACGTCTACAATTCCCCCGCCTATGCCGGTGAAATCGAAAAGATGAAGCGCGAGCTGCTGCAACTGCGTCGCGAGGTTGGCGATACCGATGCCGCAACGCCCCGGATGCAGGAGATACTGGATAAATATTACTGGTAAGAGACAGGAATGCTGGTAAAATCGAAAGATCATCCATATTTATAGGCTTTTTATCTATTTTCTTTTTAGATGAAAAGGCTTTCCTTTGCCCCATATCTTAATTCGTAATGATCATGAAGATGAAAATAATGACACATTTTTGCAATTGCGCCGTTCTCGCGCTGCTGTCTCTTGCCGCCTGCACGGAGATTCCCGGTGACAAGAGCAAGCCTGAATGGAAAGAATCTGCTTCGGGAGTATGGGAAATATCGGTCGGTAAACCCGAAAAGTTGAATCTACTGAGTGAACTTGGCCTGCATCCGAAGTGGGATGCCATCAATGCGATGCCGAAAGCCGATCTGCCTGTCGACCGCGACGAGATCCGCTTCGAGGAAGTGGACGGCAAAACCTATATCCGTTTCCCGCTTGACAAAGGGGAAAAGATATTCGGGCTCGGCCTGAACTTCAAGACGGTCGAACAGCGCGGGCGGATCCTCGAACTGCATGTCGACCATTATGGAGGTAAGGATAACGGACGCACTCATGCGCCGGTTCCCTTCTTCGTATCCAGCAAAGGTTACGGAGCTTTTATCAACTCCGCCCGCTATATCAAAGCCTATGTCGGAACCGGTGTCCGCAAGGATACGAAGAATCCGCCGGAGGTGCAAGACCGCAATACCGATCCCGGTTGGAGTGCGCAGCCCTATTCCGATAACCTCGAATTTCTGGTTCCTGCCGAAGGCGTCGAGGTGGTGCTGTTTGCCGGACAGGACATGCAGGATGTCGTGCGCCGTTTCAACCTCTTCAACGGAGGGGGCGTGTTGCCTCCGAAATGGGGGCTGGGTTTCTGGCATCGTGTCCCGACTCTTTTCACTGACCGGCAGGTGCAGGACGAGATTGCTGAGTTCCGGAAACGGGGTTTCCCGCTTACCGTGATCGGTCTCGAACCGGGCTGGATGAGCCGCGCCTATCCTTGTACCTATGAATGGGATGCCACCCGTTTTCCCGAACCTGGAAAGTTTGTGAACGACCTTTTGCAGAAGCATATCCGCACGAACCTCTGGTTCAATCCCGGTGTCTCTCCGGAGTGCGAAATAAGGGACGCCATCGAGCCTTACACGGCTTCCCATACGGAATGGAACGGCCTGATTCCGGATTACCGGATGCCTGAGGCGCGCCGGATCATGCTGGATCATTTTAAAAAGCACCAGTTGGACATGGGCGTTAGCGGGTATAAGATGGATGAGAACGACGGCTACGACAACTGGTTGTGGCCCGATGTCGCCACCTTCCCTTCCGGTACGCCGGCGGAACAGATGCGGCAGATCTACGGCTCCCTGATGCAACGCATGACGACGGATCTGTATCACGAGAAAAACCAGCGCACCTACGGGCTTGTGCGTGCCGGGAATGCCGGAACTTCCTCCTTCCCGTATGTGATCTATAACGATTACTATAATCACCGCGACTTTATCACGGCTCTGATCAACAGTTCGTTCATCGGCGTGCTGTGGACGCCTGAAGTCCGCGCCTCCAAGACTTCCGAAGAATGGTTGCGCCGCATGCAGACCGTTTGTTTCTCTCCGGTCGCCATGCTGGATGCCTGGGCGGACGGGACGAAACCGTGGTCTTTCCCTGATGTGGAGAAGCAGGTGAACGAAATCTCCCTGCTCCGTATGCGCTTGATTCCGTATCTTTACACCGCATTTGCCGGTTACGCTTTCGAGGGGACGCCTCCCATGCGCGCCATGAACCTCGAACCGGGCTACGCCGCCGATGAACAGATCGAGAAGGGCAAGCTCGACGGGACGGAGAATCCGTATGCTATGGTGGTCAAACGTGAGGTGAAGGATCAGTTCATGGTCGGCGAAAATCTGCTGGTAGCTCCTCTCTTTGCCGGCGAAACCGAACGGAAAGTCATCCTCCCGCAAGGCCGATGGTATGATTTTTATACCGGAAAGTTGGCAGGGGAAGGCGAAGTCATTACCGTTTCTCCCGGCCTCGACCGTATTCCTGTTTATGTGAAGGATGGCGGGATCGTCCCGCTTTGTCCGCCTATAACTGAACTGGACGGTACGAAACTTCCGCTCGAGATCCGCCATTACGGTTCCAAGCCCGGTACTTTCCGCCTGTATGACGACGACGGGGAAACCTATAATTACGAGAAAGGCGAATATACGTATCTGACCATCACGGTCGATGTCGCTCCGGACGGTAGCAAACAAGGAAAAGTCTCTGTTCCGGAAGGCCGCGAGATCTGGTCGTATAATGGAGAATATACGTTCCGCTATATGACGGAGTAGTTATCCTTTCTTCATCTTTTTATACTCCCGCGGCGGCATCCCCATGATCTTGCTGAAAAGGCGGGAGAAATAGTAGGTATCTTCGATGCCGATCTTATAGCAGACCTGGTTCACCTTCATGTCCGTAAAGTCAAGAAGCTGGCAGGCCTGCTGTATTTTTAGCTGGTTGAAGTAGGCTAGCGGTGCGTAGCCCGTCCGCTGGCTGAACAGGACAGAGAAATGGGAAGAAGAATAGCCCGTGTGCGCGGCGATTTCCTGCAACGTCAGCTTTTTCTCGATGTTCTCCTTCATGAAATGGATGGCAGCCGTTACGATATCGTTCTTTCCCGTTTCGTGGCGGACGGCGTCCCGGTACTGTTGCAAATAGCGCAATGTCCCGAGGTAGTGGTAGAAGATGGAGCAGGCGTAGAGCAAGTTTTCATGGCTGTACCCCATCTCCAGTGTCCGGAGTATCTCTTCAAACATATCGATCCGGTTGCTGATGCGGGAGTGCATCCCTGGTTTGATCTCTATCGGGCGTGTGCACTGGCTGGCGAAATGGGGAGCCAGCTTTCCTTTAAAATGAATCCAGTAGATCGTCCACGGCTCTTCCTCGTTGGCCCCGTAAGCGTGCGGTTTCCCTGCCGGCAGGATGAAATATTGGTTGGCGGTCACCTGGAATTCCTCTCCTTCCGTCCGGTACCAGCCCGATCCCTCTATACAATAGATGAAAACGAACTGCGTGATCGGCTCCTGCCGTTCCCGGAAATGATGCCACGCTTTCGGATAGTATCCGATATCGGTAATGTGTAAAATGGAGGAAATAGGATCTTCCTCCATTTCGTGGATAATGGATTGTGGAAGGACAAGTGCCCGTTCTCCGCTGAAACCGTCTTTTCTTTTGATCATGATATGTTGATTTAGGAATGATGCAAACTTACGATTAAAATCGGAAGATTGTCCATCTATATCGACCTTTTATCTATTTATTTTTCTTCGGAAAGGTATTTACTTTGCATTTGTATCTTAATCATTCAATATTAACAAGTAAATGATGATTTATGGGTGAAACTTGTCCCCGCGTCAAGCGCGGGAACGGGACAAATCGATAAATCATCATTACCGCAGATAACTTAATTACTAATTATCATGAAGCAAACAACAGGCTATTTATTATTGATCTGTCTCGTCTCGGCAATGGGCGGATTACTGTTCGGTTACGACTGGGTGGTGATCGGAGGAGCCAAGATATTTTATGAACCCTTTTTCAACCTGGAAGGTTCGGCAGCCCTTCGCGGATGGGCAATGAGCAGCGCACTGATCGGCTGTTTAGTGGGAGCTTTGCTTTCGGGTGCTTGGAGCGATCGCTACGGGCGTAAGAAAATGTTGATCGCGGCCTCTTTCCTTTTTGTCGCTTCGGCCGTCGGGACTGGGGCGGTGGACAGTTTTTTCTGGTTTGTTGTCTACCGCATTGTCGGAGGATTCGGTATCGGTATTGCATCGAATGTCTCTCCGGTTTATATAGCCGAGGTTTCCCCGGCATCCGTCCGTGGTAAGTTTGTTTCGCTCAACCAGTTGACGATCGTGTTAGGTATTTTGATGGCTCAGTTGGCGAACTGGCAGATCGGCGAATATTTTACGGCCGGCAGCGAAACGCTGAGTGCGGAAAGTATTGAATGGGCCTGGCGCTGGATGTTTTGGGCCGAGTTGGTTCCGGCGGGATTGTTCTTTGCCCTCTCCTTTGTGATTCCCGAAAGTCCCCGCTGGCTGGCTACGGCCGGACGGTCTGACGAGGCTGGTAAGATCCTCGTGCGTGTAGGCGGTACGGACTATGCTGGGCAGACACTCTCTGAATTGGGACAGTTGAACGAAGACAAGAAGGAAAAGGCCAACTGGGGGGCGTTGTTGCAGCCCGGTGTGCGCAGTGTACTGGTGATCGGGATCGTACTGGCTGTTTTCCAACAGTGGTGCGGGATTAATGTGATCTTCAATTATGCGCAGGAAATCTTTTCGGCTGCCGGTTATGCCGTGTCTGATGTCTTGATGAATATCGTGGTGACGGGTGTGACGAACGTGATCTTTACGTTTGTCGCCATCTATACGGTGGATAAATGGGGGCGGCGCACGCTGATGTTTGTCGGTTCGGCAGGTCTGTCGGTGATCTACTTTATTTTAGGGACCTGCTATTTCTTAGGAGTAAGCGGCTGGCCGATGTTGCTCTTGGTCGTTTTGGCGATTGCCTGTTATGCGATGTCCTTGGCGCCGGTGGTCTGGGTGGTGCTTTCCGAAATTTTTCCTGTCCGCATACGCGGGATGGCAATGGCGCTTTCCACTTTCTTTCTTTGGGTGGCTTGTTTCTTGCTGACCTATACCTTCCCGATCCTGAACGAGGCGGTCGGCGCTTCGGGTACGTTCTGGCTGTATGCCGGGATCTGTTTGGCCGGTTTCCTCTTTATACGGGCTAAACTCCCTGAAACCAAGGGCAAGACACTGGAAGAACTGGAAAAAGAATTAACGAAATAAATTAAGAATATGGCAGTGAATGTAAAAGTTTGGGAGGAAGATATCCTTCTTCCTACATACGGCATCGGTAAACCGGAAAAGAATCCGATGTTCCTGGAAAAACGCGTGTATCAGGGTAGCAGCGGGGTGGTCTATCCCTATCCTGTGATTGAAAAGATCGAAGATACCTGTGAGGACAAGTCCTATCACGCCGTGTATCTGGAAAATGAATATATAAAGGTAATGATCCTGCCTGAATTGGGGGGGCGGGTACAGATGGCGTACGATAAGATCAAGCAGCGTCATTTCATCTACTACAACCATGTGATCAAACCGGCTCTGGTCGGTCTGACGGGGCCTTGGATCTCTGGTGGAATCGAGTTTAACTGGCCGCAGCACCACCGTCCGAGCACGTTCCTTCCGGTGGATTACTCGATCGAGAAAAAGCCGGACGGCAGTGTGATTGTTTGGGTTAGCGAAAGGGAACGGATGTTCCACCAGAAAGGTATGGCCGGGTTCACGTTACGTCCGGGCCGTGCTGTTCTGGAAATACAAGGGAGGGTGTATAACTCGACTCCTGTTCCGCAGACGTTCCTCTGGTGGGCGAATCCGGCGGTTGCCGTGAACGATCAGTACCAGTCGGTCTTCCCCGGCGATGTGAACGCCGTGTTCGATCATGGAAAGCGGGATGTCTCGCGCTATCCCATTGCTACGGGAACCTATTACAAGATGGACTATTCGGCAGGTGTCGATATCTCCCGCTATAAGAATATTCCCGTGCCAACGTCCTACATGGCGATCCGTTCCAGATATAATTTTGTCGGCGGCTATGAAAATGATACCCGTGCCGGTGTCCTGCACGTAGCCGACCATCATGTCTCTCCGGGCAAAAAGCAGTGGACTTGGGGAAACGGCGATTTCGGGCAGGCCTGGGATCGCAATCTGACGGATGCGGACGGCCCTTATATCGAACTGATGACGGGAGTCTACACTGACAACCAGCCGGATTTCACCTGGTTGCAACCGTATGAAGAGAAGACCTTCACCCAGTATTTTATGCCGTACAGGGAATTGGGAGTGGTGAAGAATGCTTCTTCCGACCTGTTGATGAACATCGAACCGGAAGGCAATGTTTCCCGCTTGAAAATCTTCGCTACTTCGGCGCAGAAGGATTTGCATATCGTGGTTATGAAAGGAGAGAAACAAGTCCTGGATATCATTCGGGATATCACGCCTGAAACGATCCTTGAAGAGTGGGTTCCGGTCGACACCCTGACCGGTGTCCGCGTCTCCATCTGCAATTCGAAGGGGAAACTCCTTCTGTCTTGGGAACCCGAACCTAACGAGATAAAGGAAGTTCCCGAACCGGCAAAAGCCGCTCTCGATCCGAAGGATATCCGGACGACGGAACAACTTTACCTGACCGGCTTGCATCTTGAGCAATATCGTCATGCGACCTATTCCGCAACCGACTATTATGAAGAGGCGCTCAGCCGTGATCCGGACGATGTCCGCAACAATAACGCAATGGGATTATGGCTGATCCGCAAGGGGCAGTTTGCAAAAGCCGAACCTTATTTGCGTCGTGCTGTCAAGACACTGACGGAAAAGAACCCGAACCCGTATGACGGAGAGCCTTTGTATAATCTCGGATTGTCGCTTAAATACCAGGGCAAGACGGATGAAGCCTACGACTGTTTCTATAAAGCCTGTTGGAATGCGGCTTGGCAGGATGCCGGATATTATTCGTTGGCCCAGTTGTCCGCTTCGAAAGGCAATTGGGAGGAGGCTTTGTATGAAATCGATAAATCCCTGCTTCGCAACTGGCATAATTTGCGCGGTCGCCATTTGAAGGCTGTCGTTCTCCGCCATCTCGGACGTGTGGACGAGGCGTTGGCTTTGATCCGGGAATCCCTCGCGATCGACCGCTTCAACTTCGGCTGTAGTTTTGAAGAGTATCTGTTGACGGGCGAGAAGGCTGTTCTGGATGACTTGCTCGTACGGATGCGTTCGGAAGGGCATAACTACGAGGAATTATCGCTCGACTATGCCTCTGCCGGCTGCTGGGAAGAGGCTCTGAAAGTGGTTGAGGTGGCTTTCGAAGTCGTTGTCTCGGAACGCACATTGCTGTATTATTATAAAAGTTGGTTTTTATTATCCTTAGATCGTCTGAAAGAGGCCGAAATGGCGATCTGCGTTGCCGAGCATCAACCGGCTGACTGTTGTTTCCCGAATACCCTTGAAGCGATCATGGCTTTACAGGCGGTGATCCGGTTTGCGGATGTTGCACCCAAAGCCCATTACTATTTGGGTAACCTGTGGTACGACAAACGACAGTATCCTGAAGCTGTAGCCGAATGGGAGAAGTCGGTCGAACAGGACGATACGTTTCCGACAGTTCTTCGTAACTTGTCACTGGCCTATTTCAACAAACTGAATAAACAGCAGGGAGCAGTGGTTCTGCTCGAAAGGGCGTTTAAGCTGGATATACGGGATGCCCGCATCCTGATGGAGCTCGACCAATTGTATAAGCGCCTGAACCGTTCCCATGCCGATCGTTTGGACTTGTTAGACAAGTTAAAAGATGTGGCTTTCTCCCGTGATGACCTTTATTTGGAATATGTCACCTTATTGAACCAGCTAGGACGCTACGAGGAGGCGATCCGCATGATCGATGCCCGCCGTTTCCATCCCTGGGAAGGAGGAGAAGGGAAAGTCCCAGCACAGTATCAGTTGGCACGTGTCGAGTTGGTAAAAGCCTGCCTGAAAGCCGGAGAGAATCAAAAAGCATTGGACTTGATCGAAGAATGCTTCATCTATCCTCATAACTTAGGCGAGGGGAAACTCTATGGCGCCCAGGAGAACGATTTCAATTACTACAAAGGTTGTGCCTTACAAGCATTGGGACGTGAAGCCGAGGCCCGCGAACTGTTCCTGGCCGCCAGCATCGGGAATAGCCAGCCGGCAGCCGCCATGTACTACAATGATCAGAAACCGGATAAGATCTTCTATCAGGGATTGGCTCTCCGTAAGTTAGGACGTGAAGATGAAGCCCGCGGCCGCTTTAACCGGCTGATCGACTTTGGTGAAAAACATTTGTTCGACACTTTTAAGATGGACTATTTTGCCGTTTCGCTTCCTGATCTCCAGATTTGGGAAGACGACATGGACAAGAAGAACCGCATCCATTGTAACTATCTGATGGGGTTGGGGCATCTCGGACTCGGCGACCTCGACAGGGCAGAACGCTATTTCCGTATCGCCGCCGGAATGGATAACAACCACCAGGGAGTACAGATACATTTGAAAATGGTCGGAAACCTTATATAGTGTAATGGACGGACTGATAAATGAATTACTTAAACTGATAGGATTATGAAGCAGGTAAACATCTTTTTATTGGGGGCCTTGATGAGCCTGGTATTCTTTCTGTCCTGCAAGGAGACTTCTTCCGAACTGTCTCTGGCAGGTGAGTGGCAATTTGCTTTGGATCCGGCTGATGCTGGAATAGGGCAGGAGTGGCAGAAGAAAGGCTTGGCAGATGTTGTCCGTCTGCCGGGGTCATTACAAGAGCAGGGGAAAGGCGATGATGTCAGCCTGGATACCCGGTGGACCGGACAGGTTGTCGATAGCTCCTGGTATAATGCTCCCGAATATGCCAAATACCGGCAGCCGGGTAATATCAAAGTGCCTTTTTGGCTGAATCCGGACAAGCATTATGTCGGTGTAGCCTGGTATCAGAAGAAGGTGAATGTTCCTTCCGGTTGGGAGAACCGACCGGTAGTGTTCAGTCTTGAACGGACGCATTGGGCGACCACTCTCTTTTTGGACGGCAGGAAGGTCGGGGAGCAGAACTCCTTACAGACTCCTCACCGCTATCTCCTTGAAGGGTTGGATGCCGGTGAGCATACTCTTACGCTGCGTGTGGACAACCGCCTCTATGCTGACGTGGGGATAAATGCGCACAGTGTCTCCGACCATACGCAAAGCAACTGGAACGGCATTATAGGCGATATGAAACTATCGGCAAAACCTTCTCTGTATATCGGATCTGTACGGATCTATCCGGATATAAAGAAGAAACAAGCGTTGGTAAAGGTACAACTGAAAGGAAATACCGGGAAAGGAACTACTACGGTCGTTATGCAGGCAGAAACATTGGAAGGTAAAACCGTCGGTAATCCAGTCCGTTTCGCTGTAGAGGCGGGAGAGGGGGTGCCCGCTCATGCAGAGGCTACCGTTGATCTGGGAGAAGAAGCCCGGCTTTGGTCGGAACATAGTCCGAATGTTTATAAAATGAAAGTCTCCCTGGAATCCCCGGATGGCATCGATGAGGCAAGCTACAATTTTGGTTTCCGTGAGTTCAAGGCAAACGGTACGCGTTTCGAGATTAACGGGCAGCCTGTTTTCTTACGTGGTACGCTCGAATGCTGCATATTTCCACTGACAGGGTATCCCGCCATGCAAAATGATTATTGGGCGAAGATCTACCGTACCTGCAAGGAATACGGCTTGAATCATGTCCGTTTCCATTCCTGGTGTCCTCCGGAAGCCGCTTTCCATGTGGCTGACAGTATGGGAATCTACCTGCAAGTGGAATGCGGTGGATGGGCGGAAGTCGGTAGCGGCAAACCGCAGGATCAGTGGTTGAAGGAAGAAAGTGACCGCATCCTTGAAGAATACGGCAATCATCCTTCTTTCTGCATGATGGTCTATGGCAATGAACCCGGTGGGGCGGACCAAGTGCGCTATCTTTCCGGCCTGGTCGATCATTGGAAGAAGAAAGATCCCCGTCGTGTATATTCAAGTGCCGCCGGATGGCCTTATGTGGAGAATGCCGATTATTGGAACACCCCTGATCCGCGCATACAGGCTTGGGGCGCAGGCATCAACAGTATTATCAACCGCGAGGCTCCCCGGACGGATTACGATTTTGCCGGTAAGATCCGGTCGAATATGCCGACTGTCAGCCATGAAATCGGGCAGTGGTGTGTCTACCCCAACTTTAAGGAAATAGAGAAATATACTGGTGTACTGAAAGCCAAAAATTTAGAAATATTCAAAGAGACTTTAGCTGGGAAAGGCATGGAAGATATGGGAGAGAAATTCCTTTATGCATCCGGTCGTCTGCAGACCCTCTGTTATAAGGCGGATATCGAAGCGGCTCTCCGTACACAGGGTTTTGCCGGTTTTCAACTGCTTGACCTGCACGATTTTCCCGGACAGGGGACGGCCTTGGTAGGTGTGCTCGATCCTTTCTGGGACGAGAAAGGGTATGTGACGGGTGAGGAATACCGTACGTTCTGCAACAGTACTGTTCCGCTGGCTCGCTTCCCGAAGATGGTCTGGTTGAATAATGAAAAACTGGAAGTTCCGCTGGAAATAGCCCACTTCGGCGAGAAGCCGCTTCCCGAAACAACGATCCGCTGGACTGTTTCGACTGCGGATAAGCAGGTATTGAAGGAAGGCTCTTTCACGCGTGAGATACCCTTCGGCAATTGTATTCCGGCCGGGACGATTGGCTGCGACCTTTCTGAGATCGAAGAACCTTCCCAACTTCTCGTCTCTGTCCGAATTGGAGACACGGATATACGGAATCAGTGGAATATATGGGTTTACCCGGCAGTGAAAAAAGAGGTGAGAAATCTCCCGTATATCACGACACGCCTGGACCGGATGACACAGGATAAACTGAATAAGGGTGAATCTGTCCTGCTGCTGACTTACGGGACTGTTCCGCCTGAAAAGGGAGGCGACATAGTCGTCGGCTTCTCCAGTATCTTCTGGAATACGGCTTGGACCCGCGGACAGGCTCCGCATACACTTGGTGTCTATTGTGATGCAAAACATCCGGCATTGGCTGCTTTCCCGAATGAGGGAATGAGTGACTACCAATGGTGGGATCTGATGAACCGTTGCGATGCCATGATCTTGGATGACTATCCGAAGGATTTCCGCCCGATCGTCCATATTGTCGACGATTGGTTCACGAATCGCAAACTCGGAATGCTTTACGAAGCCCGTGTCGGGAAAGGCAAATTGTTGGTTTGTGGCGCCGACCTGCAAAACGATTTGGATAAACGCCCGGCGGCAGCCCAGTTCCGGCAAAGCCTTTTGGAATATATGGCATCCGAATCGTTCAACCCGTCGCAGGAGTTAAAAATAGAAGACGTATTATACACTAAATAAAAGTAAAGAATGAAAAGACTCTCTATGTTGTTGGTCGGCCTGTTTGCCTGTCTGACGGTTCAGGCGGCACAGACCGACCGGATGGATCTCTCCGGCCTGTGGCGTTTTCAGTTAGACCCGATGGGATTCGGCAAGACCCCCGGATCGGAATTGTATTTGAGCAAACTGACGGAAACAATCGAGTTGCCCGGTTCTATGGATGAAGGGGGCAAGGGGATCCGGAATATTGTGGCCCATGTGGATCGCCTGAGCCGCAAGTTCGAATACTGCGGACAGGCGTGGTATCAGCGTGAAGTCGTGATACCCGAAGAGTGGGAAGGAAGAGAAATTATTCTCTCGCTGGAACGCTGTCATTGGGAGACAGCTGTCTTTGTGGATGGCGAACCGGTTGCAACCGATGAACGCCTTTCCACTCCGAACCGCTTTATTCTGACAAAACAGTTGACACCCGGTTTGCACACGCTGACACTTTGTGTCGACAACCGCCTGAAATACCCGATGGACCAGTGGAATCACGGGACAACCGAATACACGCAAACCAACTGGAACGGTGTTGTCGGCCGGATGGAGCTCATCGCCAAACCGTCCTGCTATATCGGGAAGATGGATATTTATCCTAACCTTGAAGCGAAGAAGGTTAAAGTATGCCTTGCCCTCCACGTTTCCGGAAAACAGGCAGAGGGAGAACTCACCCTCCGTATCCGGGAGAAAGACGGTAAAGAGGTCTGCCGGACAGTAGTCCCCGTGTCTCTTTCCGGCAAAGATGAGAAGATCGAGCAGGAGCTTGCTTTAGGCAGGGACATGAAACTGTGGGACGAGTTTTCTCCTGCTTTATATGATTTGACTGCTACTCTTGCGACGGAGGCAGGCGAGGATACTTGCACGTCTGTCTTCGGTATGCGCCACGTGGAACAAGGCCGGCATCATATCCGTGTGAACGGTCGCGATATTCACCTGCGCGGTGTCCTGGATTGCTGCGTTTTCCCGCTCACCGGCTATCCGGCCACGGATGTGAAGGAGTGGAAACGTATCTTCAACACAGTGAAAGATTACGGTATGAACCACGTCCGCTTCCATTCCTGGTGTCCGCCGGAAGCCGCTTTCGATGCGGCGGACGAATTGGGACTGTATCTGCAAGTCGAACTTCCGATGTGGATCAAGGATGTCGGGCAGTACCCGGCTCGTCGCGATTTCTTCGAGAAAGAAATGTATGCCATATTAGACGAATATGGCAACCATCCTTCCTTTATCCTTTTTTGCAACGGTAATGAGAACGAAGGCAATTTTGCCGTCCTCGAAGACCTTGTGAAGAAGGGACAGGCTCGTGACAACCGTCGTCTCTATTCCGCCTCTACAGCTCGCACGCATGTGAAGTCTGATCAGTATTATGCCTCTCACGTGGCTGCCAATGTCGGAGAAAAGAACAAACGTTGGATCACTGTCTACGAAGGCAAACCTTCCACTGACTGGGATCGCAGCGAAGAGTCGGCCATTGATGTGCCGGTCATCGCACATGAGACGGGGCAGCGTTGCATGTACCCTAATTTCGAGGAGATGAAGAAGTATACAGGCGTTCTCGAACCTCGTAACTTCAAAGTTTATCAAGACCGTCTCGCCAAGAACGGCATGCTGCATCAGGCGGGTGAGTTCTTTCGGGCGACAGGCGCACATACCGTACTTCAGTATAAAGAGGTGAACGAAGCGTTGTTGCGTACCTCTACTTCCGGCGGTTTCCAGTTGCTCGGTCTTTCGGATTTTCCCGGACAAGGGAGTGCCTTTGTCGGTATCTTGGATGCCTTCTGGGAAAGCAAAGGGTTGGTAACCCCTGAGAAATACCGTGAATCATGTGCTCCGATCGTCCTGCTGGCGCGCTTTCAGAAGCGTGCTTACACAAATGCGGAGACCTTTACTGCGAAGATGGGCATCTATCATTTCGGTCCCGAAGCGATCCGTAAAGGGCTGTTGACTTGGCAGCTCGAAAGCGAAAGCGGAGAGATTGCGGCAAGCGGCAAGCTGGGCCATAAGGAGATCCCGTTCAGTACGGTCGATTCTTTAGGAGTTATCCATATCCCGTTGGACAAGATCACGATTGCCGGACGCTACACCCTGAAAGCGCGTATTGCCGGAAATATCCGTAACGAATGGGACATCTGGGTCTATCCTGCCGTCAAGCAGCCTGCCTCTGAAGGTTACAAATATGTCCGTCGGTGGACTGAGGCTAAGGAACTCCTTCAAAAAGGCGAGAACGTCCTGCTGATCCCGGACAGTTGTGCCGGACGGAAGACACATTTCGCCAGCCATTTCTGGAACCCAATCATGTTCAACTGGAACCCCATGATCGTAGGGACGCGCATTGAACACCGGCACCCGGTTTTCCGCGACTTCCCAACCTCTTACTATGCCGATTGGCAGTGGTGGGATATTCTGAACTACGCCACGGCAGTCGACTTGACCGATATGCGTGCCTTGACCCCCGTTATCCAGAGTGTCGATACCTACGAGGTTAACCGTAAGCTCGGTGTCTCGTTTGAAGCCCGTGTCGGTAGCGGCAAGCTGTTTGTCCTTGTGGTCGATCCGGTTAAGGATATAGAGAAACGCCCGGCCATGCAGCAATTGCTGACATCAGTCCGCAACTATGTCGCTTCCGACCGTTTTGCCCCGACTGTTACCCTGCAACTTTACGAACTCGATGCTTTGTTCGACTATAACAAAATCCGGGAGACGGAAACTCGTTCGGACGAAGCTGTCAAGCAGTTATTAAATCAATAAACCGTATCTTTGCAGGAGACAAAGAAAGAATAATATCGATTTAATACGAATGAAAAAGGAATTTTGGCTAACTTGCATAAGCGCATGCCTATTGGCTGCCTGTTGCGAAAAGGAGTCACTGCCTGTCACACCGACAAGCAGTGACTTGCAGTTTGGTCACTTGGCCAAGACTTGGGATGAAGGAATCCCGTTGGGAAATGCCACAGTAGGAACATTAGTCTGGCAACGCGATTCTGTGCTACGTTTTTCGCTGGATCGGACGGATCTCTGGGACTTGCGCCCGATGGATAGTATTGCAGGACCGAACAATCGTTTTGCCTGGGTCTGTGAGCAGGTGAGGAAAGGGGATTATCTGCCGGTGCAGAAGAAGTTCGACCACCCCTATAATGCTTTGCCTGCCCCGTCTAAGATACCGGGGGCGGCTTTGGAATTTCCGTTGAAGATCGGAAAAGTTTCTTCCGTACATCTTTTCCTCAATAATGCCCTTTGTGAGGTGCTTTGGGAGAACGGGACGAAGTTGAAAACGTTCGTGCATGCCGACGAACCGGTCGGATGGTTTGTCTTCGAGAATCTGCCGGATACGGTTTCGCCGGAGATCATTGCACCCCGCTACAGCAATCCGGATGAGGTCGCAGGCGACAACTCGCATGCCGGTCCGGCCTTAGGACGCCTCGGATATAAACAGGGAACGATACAGAAGGAAGCCGGTACGACCACTTTCCATCAGGAAGGGTGGGAAGGCTTTTCGTACGATGTGGTCGTCCGTTGGCAGCAGAAAGGCGGCACGCTCAGCGGCGTATGGAGCCTGACCTCTTCTTTGGCCGCCGACCGGGCCGACCAGGAAACGGCAGAGGCGATGGAGCGTGGCGTGGAGGCAGACTACCGCTCGCATATGAACTTCTGGAAAGGCTATTGGACACAGTCGTCCGTCTCGCTGCCGGACAAGGTCCTGCAGAAACAGTACGACAACGAGATGTACAAGTTCGGGGCGGCTGCCCGCGAAGACTCTTATCCGATCTCCCTTCAGGCAGTCTGGACAGCCGATAACGGGATGTTGCCGCCCTGGAAAGGAGACTACCACCATGACCTGAACACACAGTTGAGTTATTGGCCTGCCTATACCGGCAACCATTTGCAGGAGGGGATGGGCTATCTGAATACCCTCTGGAAACAGCGTGATGTGTATAAAAAATATACCCGCGAGTATTTCGGGACGGACGGGATGAATGTTCCCGGCGTTTGCACCCTGACCGGCGAGCCGATGGGCGGATGGGTACAGTACTCCATGTCGCCGACGGTCAGCGCATGGCTGGGACAGCATTTCTATCTGCACTGGAAGTATTCGGCCGACCGCATTTTCCTGAAAGAGCGGGCCTACCCGTTTCTGAAGGACGTGGCGACTTATCTCGAACAGATCTCCACAGTCGATGCCGACGGAGTACGCCGGTTGCCGCTGAGTTCCAGCCCGGAAATTTTCGACAACTCGATCAATGCGTGGTTCAAGGATATGACAAACTATGACCTTTCCTTGATGCACTTCGCTTTCAATGCCGCTTCCGAGCTGGCTTCCGAATTGGAGCTGGCAGACGAGGCCGCCCACTGGAAAGCGATCGGTGCTCAACTGCCCGATCTGAACCTGGATGAAGACGGGGCTTTGACCTTTGCAAAAGGTTTCCCTTACGACCAGTCGCACCGTCATTTCTCCCACGCCATGTCGATCCATCCGCTCGGCCTTGTTGATTGGAGTCAGGGCGAGAAATCCCAGGAGATCATAAAAGCGACCTTGAAGAAGCTACAGGATTTCGGGCCTGATTACTGGTGCGGCTATTCCTATAGCTGGTTCGGGAATATGAAAGCTCGTGCCTTCGACGGGGAAGGGGCTGCCGATGCACTGCGCACCTTTGCCGAATGTTTTTGCCTCCCGAATACGTTCCATGCGAACGGCGACCAGACGAAAAGCGGAAAGTCGAAATTCACCTACCGTCCGTTTACTTTGGAAGGAAACTTCGCCTTTGCCGCCGGTATCCAGGAGATGCTGCTCCAGAGCCATACGGGCGTTATCCGGGTGTTCCCGGCTGTACCGGTTGCCTGGCAGGATGTATCTTTCGACAAACTGCGTGCTATGGGGGCTTTCCTTGTCTCGGCCGAAAAGGTGGCGGGGCAGGTGCGGCAAGTCCGTATCTTGCCCGAACAGGGCGGGACGTTGCGTCTGGCTATCCCTGAAGGATGCAAAGTCGCTTCCGTAACGGGCAACAAGGGAGATAAACTGGAGAAGGAGGGAGTCCTGATTCTGGAAACAGAGAAAGATAAAACAGTGACAGTACAATACAATTAACTTATATGAAACACGTAAACAAGATTTTAGCAGGATTGATAACCTGCTGCGTTATCCTCCTGTTCTCAGGATGCAGTCCCAGACAAGGGGAGAAGCACGATTTTTCTATCGGGAAGGGAACCTTCCTGCTGGATGGCAAACCATTTGTGATTAAGGCGGCGGAGATACATTACACCCGTATCCCCGCCGAATACTGGCAACATCGTATTCAGATGTGCAAGGCACTCGGCATGAATACGATCTGTATCTATGCGTTCTGGAATATCCATGAGCAGAAACCGGGCGAGTTCGATTTCAAGGGGCAGAACGATATTGCCGCTTTTTGCCGGCTGGCCCAGAAAGAAGGCATGTATATCATGTTGCGTCCCGGCCCTTATGTCTGCTCTGAGTGGGAGATGGGCGGACTGCCCTGGTGGTTGTTGAAGAAGGAGGATATCAAGCTCCGTACCAACGATCCCTATTTCCTCGAACGGACGAAACTGTTCATGAACGAGATCGGCAAGCAGTTGGCCGACTTGCAGGTGACCCGGGGCGGGAATATCATCATGGTACAGGTCGAGAACGAGTATGGGGCATATGCTACCGACAAGGCGTATATCGCCAATATCCGCGATGCGGTAAAAGCAGCCGGCTTTACCGATGTTCCGTTGTTCCAGTGCGACTGGAGCTCTACTTTCCAGTTGAACGGTTTGGATGACCTGGTCTGGACGATCAACTTCGGGACAGGAGCCAATATCGATGCCCAGTTCAAGAAGTTGAAAGAGGCACGCCCCGATGCTCCGCTGATGTGCAGCGAGTTCTGGAGCGGATGGTTCGACCATTGGGGACGCAAGCACGAGACGCGCGATGCCGGGGTGATGGTTTCCGGTATCAAGGACATGCTGGACCGCCATATCTCCTTCTCGCTCTATATGGCGCACGGGGGGACGACTTTCGGACATTGGGGCGGTGCGAACAGCCCGGCCTATTCCGCCATGTGCAGCTCCTACGACTATGACGCCCCGATCAGCGAGGCGGGGTGGGCGACTCCCAAATACTACAAGTTACGTGAACTGCTGACACAATATGCCGATTCCGGCCAGGTCATACCCGATGTCCCGGCAGCTTATCCTTTGATCGAGATCCCGGCGTTCACCGTCGGCGAAGTGGCTCCGCTGTTCGACAATCTGCCTGCTCCCCAGGCTTCGAAAGAGATTAAACCGATGGAGCAGTTCGACCAAGGTTGGGGAACGATCCTCTACCGGACGACTCTGCCTGCCGTAAAGGAAGGAACGACCCTGTTGATCGATGAGGTGCATGACTGGGCACAGGTCTTTGCCGATGGCAAACTGTTGGGCCGTCTGGATCGTCGCAGAGGTGAAAACACGGTGGTGCTGCCGGCTTTGGCAGCAGGAACGCGCCTGGATATCCTGGTAGAGGCGATGGGACGTGTCAACTTCGATGTTGCCATCCACGACCGTAAGGGGATTACGGATAAGGTGGAACTGATTAGCGACACCGGCAGACAGGAACTGGAAGACTGGCAGGTTTACAGCTTCCCGGTCGATTACGCTTTCGTACAGGACAAGAAGTATGCAGCGGGAGACAAACTCGACGGACCGGCTTATTACCGGACTACTTTCGAGCTGGATGAAGTCGGAGACGTGTTCCTCGACATGCAGACTTGGGGAAAAGGCATGGTTTGGGTAAATGGAAAGGCGATGGGCCGCTTCTGGGAGATCGGACCTCAGCAGACTTTGTTTATGCCCGGATGCTGGTTGAAGAAGGGAAAGAACGAGATCATCATCCTCGACCTGTTAGGCCCGGAAAAGGCTGTAGTGGAAGGCCGGAAGGAACCGATCTTGGATATGTTGCGGGCTGAAGCCCCGGCTACCCACCGTGAAGAGGGGCAGACGCTGAACCTGAAAGGTGAGAAACCGGTTGCCAACGGTGCTCTGAAACCCGGAAACGGCTGGCAGGAAGTGAAGTTCGGCCAGACTGTCAAGGGCCGCTATTTCTGCCTCGAAGCATTGGATGCACAGGATGGCAAGGACAATGCCGCTATGGCCGAGTTCTATTTGTTGGACGAAGACGGCAAGCCGCTTCCCCGCCAACATTGGAATATCTCCTATGCGGACAGCGAAAGCACGCAGTGGGGTAACTTCACTGCCGATAAGATCTATGACTTGCAGGAATCTACCTATTGGAGCACGAAGCAGGGAGACAAATATCCGCACCAGGTCGTGATCGATTTGAAGGAAGAGCAGACGATATCCGGTTTCCGCTACCTGCCCCGTGCAGAAGAAGGATTCCCCGGCATGATCAAAGGATATAGGGCGTATGTGAAAGCTACACCTTTTGCGATGTAATTCTGTCTTCGCTCTTCCGGGCTAGCACAGGAACGAATAAAAGAAAAAAGGTTATAGGGTAAAATAAAATTCCCTATAACCTTTTTTCTTTTACTTTATAACGTATATGATTTTACCTTACAAGGTATATACTGTTTGTAGACGAGCCTTAGAAAATGTCTATTCCAGCAAGGGCGGCAGCCTCCGTACGGGCGGCGATTTCCGCTGCTTCTACTTGGACGTAGCGGGCTTTTACCGTTTGCTTGAAATGATGGTAGCGTTTGGATGGGTCGTTGATCAGGTTGCCGAATTCGAAGCGTTCCACCTCTTTCCAGTTCTTCCCGTCGTTGCTGATCCGGATGATACCGGCTACTGTGCCCTTACCGCCTTGTTTTTGCGGGGTGAAGGCAAAGCCGCTTACCGTTTGCTGGCTACCGAGGTCGATGGCAAGGGATTGCGCGGTCTTGTCGGCTATCTTCCATCCCTTCTTGACCAGCCCGAACCGTTCCTGCAAGATAGCTCCTTTTTCTCCGTTCAGGATGGCTACCGCTTTCAGTTCGCTGTTTCCCATCAGGAAAGGTGCTTTATATTCGGTAGAGCCTGCCGATGGTTCCGTTCCGTCTGTCGTATAGTAGATCTTGAAACCTGCGTTCAGGTTCTCGGCAATGTTCTCACCGTGTGCTTTCCAGCCGAATTCTTGTGCCATCGGTTCGATGGTAACCAGGCCGTCCATGCTTCTCTGTGCGCTCAACCGGGGCGGACGGGCTTTGTAGTGATGGGCGGAGATGGTGCAGATGGCGGGTGTCAGGCGGGATTCGAGTATGCGGACCCGTATCTTGTCCGTCGTGACATCCGGGAAACGCAGGATTCGTTTGTAGCCGATGTTGGTGGCATGGGCGATCTCTTTCCATCCTCCGTCGATCCAGGCATCCACGGCGTGTTTCTCTACCCGTTCCCCGTTGGTGGCAATCGCTTCCTGGAGAACCAGACGGTTGAGGGTGACAGGTTGGGGAGTGGAGATGACGATTCCCGCCCCGTCCTTATCGGCCGTCACATAGGTGTCTGCATTTTGGTCGAGCACCTCTTTCGGGCCTTCTGCCTGACGGAACAGGTTGGTCCCGTAGGTTTCCCGGATTCGCTGGCCGGTTTCTTTCAATACGGCTACATCCGTCGGAGAGAATTTTCCGTCCCGGTTGGGCGGGATGTTCAACAGGAAAGTGGAGTTGCCTCCTACGGCGCGTTCATAGATGTCGAACACATCGTCGGTGCTTCGTACTTTCTGGTGCGTGTCGTCCCGGTAGAACCAGCCTTCGCGGATGGAAGTGTTGGTTTCGGCCTGCTGGTAATGCAGGTATTTGGCTTTATAGAGCTGTTCACGGCTTCCGAGGTCTTTGTCCGTCATATCGGCGAAGTTCGACATCGTGTCCGGATTTGCCTGGTAGGGGATCACGTTCCACTCGGTCGACCGTGTGCCGCCGGCTTCATTGCCGCACCACCGGACATCTTCCCGTCCGAAGATAACGGCATCGGGGGCAAGTGCCTTGATCAGTTTTTTCCAGGCGGGATAGTTGTAGGTCTGTCCGCCTTTCCGCTTGGGATGTGCCCCGTCGAACCATACTTCGTGGATCGGGCCGTATTCGGTCAGGATCTCGAAGAGTTGGTTGAGGAAGTATTCGTTGTAGTCGTCCACTACGAATTCGAAACGGGTCTTGTTGGCAAAAGGCCGTCCGGGGACTTCCCGCGGGATGGTCCGTTTGGTGTATTGGCTGAGGTTGCCGTACAGCCCTTCCGGGTTTTCGATATGGTACAGGTCTGCCGGTGACAGATAGACGCCTAACTTCAGCCCGTACTTGCGGCAGGATTCCGACAGGTCTTTCAGGATGTCGCCTTTGCCGTCGCGGAAACCGGTGGACATGATGCCGTGTTTTGTTTAACGGCTTTGTCACAGGACGAACCCGTCATGGTGCTTGACCGTCAGGATCACCATTTTCATGCCGGCGGCTTTCATGGCCTCGCACCACTGATCCGTGTCGAGCTCTTTCAGGTCGAAGACTTTCGGGTCTTCCTTTCCGCTTCCCCATTCCAACCGGGTGAAACTGTTCGGTCCGAAATGGATGAAGGCGATAAACTCGTTTTGTAATGCTGCCAACTGGTTGGGCGAAGGCACGACATGGGCCGCTTTCGCGATGATGTCCGCGTGGCTGTCGCCAGCTTCGACCTTGATCGTGTTCTGGAATTGCATCTGCTTGTCCTGAGCTTGCCCCTGTAGGGACAGCATGGCTCCAAGCAGGAGGATAAAGGTGTGTTTCATGTTTATAAGCGATTATTATTGAATAGTGAAATTGTTTGTTTCTACGACTTGTCCGTCCCGGAGGAACACGACCTGATAACCGGCCTTGTCCGTCCATTCTCCCTTCTTGGGGGTAAAGGCCAGTTCCGTTTTCTCATACGGTTTTAGCGCCTTTATTTTCCGGCTGCCCATTAACATTCCGTTCTGTTTGACCTCGATGGTTGTCTCCCCGGAGGCCGAAAGCCCGAAGTTCCGGATTTCGACTCTGACTTCGTTTTTGTCTTTCCGGTAGACGGGACGCAAGCTGGACAGCAGGGGCGGCGTATAATCGGCATACGGCAGGCTCGCATAGCCGAATAGCATCTTTCCTTGCTTGTCTTTCCCGATCATCTTCGGGGCGAACTCATCCGGTGTGATACCGCTTCCCCGTCCGTCGAACGTGAGGATCAGGTCTTTTCCGGAGCTTTCGGTCCGGATCACTTGGCTTCCCCGTCCGAAGTTCACTTCGTTGTATGAACCGAACCGCAGGGACGGCACATCGATCTCCCGGACCGGATCGAAGCCTTCTTCCGCTAGGATCTTGACCTGGATGATTTCAGTGGAGGCTGTTATCGGTGTTCGGTTCAGGACGGACAATAACATCCCCTTGTTCATCGGGATACAGATATTCTTCGAACTGTGGTTGTCATTGCCATGATCATCCCATTTGACGGTATCGATGACGGCAAAGTTCATCTGCTCTACACGTCCTTGTTTGTCTTGGAATACTTTAGGACGTTCGTATTTAAACCAATGCTCGACATGCCCGTCCCGGTGGAAGGAGATTCCGGGTACATAGGCTTCCCCTTGCTCCGTCACCCAGTGGATGCCGTCTTTGGAACGTTGGTAGAAGGCGATACGCCCTAACCAGTCATTCACAATCAGGTGGTATTGCAGGGAGTCCCGCCAGATGACCGGGTCCTCGAACTCTCCTTTGACAGGCGGATAAACCCGCTTTTCCGTGATCTGCTCGTAAGGGGCGATGCCGTCTTTGCTGATCCAGATGCCTCCTCCCCGGCAAACCATCAGGTAAGAACCATCCTGCCTTTTGGCAAAGCTGAGGTTGCTCAGTCCTTCGATGATCTTCCGGTCGCGGGGATTGAACGTGAACTTTCCGTATTGCCAGGGGCCATTGACCTGGTCGGCTATATAATATCCGTCGATGACATATACGACGATCCGTCCGTCGTTGAGGACGAAAGCCTCCGGGTTATGCCCTTTCCCGATCGTGTCTTGGATGGTGAAAGGCCCGTGCAGGCGATCGCCGGTCGCATGATAAACGGTTGAATTGGGCCATTCCATATGCCCTTTGGGAGCGCTTTCCGGCCATCCGCATACGAACAGGTGGTATTTCCGGTCCGGCGTTTGCAGGATGTTGCCTCCCCAGAAGGAGATATCGGGACGTTCGATACCGTTATCGATATACCGGGGGCGTACGCTGTCCGCTCCCCACGTGTCCCCGGAGAGCGTACCTTCTGGCATTGCTTCGAAACGGTCCATATAGCGTCCGCCTGTAATGAGGTGCTTCCATTCTGCTGGCCGTTCTCTTTCCGTGATTTGGGCGATGAGTGGCAGGGGAGCCAAACAGGCTGTTGCTAACAGTAATTTCAATTTTTGTATGTTCATATGCTTCTGTATATACGATATTTGCCCAGCAACGATTGTTACAAGGCAAATATAGCAGTCTTTCTTCACATAGTTAGTAAATGGATTCGGGTTTTTCCCGCGAACTTGATTGTCCGGCAGTCAGAAACCGGGCGATGACATCAGGAGACGTATGCGGTGCGGGATTGAAGGCACCGGATTTCATATATTCCACGAGGCTGTGGAGTAACTGTTTCTTTTCGGGGCTTCTGGCTTGCTCGCGAAGCAGATCCATGCTGCACATGATCAATTTCCCGTTCAGGCAGTTTGTCTCGAACAAATTGGCCAGACGACGGTTGTTGGCGAAGTTGTCCACACATTCGACGAGGGGAGTCACTTCGGTATACAAGCTGTCGATGCAAAGAGTCTTCGACTCTGTTGTGAGCCGCCACCATTGCCAGTCCGTATGTCCTTCGGTCGGGAAGTGGGCGAATGCCGGATGGGCAGGATCGAGCAGCAACCCCATTGTCCCGGCTTGCTTGGAGAAATGCACCGGACTCCAGAAAACAGGGACGAACTTCCCTTCCAGTCCTTTCAATGATTCATAAGGAGGATTGAACAGAACTTTCTTCCCTTCTTTCAGAGCCTTTTCGGCGACAGTGAAACGGTCTGTTATGACGATGTTTCCTTTATCGACGGATAAGGTTGCCGGATATACCCATATTTTCCATTCATTTGTATAGGCTGTTCCTTTCAGCGTAGCCGACAAGGTCAATTCCTTTGCCTCTGTGATCTTATCTAACGGACAGCGGACAGAACCGGTCATACTGTTCTCCCCGACAGGTAGCGAGCGTGCCGG
>OJOA01000542.1_pt1 | contig 24943 bp, 19 predicted proteins | sample 1597991 | NCBI WGS metagenome assembly OJOA01 (sample SAMN01915207, study PRJEB22387) | human gut metagenome | isolation source: stool | host: Homo sapiens | place: USA | reverse complement strand
GGGGTTTGGGGTTAGGGATTGAGAACAAGCACTTTTTTGGAAAAACAGACTTTTTCTACAGTCTGATCTTAGCTTAATGTCATTTTAGCATTTATACAAGGACAGAATCTGTCCATGTTGAAATAGTAAAATTAAATAGCAAAATAAAAAACGAAAACGGAGGAACCTGATATGAACGAAAATCAGTTACTTAAAACAATGGAGAGCACCGGTATTACAACCTGGTCTTTTGACGAAATCAATCTTGCTCTTGACAATCTGCTTGAAAAGTACAAAGGCAAGGTATACACCGAGGAGTCATACAAAAGCGCCAAAAGCGACAAGCAAGAACTCAATGCAATCAACAAACGTATCGAAGAAAAACGAAAAGAATACAAGAAAATCTGCCTTGCTCCGTATAATGCAATCGAAGACGAAATCAAAGCATTAACCAAGAAAATAAAGGAGCAGATCAGCGAGATCGACGAATATACCAAAGCTGTAGAAGAGAAAGAAAAAACTGATAAAAAATTAAAAATCAAGGAATATTATGATGCTAAATCCGTGATACTGGGAGAATATGCAGAAAGATTGTTTGAGAAGCTGTTAAACATAAAATGGCTCAACAAGACATTCAGCGAAAAAAACTGGAAGATTGAGATTCAGGACGCAATAAACAAGGCAGAAAGCGACATCAAAGCAATAAAGGCGCTCGGTTCAGCTTTTGAAAAAGTGCTGACAGATAAATACTGTGAAACAGTTTCACTTGATACCGTTATGGAATATCGTGATGAGCTTGAAAGAGCCTGCGAAGCCCGCAATGACGTTTCTGCTGCAGCACCGGTTTCTGTTGCTGTAACAGAAACGGACAACACCGAGAGCGGCTCAGCAGATTACACTATGCTTAAGGTGTATGCAAGCGGCGACGCACTTTTCAGACTTCAGGACTATATGACAATGATGGGAATAAAGTTTGAAATCTGCTGACAATAACCTGACGGAGAAATAATAATGTTTGATTTCGGAATCGCAAATGAAAGACAAAAAGAGGCTGTTACCTGCACGGAAGGTCCGCTTCTGATAATAGCAGGTCCGGGTACCGGAAAGACTTTTACGCTGGTAAAGAGAATAGCATATCTTGTTTTTGAAAAAGGTGTCAAGCCATCCGAAATAATGGCGATAACATTTACCGAAAAAGCCGCACATCAGCTTGTAACACGCATATCCGATGAATTTCTGAGATACAGCGGTTGTGAAAACATCAATATAGATGAAATGTATATCGGCACTTTTCATTCGGTGTGTCTCAGGCTTATGAAGGAATATTCCGAGCTGCTCCCCTTCGACGCAGACAAAAGAATTATCGATTCATTTGAGCAACAATATCTGGTTTATAACAACCTTGAACGTTTCCGCTCTGTCAAAGGATATTGCAGATCCGATTTCAACAGTATGAGCAAATGGGAACAAGCCAAAGCCATCTGTAAATATACAAGCACTATGTCAGAAGAACTTCTGAGCAGGGACAAACTGCTTGACGACAAAGACGCTGATATTCTTGTCATTGCAAAGGTATGGGACGAATATGACAAGCTGCTCACAGAGAACAACGCAACCGATTTTTCGACTATCCAGGCGGACGCTTGGAAGATGATGCAAAACAGCGATATTTCCGCATCTGTAAGAGAAAAAATCAGATATGTAATGGTCGATGAATATCAGGATACGAATCATATACAGGAACAACTGATACTGGCTATAGGCGGAAAGCACGGAAATATCTGCGTGGTCGGAGATGACGATCAGGGATTGTACCGCTTCAGAGGGGCGACTATACGGAATATTTTCGAATTTCCGAAGCATTTCGGAGAAAACGAATGCAGGGTGATAAAGCTTGAAGAAAACTATCGCTCGGAAAAAGAAATTATAGACTTGTATAACAACTGGATGACAAATCCCGAATACAAGCGAAAATTCGATTGGGGAAAATACCGTTATCCGAAACAGATATACACAAGCAAAAAAGAGACATATTCTTCGGTATATACCTGTAAGGGAACCTATGATGAACCCGCAAGAGTGAAGCTTGCAGAGATGATAAAGAGGATGAAGCAAAACGGTACTGTCACCGATTACAACCAGATAGTCTTTTTGTTTAAAAGCGTCAGAAACGATGAAGCTAAAAAGACGGCGGAATTTCTTGAAGAAAGCGGAATACCGGTATATACGCCAAGATCGAAGCTGTACTTTGAAAGGGCGGAAGTCAGGCAAATCATAGGATGCCTAATATGCTGCTTCAGAACATTCACCTGCTTTCTGAAGCAACAAAAAGACGCCGACAAGCCAAGCAAAATATCACGTTACTACATTTCGGATTGTATGCCGCTGTCAAGCGGTCTTCTAAAGGAAAACAAGGAGTTTTACGGATGCATTTCGGAAATAGCAAACGATATAGCCGGCTGCAAGGATAAAACCGAATATACGCTTCTTAGCATTTTCTACAGAATAATTGCATTTGAACCGTTCAGGAGCTATATTGAAAACCCTGACGGCAGTAACGCAAGGCAAGCAAGAAACCTTGCGGAAATGTCGAATATAATATCGAAGTTCTGCTATATTCACGATATGCATCTTATCGGTGCTGATAACAGAGATACCTTGTCCGAAGAATTCTTTGAAAGATATTTGCGTCTTCTTAAAGATGAAGGGGTCGGCGAATATGAAGACGAGGCGGAGTATGCTCCCGAAGGGTGCGTATCCTTCATGACGATACACCAGGCGAAAGGGCTTGAGTTTCCTGTTGTTATTGTAGGTTCACTGCCGCTGAAAAAAGAAAGCGAAAGCAAAGATTCGTTTTTCTACAGCATAGAAAGCCGTTTTTGCAGAAAACCGTTTGAAGCTCCGGATATGATACCGTATTTTGATATGTGGCGAAAATATTATGTTGCTTTTTCAAGAGCAAAAAATCTGCTCGTGCTTACAGAAAAGGACGGAAGCAGAACGAAGCCGTTCACAAGCGTGATAACAGAAAATATCCCCGATATTTCCGAATACAACGATAACCGGGTTTTTGACAGGGTGAAGAAAGAGCATATCAGAAAGACCTACTCGTTCACATCGCATATAAGCGTATATGACGAATGTCCGAGCAGATACCTGTACTTTAAGAAATACAAATTCGCTCCGTGTGAAATACTCCATACATCCGTGGGAACGCTTATTCACGCAACCCTTGAGGATCTCAACAGATTTGCGATAGCAGGCAGATATGATGAAATAACCGAAGAACTCATCAAGAAATGGTTTGCTCTGAACTATGCAAAAATGCAGGAAAGCACAGGACTGATGCTTTCGGAAGAACGCAGAAAATCCGCACTCGGTCAGGTCCTGAATTATTTTGATAAACGTAAGGAGCATATCCGCAAGGTATGGAAGGCGGAAGAAAAGGTTGAGCTTGTACTGCCGGAATATATATTGCAGGGTGTTATCGATCTTATCGAAGATGATGACGGAAAAATCGAGATAGTGGATTACAAAACCGGCAGAAAGCCAGATTCGCCCGAAAAATCCGCTCAGGTTGAGCATTACAGAAAACAGCTTGAGATTTATGCGTATCTGATAAGCGAACGCTACAAGAAAAATGTCAGCCGTATGCATCTGTATTACACAAACGAGGCGGAAGGAAATCCGCTTGTAACGTTTGAATACAGTAAAAACTGTGTTGACAAGGAAATCGAAGACGTATCGCAGACGGTAAGGAAAATAGAAGGCAAGCGCTTTGACGCAAAAGCCGAAAACGATTATTCCTGCCGTTACTGTGATATGAAATATATGTGTAAGAAGGTAAAAAATTATGATTAAATGTCTTAACTGCGGTAAAGATACCGCAAATGGAATGCTTTGCAACGAATGTATGACAAACGCCGATATAGAAAAGCTCTGTATCGAATTACACTCTTTCAACCCTGATGCGACAAACGAGGAGCATCCATACTGGAACGATCTTGCAAACAGGCTTGAAAATCCTAAAAACTTCAGAGATTCGGCACTTTCTCTTTGCTCCCTGCTCCCTGCAGAAAAACGTGATTATCTGAGCATTATACTGCTCACTTCCGCTGCCGCTCCTTTTGCAATATTAGCCAAAAGCAGAGATTTCTTTCTTGAAAAAGCAGATAAAATCTTAGCGGCAGGCTATCTCACAGATATGCAGAAAAGCAGACTGCAGGGCCTTAAGCTGAACTTGCTTTATTCAACGCACAAATATTACGAAGCTGAAAAAATTGCGGATATTCTGTCCTGTGAAAAGAATCTCCCGTGGGAAGCGGCATATGCTCTTGCCGAATTCTACGCACGCACGTTAAGATTCGATGATGCACAGGATATAATCGATCGTTATCAGGATACCGACGAGCTTTCGGAAAAATGCTTTGAAAAGCTGGACAGCAATAATCGCTGCTATCAGAAATGCTACGAAGAAAAAGGCCGTGGCTACTTACCCCGTGAAAGCGAAAATATAAAGCTGTACATAGAATTTATGGAATCTATGGGATATGAGATTCAGTCTGTACCGCAAAGAGAATCCCTTCAGGATAACAGACCGCCGAAAATCAAAAAGGAGGACTATCCGAAAACCGATTTTGTCGATGTACCGAAAAGCGATACATTCGTAGTCTACGACCTTGAAACGACCGGTTTAAATTCAGAATTCCACGCAGTTATACAAATCGGTGCTGTAAAAGTAGTTGACGGAGTTGTCGATGAATCGCAGACTTTCGAAGAACTTGTGAATCCGAAATACAGCAAGGTTTCGGTCAGTGATAACATAACCAAAATAACAGGAATAACCGATGAAGAAGCCAAAAACGCAAGGCAAGTCTGGGAGGTCATACCCGAATTTGTGAAGTTTATAGGAGATGATACTCTCGCCGGCTTCAACAATGCAGCATTCGACAGCAAATTTCTTGAAAGAGCCGGAAGACACAGCAACATTATAATCACGAACAAACAATTCGACATAATGAAATACGCAAAAAGAATCAAGAAAAAAGGCAATCTTGAGATAAAGGGCGACGAGCTTAACAATTATGCGGAATACTTCGGGATAAAGAACGAAAAGGCTCATACCGCTTTATCGGACGCTATCACGACCGCAAAGGTCTATATAAAGCTCAGACAGCTTGATGAAGGTAAGTCATCATCCGAAAACGACGGACTTGATCTTGAATGGTAAGATAAGCGAAGGTATTAATATGGAGAAGAAAACCGAGAGGATATTGCAGCTTTACCGGATGCTTTATGAAGGTAAAGCTATAACCAAATCCGATCTTGCGGCACGGTTTGATGTAAACGAAAAAACCATACAGCGTGATATAGAAGATATAAGGGCGTTTCTCGATAATAAAAGCGGCGGTAAAGAAGCACTGCTTTATGACAGGAGCAGCAACCGTTACCGTATCGTACTTAACGACGATTCTCATCTTACAAACAGTGAAATACTTACGGTGTGCAAGATTCTTCTTGAAAGCAGATCTATGGTAAAGGATGAAATGTATCCGATAATCGACAAGCTGCTTGAATGCTGCGTTCCCTCGGTAAACAAGAAGAAGGTTTCGGAGCTTATCGCAAACGAGAAATTTCTGTATAACGAACCGCACCACAAAAAGAAATTCATAGATGCGATGTGGGACATATGCAGTGCGGTATACGAACACAGGCTGATGAAAATATGTTATAAAAAGCTGAAAAATCCCGACAATGTAATGAGGCTTATTCAGCCTGTGGGAGTAATGTTTTCCGAGTATTATTTCTATCTTTGCGCTTATATATCGGTCAGCGAGGAAATGCCGGATGTACCTAAACGTCCGTTTCCGACTATATACAGGATAGACCGCATTGAAAAGTATGAGATACTTGACGAACATTTTCACGTTGCGTACAGTGACAGATTTCAGGAGGGAGAATTCAGAAAGCGTATACAGTTCATGTTCGGGGGAGAACTGAGAACGGTAAAATTTCTGTACAAGGGTATCAGCATCGAAGCCGTACTTGACAGATTCCCCACCGCCAATATAATAAAGCACGACGAAAACGGATGGCTTATAAAAGCGGAAATTTACGGTGACGGCGTTGATATCTGGCTGAGAGGTCAAGGTGATATTATAGAAGTAATCGACGATGGAAAAAGGAGCAAGGTGTGATATGTACAGTAACGAATATATTGATATATCGGAAATAGATACAGACAGGCTCGAAAACGATCTGTATGACTATTACGGAACAGGCGCTTTTGCAGTTTCCCCTGCTATGTTCGATAAAGCCGAACGAGTACGAAGGATGTCCGATGAGGAGCTTGTAAGAACGGCTGTAAGAGAAGGGTTTGATATAAACGAATATTTAAGGAGGGATTGACGTGCCGGAACGAAAAATCCGGCCTGTTACGGACGGGGTGGATAAGGAAGCAACATACAAAACGCAATTTGAACGTTATGATAAAGCAGTTAAAAACGGCTTTTATTTTGAGGCTATGCTTATTGTTTATGCTATTATGGAGGACAGGCTCAGGGCGTGGCTTTTCTATCTCGGATGTCTTAATACCCGACAGTCAACAAGATTTGACAATAAAAGGAGCAAAAACGAACTGAAATTTATGTTTGACGAATGTGAAGATAATAAATTCAGATTTCCGTCTATCAATCAGATATCGGGTAAAAGGAAAATAATCGAAGCTACACTTACATGGGCAGAGAACGGATATAATAACGCTGACAAGAGCAATTATCTCTGTGCAATCAGAAAAGTATACACGGATAAACTTGATATAAAGAAAGTAAGAGAAGTGTTTACCCGTATGAACGAATGGTGTTCATATCGCAATGAGGTAATACATGCCCTTATGAATAAAAATACCGAAAGCCTTAACTCAGGGCTTGCAGACAGGGTTAGTGAAGGTATGGACATCGCACGGGATTTTGATAATCTTGTAAAAAAGATTAAACGTAGCGGAGTTATCAGAAAATCCTTGAATCTGAATCTGAAATAAATATTATTGTTGTAAAGGAGAAGAATATGGGATTTGAACTTGAAGGCAGCGTGTTGGTGAGATATTACGACACAACCGGAGCTACAAATGTTGTTATTCCGGATTCGGTTACAAGTATAGGCGACAGCGCATTCGAAGATTGTAACAATCTTAAAAGCATAACCATTCCGGATTCGGTTACAAGTATTGGTGACAGCGCATTTGCATTTTGCAGCAATCTTAAAAACATAACTATTCCAAATTCGGTAATGGATATCGGTAACTTCGTTTTTGATTTTTGTTACAGTCTTACGAGCGTAACTATACCGGATTCGGTTATAAGTATAGGCAACAGTGCATTTGAAGATTGCAGTAATCTTACAAGCGTAACTATACCGGATTCGGTTACAAGTATTGGTGACAGTGTATTTAAAGGTTGCAGTAATCTTACAAGCATAACGGTTCCCGATTCGGTTACCGGTATCGGTAATTATGCATTCTGTGATTGCGAAAAACTTACAAACGTAACCATCCCGGCGGCTGCAAGCATCGGAAAAGATGCGTTTAATGGAACTAAATGGTTTGCCAAAAACAGAAAAAATTATATCATTACTCAAGATAATTTTGTCTTTTGGAAAAACGGTCAGCTAATCAAATATAACGGCAGCGCCGATAATGTGACCATACCGAACTTTATTACAAGTATTGGTTATGAGGCTTTTTCCGATTGTAAAAGTCTTGTAAGTGTAACCATTCCTAATTGGGTTACAAGCATCGGAGGTCATGCATTTGAAGGATGCAGCAATCTTAAAAACGTAACTATTACCGATTTAGTTGCAAGTATTGGTGATTATGCATTTTGCGAATGCGAAAATCTTACCAGCGTAACTATCCCTAATTCAGTCACAAGTATTGGTTGCCGTGCATTTGAAAGTTGCAGTAATCTTACAAACATACTGGATTCGGTTGCAAGTATAGGTGACTATGCATTTTACAAATGTGAAAATCTTACCAGCGTAAATATTTCTACTTCAGTCACAAGTATTGGTTACTGTGCATTCGAAGATTGTAGTAATCTTAAAAGCATAAACATACCAGATTCGGTTACAAGTATAGGCGACAGTGCATTCAAAGATTGTAGTAATCTTAAAAGCATAACCATTCCGGATTCGGTGACAAGTATCGGTTATTGTGCATTTAAAGGTTGTTGCAATCTTACAAGCATAACCATTCCGGATTCGGTTACAAACATCGGTGGTAGTGCATTCGCATATTGCGAAAGCCTCACAAGCATAACTATTCCAAATTCGGTTACGAGTATCGGTACATCTACTTTTTATTATTGCAAAAACCTTACAAGTGTGACCATCCCAGATTCGGTTACAAGTATCGAGTTATATGCATTTTTGGGTTGTAGCAATCTTACAAGTATAAACATTCCGGACTCTGTTACCGATATAGGTGAACATGCGTTTAAGGAGACAAAGTGGCTTTCAGAATATCCGGATGATTTTGTTATACTAAAAAGCGGATTTCTTATCGAATACAAAGGAAAAGAAAATATATTATCAATTCCTAATTCGGTAACAAGCATTGGAAGCTATGCATTTTACGAAAATAAAAATCTCATAAGTGTAACGATACCAGATTCGGTTACAAGTATCGGTGACTATGCATTTTCCGGTTGCGATAATATTACAAGCGTGACCATTCCCGATTCGGTTACTAGTATAGGTAACAGTGCATTTCTGGGATGCGACAATCTTACAAGTGTAACTATTCCCGATTCGGTTATAAGTATTGGTTGGGGTGCATTCGAAGGTTGCAATTTATCTTCTTTTACTATTCCTAAGACTGTAAGAAAAGTCGGACAAGAAAGTTTCCGTGGATGCAAAGAGATTACGGTTTATGATTCAATTGATCCCGATGCAAAGCCGTGTAAAAGCCATTTGGATGCTTGCAACGGAGAACCTAATTCATTATTGGGCGCCATTGTCAACTACTCATTAATATCGGATTGGATTGACTATGAAATAACCGTACGCTCCGCAAAAACCAATGAGATAAAGTACAAAGTATGGATGGGTGCCGACAAAACTCAGCGCTCATATTATTGCACGCTGAAATCATCCTGGGGAAGAAACGCTACCTTCAATTTCAACGCAGTTGATGAATTTTTTCCGAAAATCAAGGGAGTATATCACAAAATCAAAGTCGCAATGAACAGACTGCGTTATCCCGTTGATTTAACTGACGAGCAGAAAGAAATGTACAGTTCTTATATTGTACACTCTGCGAAAAATGCGGTAAAGCTCTGTATTGATACTGATGATATGGAGCTGATGCTTGACTTGGAACAATTCGGAGTTATCAAAAAGAGCAATATTGATGAATTACTTGAATATGCCACAGAGAAAAGGCTGTTTCGTTTACCGCATATTTGCTTGAGTACAAGGAAAGTCATTTCAGCAAAGGTAAGAATGTGTTAGACAGCCTGAAGCTGTGATTTCTGTCCGTTTTTGTGTACTGATTTTGTGATATAATTACGGTATGACAAAAGCAGAAAAGATGCTTATTACAGCAGGGCTATCAGAAAATCTTTGAATCTGAAATGAATATTATAGTGATATGGGGGAAATATGGGATTTCAAATCAGCAACGGCGTATTGAAGAAATACACCGAAGAGAAAGGTGTGACCGAGATAGTTATACCTGACGGCGTACAAAGAATCGGTGAGCGGGCATTTTCGGGCTGCGACAATATTACAAACGTGACCATTCCCGATTCGGTCACAAGTATCGGCGGGTCGGCTTTTGCCGGCTGTAGCAACCTTGAAAATATAACTATTCCGAATTCTGTTACAAAAATCTGCGTATGTACATTTGAATGGTGTGACAAACTTATAAGCATAACTATTCCCCGTTCGGTCACAAGTATCAGCGACGGCGCATTCAGTAACTGTACCTGCCTTAAAAACGTAACTATTCCGGATTCGGTGACGAGTATCGGCAATTATGCTTTTGGAGGTTGTCGTAGTCTTAATAGCCTGACTATACCGGATTCGGTCACAAGTATCGGCAAAGGTGCGTTTCAAGAATGCATCAATCTTACAAGCGTAACTATTCCCGTTTCGATTACAAGTATCAGTGACAATGCTTTTTTTGAATGCAACAGCCTTACAGCCGTTAGCATTCCGGATTCCGTTACAAGCATAGGAGCCGGTGCATTCTGCAAATGCGGCAGCCTTAAAAATATAGCAATTCCCGATTCGGTTACAAGTATCGGCGAAGCCGCTTTTTCCGACTGCAACAGTCTTGAAAGCATAGCTATTCCCGATTCCGTAACAAATATCAGTAATCATACATTTGTAAGTTGCAGTAATCTCACAAGTATAACCATTCCGGGTTCAGTGACCGATATCGGTAACTTTGCATTTTATGAGTGTACTAACCTTACAAGTATAACGATCCCCGATTCGGTTACAAGCATAGGTAGCTCAGCATTTTATGGATGTAAAAAACTTAAAGACGTGACCATTCCCGAATCTGTTACCGATATCGGCGAATATGCGTTTAATGGGACAAGGTGGCTTTCGGAATATCCTGATGATTTTGTTGTGCTGAAAAACGGAATTCTCATTGCGTACAAAGGAAAAGAAAGTATAATATCAATCCCCGATTCAGTCACAAGTATCTGCAACAGAGCATTTGCAAAATGCAACAGTCTTACAAGCGTGACTATCCCCGATTCGGTTACAAGCATAGGTAACTCAGCATTTGAAAGTTGTAGCAATCTTACAAGCGTAATTATACCGGATTCGGTTACAAGTATCAGCTATGGTGCATTTCAGGGATGCGACAATCTTACAAGTGTAACAATTCCCGATTCGGTCACAAGTATCGGCAAACATGCATTTCTGGATTGTGGAAACCTCACAAGCATAGTCATTCCCGATTCGGTCATAAGTATCGGCGACAGTGCATTTGAAGGCTGTAATTTTTCTTCTTTTACCGTCCCTAAGACTGTAAGAAAAGTCGGGAGAGGCAGTTTTTGCCGGTGCAAAGAGATAACGGTTTATGATTCTATTGATCCCGATGCAAAGCCGTGTAAAAGTCATTCAGATAAATATGGCGGCTCTCCCAACTCATTGTTAGGATCTGTTGTCAACTATAAAACTCATGATAACTGGCTCGATTATGAGGTGACTGTGCGCTCTGCACAAACTGATGAGATAAAGTACAAAGTATGGATGGGCGGCGACTGCACTCAAGGCGAATACTGCTACACACTGGCATCATCCTGGGGAAGAAACGCAACGTTCAATTTCAATGCTGTTGATGAATTTTTCCCGAAAATCAAGGGAGCATATCACAAGCTAAGAGTTGCCCTGAACAGATTACATTATCCTATAGATTTAACTGACGAGCAGAAAGAAATGTACAGGTCTTATATTGTACGCTCTGCAAAAAATGCAGTAAAGCTCTGTATTGATACAGATGATATGGAACTGTTGCTTTCTTGCGAACCGCTTGGTATTATAAAAAAGAACAATATTGATGAATTACTTGAATATGCCACGGAGAAAAAAGCTGTTTCGTTTACCGCATATTTGCTTGAGTATAAGGAACGTCATTTCAAAAAAGGTAAGAATGTGTTGGACAGCCTGAAGCTGTGATTTCTGTACGGTTTAATGTACTGATTTTGTGATATAATTACAGTACAATAAAAATGAAACGGAGAAATGAATATGACTGAATTTATTATCAGAGATCGTGTGATTACAAAATATAACGGTTGCAAGAAAGTTGTACATATACCCTACGGAGTGACTGAAATCGGACAATCGGCTTTTATGGATCATAACGAGATAGAAAGCGTCACTTTGCCCGACAGCATTACCGGCATCGGAGCAAACGCATTTTTGGGATGTGACGCAATGAAAAGTATAAATATTCCGCAAGGTGTCAGTAAAATCGATGATAACGCTTTTCTGTGCTGTGAGAGCCTCAGAAAAATCGTGCTTCCCGACAGTGTAACCGAGCTTGGAATGTGGTGCTTTTCTGAGTGTAAGTCGCTCAGAACGGTTTGGTTACCTGAAAGCATCAGAAATATAGGCGCACTGGCTTTCAATCATACAAAGTGGCTTGATGAATATCCGGAGGATTTTGTAACAGTAAACGGTATTCTTATTTGCTATAAGGGCGATGATACAACCGTTGAAATTCCTGCCGGAGTAAAGATAATTGCAAGTCAGGCTTTCAACGAATGTAAAAAGGTCGGAAAGATCTGCATTCCTGAAAGCGTAAAAAGAATCTGTAAAAACGCTTTTACAAGCTGTGAAGCACTTCACTCGTTAGAAATCCACAACAGTTTAAAAGTTCCCAAATGTGCTTTTGATGACTGCGGAGAAGTTGCTGTGACTATAGCATAAATTGCCGTATAAAACGCTTAGCGGAGGAAATATGAATATAAGTGAACCTGTTGAGAAGTCTGTGCTTTCTGCAAAAGCTAAAGATATACTCTTAAATAAAGGCATCGTAACAATAGGAGAACTGTTTTCTGCAAAAGGAAAACAGTTTTCTGAAATCATTACCGAAAACAGCAATATAGCAAAGGAACTGGAGGGATTCATCCGTCGGAATGCAGAACAGGCTGAACGTGCAGGAATAAGCATCGACTATGATTTATGGCTTTTTGCAAACGAAAAGTATGTGCATATGTACGCCAAAGAAAACGACATAGGAATCGGAAAGCTTGGGCTGTCAGCCGATACATATAATTATCTTGCTATGTATGCAATCAATATGTTCAGTAATCTTGTCGGCATGACCAAATATGATTTTTTAAAGAATTACAGAATACCGCTGGAAAACATCAACGAAATACTCAGAACCGTTAAAAACAGATTATATGAGAGAAAATCCGAAATAATAGGATTTGTTGACAAGATAAAACGCTCCGAAACCGAAAAAGAATTCAAAAAGTCCGATGAAATCGAAGAAATGCTCACGCCGCTCGGCAACAAAATGAATATCAGGCTGTTTGCAAAGTTTGTTTTCCAAAACTGCGATAGTGAGGTAAAGCAGTTAGCATTGTCTGTCCGTGCATCAAATTGCCTGATAAGAAACGGTATAAGAACACTGAGCGATATGATACTCATTTATCCGGACGGATATGACAATATGAGAAGTGCCGGCACCAAAACTGTTGACGAAATCAAACAGACAGTTGAGAACACTTATAGGCAGTATGAACGTTCTTACAGGAGCCTTGAAAATATGAGTCCCGAAATACTGCCAACGGAAAACGAAACCGGAAACTTATCACTGAATAATTTATTTGCCGATTATATTGCGACTAACCATGAAGTATCCGTTGATATGCTGGATCTGTCGGTGCGTACATATAACTGTCTTAGAAGAAACAACATTATGACGCTCAGCAAGCTGATACTGGCCTATCCGGATGATATTAAAAATATGGCGAATTTCGGCAGAAAATCATTTGAAGAAATCGAGAAGCTCATATCCGATTTACACGACAGATATGACGAACATTTTCTGAATTCAGAAAATGACGCCAATGGCAGTAGCACAAATATCATCTGTTCCATGACCGTTCACGAGCTTCTGTCCTCAAAAAAATATCGTCCTCTGATTAAGGAGTTCTTTGAACATCTTAATATCAGACTTAATAATTCTGGTTTATCGGGCAAAGCGGTGAGATATCTCGGAAGAACAGGGATGAAAGAATTTACAGAATTATTCGAGCTTTACCCGGATCGGATCAATTCCGTTGCAGGAAGCAGTAACGCAGTCGGAAATGAACTGAAAAAGTATATAGAAAACACGGTCGACAATTACAGGACAAGTATAAACAGCTATTGTTGCGGAGATGAGCAGGCGCTATATACCGACAAATTTATAAGATCCGGTATTATGAACGCTTATAACAATGCCGGATTCAGCGGAAAAAGCTATGAAGAACTGCGTGCCGTCATGCCTGATGCGGTGGACGAAAAAAGAATCAAAAAAGCCATTGCTCAGCTTATAAAAGAACGAAAACTCGAATATGTCGATTTCAGATGCTATAAGGTCTACCCTTCCTATCAGAGCTATTTGCGTGAATTTCTGGAATCTCTTGAAGAAAATCAGAGAGTGATGCTCTGCCGTCGCATAAACGGCGATACACTTGAGCAGATTGCTTCAGACAACGGAATAACCAGAGAAAGAGTACGTCAGATTACTGGAAAGCTGATGAAGCTAATGAAACAATCATATACGGTGAAGACAGGAAATAAGTTTTTCGATGAAGATTATTATGCCTATCTTTACAGGAATTATGATGTACCCGAAGCATTTGGCTCTGAATATCTTTGCTTATCAAAAGCGGTATGCAATTATCTTGGAAACACCTATGGAAGCAATGGAAAGAAGCCTTTCGGTTATGCTCTCAAAGACGAGCAAGTGCCTGTTTCTTTACGATACAGAATAAGGGATTTTGAAGAACGTGACAAAATTAAAATTGATGGGAAAATATTTGATAACCACAGAAACGATATTGAGGATTATGCTCTTGAAAAAATCTGTAGAGAAGAGATAACTTTTGACAATTTCGTAGAACAATATAATGCTTTGCTTAAAGAGAACGATGTTCCGTTAGAAACAAAGCTGTATTACATTGATACAAATCTTGGAGCAAGAAGAAATAAATATTCAAACAGCAGGAAATGCCTTTGGAAGTACGGAAGTAAAATGCGATATTATGATATAGATAGCAGAGATTATAAAGAACTTCTTGATACACTTGCTCTCGACAGATTTTCAAATACAGAAATATCAACGCTGAAATTTTTTAACGATTTTCCCGAACTCATGAATAAATATGATATACGGGATCAGTATGAGCTTCACAATCTGCTGAAAAAAATATGTAATAAGGAAAATTACAGTAATATCAGCTTTGAAAAGCAACCATCTATCAATTTCGGTACGTTTGATTTTGATAAAGAGCTTGATTTGCTTGTCAGAATGCTGTCACCGGTTTCGCAGAAAGAACTGATCGACTACATTTACCTTGAGTATGGGTTTGAAAAAAATACAACGGCTTCCAAATTATCAGTGATATCAAAATACTGCCATAACGGAGTTTATAATGTTGATTATAAAAAGATGCCGGAAAACAGATTGCAGATAATGAAGAATAATCTGAACGAACCGTTTTACTATTTTGACGAGGTCAAGGACAAATACAGTCTTCTGTTTGTCAATGCCGACATAGATGAAATAAACCCGTATACGCTCAAAAAGATGGGATTTCACGTTCTGTCCAAGTATATTCTCAGCGAGAAATACGAATCTCTGCATGAATATTTTATTGACCTGCTGACCAAGAACGATGTCATTAAAATTTCGGATTTCACCCGAAGATATACAAATGTACAGATGTATTATCAGACACTGTCTGAACTGAAAAAATCGTACAAAATAATACAGGCCGATGCCGATACATACATCAGTTTCAGAAAACTTGAAGAGAAAGGCATAACACTTGATGATATACACGAATTCTGCAACAAAGTCTATGCGACAGTAAATGACGGTGAATATTTCACAATCCATTCAATACGTTCATACGGATTTACAAATATTTTCGAAAATGCTGGATTCGGAGAATATTTCTGTTCCGCTCTTCTTGCCTGTGACTCAAGATTTGACTCACAAAGCATTTTCTTGTCAATTGTACTCAGTAAGAGTAATGAAATCGGTCAGATCAGCAAGAAGTCATTTATAAAATCTTGTCTTTCAGAAAATGTACCTTGCTCACCGAAAAAATTGATTGAGAGCGTTTATAACAAATACGGAGTCAGAATCACCGATAAATACGAAATAACAGAAGCAATCAAAAACAGTAATTTCTGCTATGATGATATAATCGATGAAATCTATGCAATCGAATAAACAGAAAAATCTGAGAGGTTATTATGGAAATTAGCGATATGTTGGATTCTCTTATTACCGAGATTGAGAAACTTGAAGAAAAATACAAGCTGTCACAGAATCTGCCCGAAGATTATTTTGAGCCGGGCAATATGGAATATCTCGATAAATATCGTGGAGTATATAACAAAGAAAATAATCTGATCGGAATAAAGACTGACATAAAGGGTCTGAGGTATGAAGGCAGAACGCTTAAGCTGGAAAATCTCCGTATCGGTGACAGTATACATATAAAACGTGAGAAATCAAATCATTACAACTACAACAATTTTTCTGTCATCGATGAAAACGAGGATAATTTAGGCAACCTTCCCGCCGAATTATGCAATGTCATCGCTCCGCTTTATGATGCAGGGTATCTTACTATAGAAAAATCTACGGTAAGTTTCATTGAGAAAATCGGAGAAAGAAGCAGATATGCCGTGCAAGGTATATTGTTTATAGAAATGATAATGAGAATTCACTGAATTGTATTGCAACAGCAGTGCCTTGTCCGAATTTCTCATTCGGTCACGGCACTGTTTTGTTTATCTGCGTATAATAACAGCTGTTATAAGCATAAAATACATCGGCGAAATAAGCCGGATAAGTATGTTATCATCGCATTTCTTACCGAATAATTCTTTTCAAAAGTCGGTTTCAGACACAGCTTATCCGCAGTCACAGGCTGTCCGGTTTTGTCCCGACTTCCTCCGCTTAACCCCTTTTTCCCCGTTTTACTTGTATTTTATGGCTGTGTTTGTTATAATAAGTATAAAGAAATATTTGATGCGTCTTGCGAAAGGAGAAGGTACGCTATGGCATACGAAAAGCTCACAGGCACTTTTGAATCCTCGAACGGCACTGATAACTGTGCATATTACATCTATGTTCCGGTTCTTCCTATGAACGTGGGATATAAAGGCATCATTCAGATTTCGCACGGTATGTGTGAATATATTGAGCGTTATGAACACTTTGCGGATTTTCTTACCTCACACGGATATATCGTCTGCGGTAATGACCATCTCGGTCACGGAAACAGCGTCAGATCAAACGACGATCTCGGCTTTTTTGCCGAAAAGGACGGCTGGAGCCACCTTGTAAACGATCTGCACCGTATGACGATGATAATGAAAAAGAAGTACCCTGCACTGCCGTATATTCTTATAGGTCACAGTATGGGCAGTTTTGTTGCAAGGCTGTATCTCACACGCTTTCCTAACGAGCTGACCTGCGCCGTAATTATGGGTACGGGCGATGACAAGGCACTTTCCGAAATAGGAGTAAGGGCTACACGCTCCGTTGTTTCCTTGAAGGGCGAACGTTTCCGCAGTGATAAGCTGAACACTCTCATTTTCGGAGTGTATAACGACAAAATCAAAGATTGCCAGACTATCTATGACTGGCTCACTCACGACAGAGATGTTGTAAAAAAGTATATCGACGATGAAAAGAGCAATTTTGTGTTTACGGCAAGCGGATTTGTTGACCTTACTACCCTTCTTCGCAGAGTATCAAGTCAGCAGTGGGCTGAAAAGGTGCCGAAAAAGCTGCCTGTTATATTTATGGCAGGAACGGCAGACCCTGTCGGCGGATACGGCAAGGGCGTAAGAAACGTATACGCAAAGCTGATTGACGAGGGTTGCAACGTTGATATCAAGCTGTACCCCGGCGCACGTCACGAGCTTGTAAACGAAACTATGAAGGAAATAGTTTTTGACGATATTTTAACCTGGATAGAAAGAAAGGTCGGCGGAATGACAGGCAATTACGAATTTTAAGCCTTAAGCCGAAAAGAACAATATGAAAGACGGATTTATAAAAGTAGCGGCGGCAACACCTGAGATTAAGGTTGCCGACTGCAAGCACAACGCAAAGCAGATAATCTCTCTGGCAAAGGAGCTTGCTAAAAAAGATGTAAAGCTCGCAGTTTTCCCGGAACTGTGCATCACGGGTTACACCTGTCAGGATCTGTTCTACCAGACAACGCTCCTTGACGGTGCAAAAAATGCGCTCATAACGATTCTGGAAGAACTGTCGGAGCTTGATATGATAACTGTAGTCGGCCTGCCGATGCAGTATGACAGCAAGCTGTATAACTGTGCGGCTGTGACATATCACGGAAAAGTGCTGGGCTATGTGCCTAAGCAGTACCTGCCGAACTACAACGAATTTTACGAGATGCGCCACTTTACCGCCTGGGACGGCAGTAAATGCGAATATTTATTAAACCGCTTTGACACGGACGCCGACGGCGAATGCGACGATTCGCTGAGTGCGTATTTCGGTGCGGGACTTATATTCTGCTGTAACACTATGCACGATTTTTCTTTCGGAATCGAGCTGTGCGAAGATCTGTGGTCGCCCTGCCCTCCCTCGACATATCTTGCACAGGAAGGCGCAAATATTATTCTTAATCTTTCTGCAAGCAACGAGATGATAGGAAAGTCGGAATACCGCCGTTCGCTCGTTTTAAATCAATCTGCAAGGCTTATTTCGGGTTATATCTACTGCTCCGCAGGAGAAGGCGAAAGCACGCAGGACCTTGTATTCTCGGGACATAACATAATTGCCGAAAACGGTGCAACGCTTGCCGAAAGCGAGCTTTTCTCAAACGATTATGTTATCAGCGAGATAGACGTAAACAAGCTGGCATTTGAACGCAGAAAAAACACATCATTCAGAAATGACAAATGCGATACGGAAACTATATGGTTTGATATACCGCTCACCGATACAAAGATAACACGTTTTGTATCACGCACACCGTTTATCCCCTACTCTGCTGATGAGACCGACAAGAGATGCGAGCTTATTCTTTCGATGCAGGCACACGGACTCAAAAAGCGTCTTGCCCATACTTACGCAAAAACCGCCGTTATAGGAATTTCGGGAGGACTTGACAGCACGCTTGCACTTCTTGTATGCGCCAATGCAATGAAGCTGCTCGGCAGACCTATGACGGATATTGTAGCGGTGACAATGCCGTGCTTCGGCACAACAAAACGCACAAAATCAAACGCTGTGAAGATATGCGAGGCAATCGGAGTCACCCTGCGTGAAATCGACATAACCGACAGCGTAAAACAGCATTTTCTGGACATCGGACACGATATAAACGATCTATCGGTAGTATTTGAAAACGGTCAGGCAAGAGAACGCACAAAGGTGCTTATGAACATCGCCAATCAGACGGGCGGACTTGTAATAGGCACGGGTGATTTGTCCGAGCTTGCTCTCGGCTGGGCGACCTACAACGGAGATCATATGTCTATGTATGGCGTGAACTGTTCGATACCCAAGACGCTTATCAAGCATCTTGTCAGCTACTACAGCAAGACGACAGATAACAAGCTGCTCAAAGAATCGCTTGAGGATATACTTGATACACCTGTAAGCCCCGAGCTTCTGCCTGCACATAACGGAGAAATATCGCAGAAAACCGAAGACCTTGTAGGTCCTTACGAGCTTCACGATTTCTTCCTGTACAACGGCATAAGATGGGGATTTACCCCCGAAAAAGTATTCAGGCTTGCGCTGTACGCTTTTGACGGTGCGTATGACCGTGAAACAATACTGAAATGGCTGAAAACCTTCTACCGCCGTTTCTTCTCGCAGCAGTTCAAGCGTTCGTGCCTGCCCGACGGTCCTAAGGTCGGATCGGTAACGCTGTCGCCAAGAGGCGACTGGAGAATGCCGAGCGATGCCTGTGCAACGCTGTGGTTAAGTCAGATAGAAAATCTGAAATAAAGTCTTATCTGCGAATAAATGAAACCAACCTGTCAATAATTACCTCACAAAGCTAAACGCTACGGAGGTAATTATGGCAGGTTTTTTTAAACGTAATATTCTTGACAAGGCTATGATACTGGGTGCGGTAATATGTATTTTAATAACAGCCTTTACCGCATTTGCGGAGGATTGCGAGGAAAAGCCGCAGGAGGTGCTGAGGCTTCATATACTGGCAAACTCGGACAGTAAGGACGACCAGACACTGAAATACGATCTGCGTGACTATATGCTTTCAACGTTTTCGGATGTATTCGGAAACTGTGACAGCTTCAGTCAATCGGTAGCCGTTGCAAACGAACGCAGAGCCGAAATCGAAGAAAAGGCTAACGAATTTGTACATTCCAAAGGCTACAGCTACAATGTAAAATGCGAGGTTGCAAAAACATATTTCACCACCAGAAAGTACGAGAATGTAACCTTACCGGCAGGAGAATACACAGCCGTCCGCCTGCTTATCGGAAATGCAGAGGGTAGGAACTGGTGGTGCGTAATGTTCCCACCGCTGTGCCTGCCTGCCGCATCGGGTGAATTTTTTACCGAAGAACAGAGCAAGCGGGTTGAAGAAAGCCGTGATTATGAAATTAAGTTTGCGATATTTGAAGCGTTGCAGGGGCTTTTCGGCGGCGATGATACCGGTAGCGAAAGCTCTGAAGAAACCGCCTGCGACAGCACGGATAATGATTTTGCTAAAATATCCGTTTTCGGCATTTTGAACTGTGATGTTCTGTGATTATTAAGGCAGGCGGTTTTCCGCCTGCTATTTTTTTAACCGCTATTGACATTTTCAGCATTCTGCGCTATACTAAATCTGTACTAATTCTGATAGTACAGTTAGTTTGTCACTTGCTGACAATCTTAACGGAAATATATTATGAAAAGGAGAAGAATAATTGAAATATCAAAAGCTTTATTTCAGTATGCTGAAAACATTTCTCAAAAGTGATATCAAGCTGAATATACTTATTTTTCTTATCTCTGTTTCGGCTGTCTTTACATTTATTTCTTTGTTCTGTGCATTGAACAGCGGTAATGCGGCATATCACAATATGATGGATCGTTCAGGCTACATCTTTGACGGTATTATGCCCGAAGATTCACCTGAATTTTTCAGAGAAAACCTGCCCGAAGTCTACACTGCCTATGCCGACAATGCGGTTGTCAGCTATCGCTCAAGCGAAAACTACATCTGTACAGAATCAGCTAAAGTTGCTTTTAACAAAAGCATGAAAGATCTGTACCGCTTCATACAATCCGACTATAACATAACCGACGGAAGATTTTTCACTGAAGATGAGTTGAAGGGTGACAGCAAGGTTATTATTGCCGAAAACGACTGCGGTATAAATGTCGGTGACAGGCTTATCATTCCCGATGATAAAGGCGACATCGTACTTAATGTAATTGGTCTTTCCGATGATTTTATTGTTCCGTACACTTTTTTCTTATATCACAACAACAGCGGAATTTATGTAAAGGATGAAGATTTTGAAAATGAGATGAAGAATACCGCTCCGACAAAATACAACGGCGCACGCTTTTTCTTTACTTCCGATCTGTCTGACGATGAACTGCAGGCACTTGAGCAATTTCTCGGCAAGGTGGTTTATATTCAGCCGCCGAACAGAGAGGATACCGATTCTGTTATCATAATCTACGCTATCATCACGGGAGGAATCGTGGTAACAGGCATATTCACCGCTCTGCTCCTGCTGACGCTTATGCTTCACCTGACGGATAATTGCAGCGAACAGATAAATGTGCTGAAGGTCACAGGCTGCAAGTCAATGCCGATAACACTGCTTTTATCGGCAGTCACTCTTACATACACAGCGGTTTCATTCATCTGCGCTATTGCTTTGAGTCCGATTTTTACCGCACTTATGGTTAAGCTCAGAATGGAATATGTACCTACCGCTTTTGACTATCTGCTGTCATTTGTAATATACAGCATTATAATCATAATATCGTTACTGCCCGGCTTTAAGCGCATATCCTCAGCCACATACGCAAACGGAGGTGCAATATGAAGCTGTTATCTCTTTCATTATCCTTGCTTCGAGCAAAAAAACGCAGTTTTATCCTTATGATGATATGTATCATTTTTTCAACTCTGCTGTTCAATTTTGCAATCACTGCATCTTCGGATTATCTCGCCGAAAAAGCATACATAACAAGTAACCGCTATGATAAGAAGATACTGCACGGTACACTCTCGTCAAAAGCACCTATAACCGATGAAAAGATAGTTTCAGAGTTTAAAAAGTACGGAATAAATTGCCGTGTCGAGCGTTACCATGAAACCACATTGGAGCTTTTCTCTGTAAACAGCCGAATAACCGACAACGAGATAAATAATATGGACGATGACACTTTCTATCGGTTTTATAAGGATATAAACGGAACTCTGCTCGGATATTCGACCGAATACAGCAAATATCTCGATATAGGACTTTCGGGAGAACGTCCGGACAAGTCAAAGGACTACGGCGGCAAGATCCCGGTAATCGCAAACTATACATCGAGATGTAATATCGGCGACACAATAAAATACAAATGCGGGAAAGGAATTACCGAACTTCTTGTTGTCGGAAAATACACCGATAACTATCTCGACAGCGTAATACTGTATAATGCTGACACCGCAAGCTTGGGCACGACTTTCTACACCGATGCGGATATTCTCTACAATTCCGGACTTGCCACCGCTCCCGAAAATCAAGAGGACTATTCCGGAAAAAGCGTGGATAAGCGTTACTATCAATATGTGATAATTCTGAAAAACGGCAACGCTTCACTCGGCGAAATTGCGGCTCGTATAATTGACGGACTGGACGCAAACAGTGATGATTCAAAAGGCGATCTGTACATGAATATACGCTATGATGTGGCAAATCTCGATTTGCTGTACCGTGACAATATGCTGCTGATACAATTAATGCCTGTATTCATAATGATAGCCGTAGTCGGCACTCTCGGAGTGATTGCCAATATTCTGCTGAATGCCGAAAAACGCACGAAAGCAATGGCGGTATTCCGTCTGTGCGGCGGTAAGACCCGCTCTGTGATAATACTCGAGCTTGTCTGTGACACGGCTGTAACAGTTATTTCTGTGCTTGCCGCTACTCTTATCCTTCTCGCAATAAATCACATCTTTGCTATAGAAATCATCGATGCACAAAGCGGATTGTTCACTGCTGTATATCTGATTGCAATTTCCGTAATCGTCAGCATCGCAGGCTCTGTAACGCTGGTACGCAGTAATATGCTTGAAACAATAAGGAGATATGAGAACGTATGATGAAACTTGAAAATGTAGATAAATATTATAATATAAACACAAGCAGCGAGGTGCATGCACTGAAAAATATAAATCTTAGCATAGAAAAGGGCGAAATGGTCGCTATAATGGGTGTATCCGGCTCAGGCAAGTCAACGCTTATACATATCCTCGGCTGTCTTGACAAGCAAACAAGCGGTAAATATTTTCTCGGTGAATATGAGGTTTCCAAGTACAGCAACAATGAAATTGCGGTAATAAGGAACGAGGAAATCGGCTTCGTGCTTCAGAATTTCGGACTTCTCGCCGACAAAACGGTATATGAAAATATTTCATATCCGCTTATATTCAACCCTGCTGTCAAATATAAGATGATGAAAAAGCTTATCACCAAAACCGCCGATGCGATGCTGATAGGCGATCTGCTCAAAAAGCCCGTAAAAGAGCTGTCGGGCGGTCAGAAGCAACGTGTCGCTCTTGCCCGTGCGCTTGTAAACCGTCCGAATATAATCATTGCGGACGAACCGACAGCGGCACTTGACAAAGCAACGGCAGATGAAATAATGGAGGTTATGAAGTCGCTCAATTCTATCGGGAAAACCATAGTTATAGTAACGCATGACAGAACAGTGGCAGAAAAGTGCAGGCGGATAGTTGAGCTTTCGGACGGGGAGATAATCTCGGATAAGACAATTGCGTAAATCATAAATACAATAAAAAGCCTAGCATTTCTGATTGACTTTTTCGACAGTCTGCATTAAGCGTGAACAAAAACTCACACTCCATTAGTCTGATTTTGGAAAGTTCTCAATTTTATTATGGATTTTCAACTGTCAATAGAATATCACTCGATCATTCTACAAGGCGGTTATTGAACTTTACAATTTATGATGATATAATAAGGACAAAGGAGGGCAGGCATATGAATATTGGCAATGTAATATCAGAAAAAAGGAAAGCACTTGGTCTGACACAGCAGGCTTTAGCCGAAAAGCTGCACGTTTCTTTTCAAGCTATATCCAAATGGGAAAACGGAACTTCATGTCCCGATATTGAACTTCTGCCGCAGATCGCAGCTATTCTGAAAACAACTATTGATTCGCTGTTGGGGTATCCATCGCAATCCGTCACCGATTATGACAAAAGGTACGGCAATGAGGAGTATTATTGGGGCTTAAAGCCTAACAATCTGTGTTATGAGATAATGAGAATTAAGCCGCCTGTTAAGCCGTATAAGGTTATTGATATTGGTTGCGGAGAAGGCAAGGACGCAGTATTTCTTGCAAGAAACGGCTATGATGTTACAGCGTTTGATGCATCTGAACAGGGGCTGTCAAAGGCACGAGAGCTTGCCGATACTTATGGTGTAAAGGTTGACTTTTTCAAGGCAGATGTGAGAGATTTCAGGCTTGAAGCTAACTATGACATCATCTTTTCAAGTGGGGTTTTTCATTATATTCCGCTTGAATTACGAGAAAATGTTGTCAACAATCTTAAAGCTCATACGACTACGAATGGTATCAATGTTGTAAATGTTTTTGTAGAGAAGCCATTTATTCCTCTTCCGCCCGATACAGAAAAAGGCGAATTTGTTGTGGATAGCTGGAAATCAGGTGAGTTGTTTATGTATTACCACGATTGGCTGTTTCATAAAAACGAGGAGTGGATCTTTGACTGTGACAGCAGCGGTACTCCTCATAAGCATTGTATGGACGTATTGATTGCGGAAAAGGTTTGATAGCTGAGTTTTTATCTGATTATCTCCTATGCGATGTTAATAGGCAATCTTCTCAAAAAGCCCGTAAAAGAGCTCTCGGGCGGTCAGAAGCAACGTGTCGCACTTGCCCGTGCGCTTGTAAACCGTCCGAATATAATCATTGCGGACGAACCGACAG
>OJOA01000540.1_pt1 | contig 24976 bp, 18 predicted proteins | sample 1597991 | NCBI WGS metagenome assembly OJOA01 (sample SAMN01915207, study PRJEB22387) | human gut metagenome | isolation source: stool | host: Homo sapiens | place: USA | reverse complement strand
CCTATCTTCGCCGCAACAAATATTGGTAGTATGAGACGATTTATTTCTATAGCATCCTTCTTATGCCTGCTCTTATCCTTGCAGGCACAAGAAGTCTACACCACTAAGAATATTCCTAAAGTACACCTTCAGGACAAGACACGCTATGTGTGCAACCCAGCCGGAATCCTATCAACGGAGGCATGTGACAATATAGACCGTATGCTCTATGCATTGGAGCAGCAGACTGGTATTGAAACGGTAGTTGCCGTTGTCCCGTCCATCGGACAAGAAGACTGTTTTGATTTCTCACACCAGCTGCTCAATGAATGGGGAGTAGGGAAAAAAGAAAAAAACAACGGTTTGGTCATTCTGCTGGTAACCGACCAACGCTGCATCCAGTTTTATACGGGATACGGCTTGGAAGGGGACCTTCCTGATGCCATCTGCAAACGCATACAGACCAAATACATGATTCCCTATCTGAAAGACGGTAATTGGGATGCCGGAATGGTAGCGGGTGTAAAGGCAGTCTGTTCACGTCTTGACGGCACTATGGTGAATGACACGGAAGAGGAGGATGACCTCTCCGTAGGAGGTATCCTACTGGGGCTTATCGGTTTCCTCGCAGTGGCATCTATTATAGGCATCCTTGCCCAACGCGCTGCCAACAAATGCCCCAACTGCGGACAACATAAATTGCAACGTAGCAGCAGCGTACTCATCTCACGCCGCAATGGAGTGAAAACGGAAGATGTGACCTACACCTGCCGCAATTGCGGACATAAAGTAGTGCGCCGCCAGCAGTCATACGATGAAAATTACCGGGGAGGAGGCGGAGGTGGTCCGGTCATCTTCGGTGGTGGAGGTCTCTTCGGCGGAGGTGGCGGAGGAGGCTTCAGCGGCGGCAGCTTCGGAGGCGGTATGGGAGGTGGCGGTGGAGCCGGTTCCCGGTTCTAACGCCGAGGATGTGTCATCTGTGTGCCATCAACCGTTTTGACACACCTTCGAGGATACTGGAAGAAAATAAAACGTTTACATAGAATATAATTAAATGATTAATAACTGCCTTCCCCTCCTCCCCTCTCTCTATCGGAGAGGAATCGGAGGTGAGGCCTAAAAATGAAAAGTATGAAGAAATCAACCATTATCATTATCGTTGTTATAGCTCTTCTCGCCATTTGGGGGGTAACTGGCTATAACGGACTCGTAACCATGGACGAAAATGTCAGCGGACAATGGTCGAACGTAGAAACCCAATACCAACGCCGTGCCGACCTGATTCCGAACTTGGTGAATACCGTGAAAGGATATGCCACGCACGAGAAGGAAACACTGGAAGGTGTAGTAGAAGCCCGCAGCAAAGCCACTCAAATCAAAGTGGATGCTGCAGACCTTACTCCGGAAAAGCTGGCTGAATATCAGAAAGCACAAGGTGCGGTGACTTCCGCCCTCGGTAAATTGCTTGCCATCACAGAAAACTATCCGGACTTGAAAGCAAATCAGAATTTCCTGGAACTGCAGGCACAGCTGGAAGGTACGGAAAACCGTATCAACGTAGCACGTACCAACTTCAACAATGCAGCCAAGAACTTCAATACAGCCATTCGCCGTTTCCCCAAGAATATCCTTGCCGGTCTCTTCGGTTTTGAGAAACGAGCTTATTTCGAAGCGGCAGAAGGAGCGGAACAAGCTCCCCAGGTACAATTCTGATAAATACACAACTCTATAGCGAGGCACAAAGGCGAGAAACTTTGTGCCTCGCTTTGTGTTGTAGAAGATTAGATGTATCTTTGCACATTCAATTGAACAAACCTATTATCTCATGAGTAATCAACGATACATGATGCGAGGCGTCAGCGCATCAAAGGAAGATGTGCACAACGCCATCAAGAATATCGACAAAGGTATTTTCCCGCAGGCTTTCTGCAAAATTATCCCCGACATTTTGGGCGGTGACCCGGAGTATTGCAACATTATGCATGCCGATGGAGCAGGCACCAAGTCCAGTCTTGCCTATATGTACTGGAAGGAAACCGGCGACCTGGGTGTGTGGAAAGGCATTGCACAAGATGCACTGATTATGAACATCGACGACCTGCTTTGTGTGGGTGCGGTAGACAACATTCTGGTATCCTCTACCATCGGACGTAATAAACTGCTCATCCCCGGCGAAGTAATCTCAGCCATCATCAACGGTACGGATGAACTGCTTGCCGAACTCCGCGAAATGGGAGTAGGCGTTTATGCCACCGGTGGCGAAACAGCCGATGTGGGCGACCTTGTACGTACCATTATCGTAGACTCGACAGTGACCTGCCGCATGAAGCGCTCAGATGTTATAGACAATGCCAATATCCGTCCGGGCGATGTGATTGTAGGTCTGGCATCTTACGGAAAGGCTACTTATGAGAAAGAATACAATGGCGGTATGGGCAGTAACGGACTGACCAGCGCACGCCACGATGTATTCTCCAAATACCTGGCAGAGAAATACCCTGAAAGCTATGACAAGGCTGTACCCGAAGAGCTGGTATACAGTGGCAAGCTAAAACTGACAGACAGTGTCGAAGACAGTCCGCTGGATGCAGGAAAGCTGGTACTTTCCCCCACCCGCACCTACGCACCGGTAGTTAAGAAACTGCTCGATGCGCTCCGTCCCCAAATCCACGGTATGGTACACTGCTCGGGCGGCGCACAAACCAAGGTACTGCACTTTGTGGGAGACAACTGCCGTGTCATCAAAGACAATCTCTTCCCCGTTCCACCGTTGTTCAAGACCATCAAGGAGCAGAGCGATACGGACTGGAGCGAAATGTACAAGGTGTTCAATATGGGGCATCGCCTGGAAGTGTACCTCTCTCCCGAACATGCAGAAGAGGTGATTGCTATTTCGAAGAGTTTCAACATTGATGCACAGATTGTAGGCCGCGTGGAAGAAAGCGACAAGAAAGAACTGATTATCAAGAGCGAATTCGGAGAGTTCAAGTATTAAATATATGGCAGACAACAATACCATACTCGAAAAGCTGGAAGGGCTTGTCGCCCGCTTCGAAGAAGTGTCGACCTTGATTACAGACCCGGCAGTGATTGCGGACCAGAAGCGTTACGTCAAGCTCACCAAAGAATATAAAGAACTGGGCGACCTGATGAATGCCCGCAAAGAGTACATGCAAGTACTGGGCGGCATAGAAGAAGCCAAAGAAATTATCGCCAACGAAACAGACCAGGAAATGCGGGAAATGGCACGCGAAGAGCTGGATGCCTGCCAAACCCGCCAACCGGAACTGGAAGAGCAGATAAAGCTGCTGCTCGTCCCCGCCGACCCGCAGGATGGCCGTAATGCCATCCTCGAAATTCGTGGCGGCACGGGTGGTGACGAAGCGGCAATCTTTGCCGGCGACCTCTTCCGCATGTACACCAAGTACTGCGAATCCAAGGGATGGAGAATGGAGATATCCAGCGCCAACGAAGGTGCAGCCGGCGGTTTCAAGGAAATTGTCTGCTCCGTGACGGGCGACAATGTATACGGCACACTGAAATATGAATCGGGCGTGCACCGCGTGCAGCGCGTACCGGCCACAGAAACGCAAGGACGGGTACACACCTCAGCTGCCAGCGTAGCCGTGCTTCCCGAAGCCGAAGAGTTCGACGTAGTTATCAACGAAGGTGAAATCAAGTGGGACACCTTCCGAAGCGGTGGTGCCGGCGGTCAGAACGTGAACAAGGTGGAATCCGGCGTGCGCCTGCGCTACAACTGGAAGAATCCCAACACAGGCATAGTCGAAGAAATCCTCATCGAATGTACCGAGACGCGCGACCAGCCCAAGAACAAGGAACGCGCCCTCTCGCGCTTGCGTACCTTCATCTACGACAAGGAACACCAGAAGTACATCGACGACATCGCCTCCAAGCGTAAGACGATGGTCAGTACTGGCGACCGCTCCGCCAAGATACGCACCTACAACTATCCGCAAGGACGCATCACGGACCACCGCATCAACTACACCATCTACAATCTCGCCGCCTTCATGGACGGAGACATCCAAGACTGCATCGACCACCTGATTGTGGCGGAAAATGCAGAAAGACTGAAAGAGAGCGAACTGTAAGGCAGTGATAAGTAACCCGTAACTAAAAAATAATATGAACAAACAGCAATTATTCGAGAACATCAAGCGCAAGAAGTCATTCCTTTGCGTAGGTCTTGACACCGACATCAAGAAAATACCCGAACATCTTCTGAAAGAGGAAGACCCTATATTCGCTTTCAACAAAGCCATCATCGACGCTACTGCCGACCTCTGCATCGCCTACAAGCCCAATCTGGCATTTTATGAGAGCATGGGCGTGAAAGGCTGGATAGCTTTCGAGAAAACCGTAAACTACATCAAGCAGAACTATCCCGACCAATTCATCATCGCCGACGCCAAACGCGGTGACATCGGGAACACCTCTGCCATGTATGCCCGTACCTTCTTCGAAGAGCTGGATATAGATTCCGTAACCGTAGCTCCCTACATGGGCGAAGACAGTGTGACCCCGTTCCTTACGTACGAAGGCAAATGGGTAATCCTGCTTGCGTTGACCAGCAACAAAGGCTCGCACGACTTCCAGCTGACGGAAGACACCAACGGCGAACGCCTCTTCGAAAAAGTGCTCCGCAAATCCCAGGAGTGGGCCAGTGACGAACAGATGATGTACGTAGTAGGCGCCACACAAGGCCGCGCCTTCGAAGATATCCGCAAGATTGTTCCCGAACACTTCCTATTGGTTCCCGGCGTAGGCGCACAAGGCGGCTCCCTGGAAGAAGTCTGCAAGTATGGCATGAACAAGACTTGCGGCCTGATTGTCAACTCCAGCCGTGGCATCATCTACGTGGACAAGACAGAGAACTTCGCCGCCGCCAGCCGAAAAGCAGCCCAAGAAGTGCAGGCACAGATGGCGGAAGAGTTGAAAAAAGTGATTAACGACTAACGCTTAATGTTCGAAAGAAAGATTATCAACGACCCTGTCTTCGGGTTCATCAACATACCAAAGGGGTTGTTGTACGATGTTGTACGACATCCCCTTTTGCAACGTCTAAACCGTATCAAGCAACTGGGGTTGTCCTCTGTCGTATATCCCGGTGCGCAGCATACACGGTTCCAACACTCTTTGGGAGCCTTCTACCTGATGAGTGAGGCCATCCAGCAACTTGCCACCAAAGGAAACTTTATCTTCGACAGCGAAGCCGAAGCTGTGGAAGCCGCTATCCTGATGCACGACATCGGCCACGGCCCCTTCTCCCACGTACTGGAAAATACCATCGTGCAGGGCGTCTCCCACGAAGACATCTCCTTGATGCTGATGGAACGTATCAACAAGGAAATGAACGGACAGTTGACACTCGCCATTCAAATTTTCAAGGATGAATACCCCAAGCGCTTCCTGCACCAACTGGTAAGCGGGCAACTGGATATGGACCGCCTGGACTACCTGCGCCGCGACAGCTTCTATACCGGAGTGACCGAAGGCAACATTGGCTCCGCCCGCATTATCAAGATGCTGGATGTAAAGGATGACCACCTGGTAGTAGAGTCCAAAGGCATCTATTCTATTGAGAACTTCCTCACTGCCCGCCGCCTGATGTACTGGCAAGTCTATCTGCACAAAACCTCCGTTGCCTACGAGAAAATGCTGATTAGCACCCTGCTCCGCGCCAAGGAACTGGCAAGCCGCGGCATAGACCTCTTTGCCTCACCCGCCTTGAAATTCTTTCTATACAACGACATCAGCCGGGAGGCATTCTACAACAATCCCGAATGTTTGGAGAATTTCATTCAGTTGGACGATAATGACATCTGGACTGCCCTCAAGGTATGGAGCCGCCATTCGGACAAGGTTTTGTCCACCCTGAGCGCCGGCATGATTAACCGAAACATCTTCAAAGTCGAGATTTCTACCGAACCTATTAGTGAGGAACGGAAAAAAGAACTAACTTTGCAAATCAGTGAACAACTGAACATCCCTCTCTCCGAAGCGAGATATTTCATCTCTACCCCCAGCATCGAGAAGAATATGTACGACGAGGCAGATGACAGTATTGACATCCTCTACAACGACGGCAGCATCAAGAATATTGCCGAAGCATCGGATATGCTCAATATCTCTCTTCTGTCCAAGAAAGTAAAAAAGTACTACTTATGCTACCAACGTTTGCATAGATAAGTATAAAATATTCACCTCAGGACAAGGAAATATAAAAAAAAAGTCCGTTATTTGCGTTTTGAAACCATCTAACAAGAATAAGACATGGAGTTCTCTGCTAAACAAATTGCAACATTTATCCAAGGAGAAATTGTTGGAGACGAGAATGCTACCGTTCACACCTTTGCGAAAATCGAAGAGGGAATACCGGGAGCCATCTCCTTTCTATCCAACCCCAAATATACCCCCTACATATACGAAACCCAATCAAGCATTGTTCTGGTAAACAAGGACTTTGTTCCGGAACAAGAAGTGAAAGCCACCCTGATTAAAGTGGACAATGCGTATGAAAGTCTTGCTAAATTGCTAAATCTTTATGAGCAAAGCAAGCCAAAGCGGGTGGGAATTGACTCTCTGGCCTTTGTTGCCGAGACAGCTAAAATTGGCAAGGATGTTTACATTGCGCCTTTTGCCTGCATTGGCGAATACGCAGAGGTGGGAGACAATACGGTCATTCATCCGCACGTCACGATTGGCAGCGGTGCCAAAGTGGGCAATGACTGTATTATTTACGCTAACTCCACCATCTACCACGATTGCCGGGTAGGAAACCACTGCATCCTGCACTCCGGTTGCGTTATCGGTGCAGACGGTTTTGGCTTCGCCCCCACTTCCGAGGGCTATGAAAAAATACCGCAAATAGGTATCACTATCCTGGAAGACCATGTGGAAATCGGTGCCAACACGTGTGTGGACCGTGCTACTATGGGAGCCACCATCGTACATAGCGGTGTGAAACTGGATAATTTGATTCAGGTGGCACACAATGATGAAATAGGCTCCCACACCGTAATGGCGGCGCAAGTAGGTGTAGCAGGTTCTACCAAGATAGGAGAATGGTGCATGTTCGGCGGGCAGGTAGGCATTGCAGGTCATATTCATATTGGCAACAAAGTGAACCTTGGCGCACAGTCTGGTGTTCCCAGTAGCATAAAGGACGGTAGCCAGCTTATCGGTACCCCTCCTATGGAGCTGAAACAATATTTCAAGGCATCCATCGCACAAAGAAGTTTGCCGGAAATGCAAGTGGAACTGCGCCAGCTCCGCAAAGAATTGAATGAACTTAAACAACTATTAAATAAGTAACCAATGTTAAAACAAAAGACTCTAAAAGATAGCTTTTCGCTTAGTGGAAAAGGTCTTCATACGGGACTTGACCTAACCGTTACTTTCAATCCTGCTCCGGATAACCATGGATACAAAATCCAACGTATCGACTTGGAAGGACAGCCTACCTTCGATGCCGTTGCAGACAACGTATCCGAAACTACCCGTGGAACTGTAATCTCCAAAAACGGAGTAAAGGTGAGCACAGTGGAGCATGGTATGGCAGCCCTCTATGCATTGGGTATCGATAACTGCTTGATACAGGTAAACGGACCGGAATTTCCCATTCTGGACGGAAGCGCCCAATATTATGTCAACGAAATAGAGCGCGTAGGCACTGTAGAACAAAATGCCGTAAAAGATTTCTATATCATCAAGTCCAAAATTGAATTCCGTGACGAAACAACCGGCTCTTCCATCATCGTGTTGCCGGACGAGAACTTCAGCTTGAATGTATTGGTATCATACGATTCCAACATCCTCCCCAACCAGTTTGCAACGCTGGAGGACATGACGAAGTTCAAGGATGAAATCGCCGCAAGCCGTACTTTCGTGTTTGTACGCGAAATTGAGCCGTTGCTGCAAGCCGGTCTTATCAAGGGCGGCGACCTTGACAATGCGATTGTTATTTACGAACGCGAAATGTCCCAGGAGAACTATGACAAGCTGGCCGACGTGATGGGTGTTCCTCATATGGACGCCAAACAATTGGGATATATCAACCACAAACCTTTGGTGTGGCCCAATGAATGCGCCCGCCACAAGTTACTTGATGTCATCGGTGACCTGGCCTTGATAGGCAAGCCCATCAAGGGCCGTATCATCGCTACCCGCCCGGGACACACTATCAACAATAAGTTCGCCCGCCAGATGCGCAAGGAAATCCGTTTGCACGAAATACAAGCCCCTACCTACGACTGCAACCGCGAACCGATTATGGATGTAAACCGCATCCGCGAACTTCTGCCTCACCGTTACCCGATGCAATTGGTGGACAAAGTCATAGAAATAGGTGCCAACTACATTGTAGGTGTCAAGAACGTAACTTCCAACGAACCTTTCTTTCAGGGACACTTCCCGCAGGAACCCGTAATGCCCGGTGTGTTGCAGATAGAGGCAATGGCACAGACGGGAGGTTTGCTTGTTCTGAATTCAGTGGATGAACCGGAACGTTACTCCACCTACTTCATGAAGATTGACGGTGTGAAATTCCGCCAGAAAGTGGTACCGGGAGACACGCTCATCTTCCGTGTAGAGCTGATGGCCCCCATACGCCGCGGCATCTCCACCATGAAAGGTTATGTGTTCGTAGGCGAAAAGGTGGTCTGCGAAGCAGAGTTTATGGCACAAATAGTTAAGAACAAATAATAAAATTTACGATTAGACTATTTACGATTTACGATTCAAATTATTCGTGAGAATTATCACATTCGGATAAAATCGTATATACAGTAAATCGCAAGTATTCTCAATCGTAAATCGTAAATAGCTAAATCGTAAATAATATGATAAGTCCCTTAGCGTATATTCATCCCGAAGCCAAAATCGGGGAAAACGTAGAGATTGCTCCTTTTGTTTTCATTGACAAGAATGTGGTAATCGGTGATAACAACAAGATTATGGCAAACGCCAACATTCTGTACGGTGCACGCATCGGTAATGGAAACACCATTTTCCCGGGAGCCGTTATCGGTGCCATTCCCCAGGATTTAAAGTTCAGAGGGGAGGAAAGCACTGCTGAAATCGGAGACAACAATATCATACGTGAAAACGTAACTGTCAACCGCGGTACAGCTGCCAAAGGCAGAACCATCGTCGGCAATAACAATCTCCTAATGGAAAGTGTGCACGTGGCGCACGATGCCCTGATAGGCAACGGCTGTATCATTGGCAACTCTACAAAAATGGCGGGTGAAATTGTCATCGACGATTATTCCATCATCAGCGCCAATGTACTGATGCACCAATTCTGCCATGTGGGCGGTTATGGAATGATACAAGGCGGCTGCCGTTTCAGCAAGGACATCCCACCGTACATCATTGCCGGACGCGAGCCTATCTGCTATGCGGGAATCAATGTGGTAGGGTTACGCCGCCGTGGCTTCTCCAACGAGACCATTGAGAAAATCCATGATGCCTATCGTATTATCTATCAAGGCGGTCTGAACAATACGGATGCCTTGAAGAAAATCGAGGATGAAATGGAAATGACACCGGAAATAAGCTATATCGTAAACTTTATACGTGAATCAGCCCGCGGCATTATCCCCGCAGGAAAATGAAAAACGTATGATTTACACAAAGTCAGAAATCATAAATTATAAATCATCATGATCTACAGATTTACAATCATCTCTGATGAGGTGGACGATTTTGTCAGAGAAATACAGATAGACCCGGAAGCTACCTTTTATGACTTCCATGAAGCGATTCTAAAGTCGGCAGGCTACACCAACGACCAGATGACTTCTTTCTTCATTTGCGATGATGACTGGGAAAAAGAGAAAGAAATTACGCTGGAAGAAATGGACGACAATCCGGAAATGGACAGTTGGGTGATGAAAGAGACCCAGCTGAGCGAACTGGTTGAAGACGAGAAGCAGAAACTTCTCTATGTATTCGATTATATGACTGAGCGCTGCTTCTTCATCGAGCTTTCTGAAATCATTACCGGAAAAGAAATGAAAGGCGCCAAATGCACCAAGAAAGCGGGTGAAGCTCCCAAGCAGACCGTTGACTTTGAAGAAATGGCAGCTGCCGGCGGTTCCCTGGATTTGGACGAAAACTTTTACGGCGACCAAGACTTCGATATGGAAGATTTCGACAAAGAGGGTTTCGGCGGTTTGGACGAAGCCGGAAACTCCTTTGAAGAAGAGAAATATTAAACAGACATACCATACAGATTTCTTTTAGGCACGGATTACACGGAAACACACGGTTGTTATTGAATATTCCGTGTAATCCGCGTAATCCGTGCCTATTTTTTTACCCGCATGCACACCCTAATCGTACTTATCGGTCCCACCGGAGTAGGCAAAACAGAGCTCAGCCTCCGATTGGCAGAACATTTCCATACTTGTATCGTCTCGGCCGATTCGAGACAACTCTATGCAGATTTAAAGATAGGCACGGCTGCCCCTACACCGGAGCAACTGCAACGGGTACAGCATCACTTCGTCGGTACCCTAAAGCTGACAGACTATTACAGTGCCGCCCAATACGAAGCGGAAGTGATGAAGCTGCTGGAAGACCTGTTTACAAAGCATAACACCGTACTGCTGACCGGAGGCTCAATGATGTATGTAGATGCAGTCTGTAAAGGCATTGACGACATTCCGACCGTAGATGCCGATACACGCCAGCTCATGCTGCACAAATACGAAACAGAAGGTCTGGAAAGACTTTGTGCGGAACTTAAGCTGTTGGATCCGGAATATTACAAAATAGTAGATTTGAAGAATCCCAAACGCGTAGTCCATGCTTTGGAAATCTGCTACATGACGGGAAAGGCCTACACTTCCTTCCGCACTCAACAAAAGAAAGAACGCCCCTTCCGCATCATCAAAATAGGATTAACACGTAACCGGGAAGAGCTTTATGAACGCATCAACTGCCGGGTGGACCAAATGGTGGAAGAGGGTTTAGTGGAAGAAGCGCGCATGGTCTACCCGCATAAAAGTCTAAATTCCCTAAATACAGTAGGCTACAAAGAAATATTCAAGTACCTGGATGGTGAATGGACATTACCCTTTGCCATCGAAAAGATAAAGCAGAACTCACGCATCTATTCCCGTAAGCAAATGACCTGGTTCAAACGGGACGAGGAAATCCGCTGGTTCCACCCGGAGCAGGAAAGGGAAATACTGGAATACTGTCATTGCTCCATCAAAGGCGTATAAGCCTTTCGGACAAGTGCTTCCACATCTTGATAAAGCTTCTGCATTTCTTGAGAATCAATGCTTCCTTGCTGTCTCCAACTGTCCAACAATGGGCATGTACGGCGAAACACCTCTGCCTCTACCGTAACAAGCTGCTGCATATAGCCATTATTCTCCATATTGTACAGTTTTTCCCAATTCAGATAACGATTGGTTCCCATCCCCTGATTATAACAAAAGACATTGTTGGAAAGCCGGAGTGACCAATCACTGAGCGGAGCGGCGGCACACGCCTTGTCCCAACATACCATCGGAGGCAGAAGTCTATCCGCATCCTTCACCCAAAGCGGCACGGCAATACCCGTAGGAGGATATCCCAGCATTGTCCACATCGTAGTAAGTTCCGCCTTCTCACCCGGTTTTACGCCCTGCACCACAATGGAACAAGAAGTGCTGTTACGGGGAATAAAATCCTGGTCGACAAACCAACCGGAACCTTGCGGGCGATTAAATTTCCCGTTCTTCAAATCAATATCAAGCATGCCATTGCGAAACGAACGTGAAAGATCATTGAATATACCCTGCGGTGTGATCCCTCCCGTTGCAGAAGCCCTCATCAGTACCCTGTCTGCCTCCATATAGCGTACATAACCTGCCCCCCGATTTGCTTCACCGGCAAAAGAGAAGTTGGTACGGGCAATGTAGCCGTAAGGAGCATCTTTGGGATTATTGGCATCATACATCGTATATTTATAATAATCCACCTCAAACATGGCGGCAGCGCCTTGAGCGTCGATTACGCCAAAATTGGCCTCTATCAAGCTGGGCTTGGAAATGGTATCGAGGAAATGGCAGAAATCCTCCACCGTGGCACAAACCTCCAAGGCACGGTAGATAATCCTCCCGTTGGCTGCCCCCCGTTCTTCCCCATCTTTCACTTCCACCAGATTGTAGGATTGGGTGTTCATCAAGGCAAAACCAACGGAGTTTGTACCCATCCATGCCTCTTTCAAGGCAGGAAAGTTAGCACTATTCACATCGGCAATGAAGTTATACTTCTCCCCTTTTATATAAGCAACATGATTTCGCAGATAGTCCGTATCACGGTTTTTCCATAGCAACGGACGGCCGTCAGGAGTAACCTTTCCAGAAACGACGGCAGATGTACAAGCCAGAACCGGCTCAGCAGTGAGTGCCGCAAGCAGTCCCAATATTAAAAAAAGATGTTTTATCATAACCTTCCCCTTCCTTAGATTTATATTCGCAAAGGTATGATAATCTGTGAAAGAGCAAAAGAAATCCTCTGAAATCCTTATCCCCTATTCATCAAGAAAGAATTATTCGCTGACAAGTTTCTGCAACTTATCCTGCATATACCGAAGTTTCGCAGTTCCAGTACCTTGTTCTATATGGCGGATAATGCCTTTCTTATCCACCAGTATAGTGACCGGCATACCACTCACATGAAAGGTCTCGAAGAAAAACAAGTCATCGGCTATCTGGGTAAAGAGGAAAGGACGGCTCTCTACAATTTTCTTTATTTGTGCAGCACTGTCAAAAGTCGTAGCAAGATAGGTTACATCAGGATAGACTTCTATCCATTTGTTCAGCTCCGGCATTTCACGGATACAAGGACCACAGCCGGTATACCAGAAGTTCAGGACCATAGGACGTCCCGTCACATCGGTATTGCTCCACTCCTTCCCTTCCGTATCTTTCACTTTAAAATCCGGGAAAGCCTTCCCTATCCATTCTTCCTTCTTCAAAGTCTGCACGGCACCGCTTATCGGCCATTTCTTCCCCATCCCTCCGCGGTAACTCATCAAGAAGGCTTCCGCACCAAGGACCTCTTCGGCAGGAGTGGCGTATTTTCTTACATCCTCAGGCAGCGCAAAGCCTTTGCGCAAACGGAGTTCCGTAACCTCGTGTCCCACGCCGTCCTCATGTGTAATGAAGGTTGCCACATTGTCCGAACTCACACAAGGCGGCATGCCTTCGAAGAAAAGCCCGTCCACCAAATAATATTTCTTACCGGCTGTCTGGGCAGAGCAAAGCCCTGCCCCCACAGCTATCAGAATTAGAAACAAAGAGAGAATTTTCTTTATCATAGTTGTTAGAGACTATTCATTTTTTAGTGTAATCGTAAGCTTGGGTCGTGCCTTCACTTTGCCGGTAGCCATGCCTATATACGAAGCAACCAATACAGCATCCTTAGAAGGTACAGAAAGGACAAAATTACCATTGACATCGGTAACGCTTCCCGTAGTGGTACCTTCTATCAGAACAGCCGCACCGATAATAGGCTCACCCTGCTCATCCACCACTTTACCTTCCACTTTCATATTACCTTGAACGGAAGTCTTTTCTACAGCTTTAGTTTTTTTAGTAGTAATGTAAATCTCACCTTTTCCACCTGCCTCTTTCTTCACCTCAATGCTCTCAATATTCTCCGCAGGTATTAAATCATCGATAGTTTTAGTACCCAAATCAACCTTTTCTCCATCAATATAAATAGTCTTCGTTAAATCAAGACTACCGTTATGCTGTACTTTAGCGTTCTCTGTCACCTCTTTATCCCGACGGATAACTATACCTGGAGTTCCTTGTTTCAAGGTTATCAAAAGAACACCATTCTTTCCCTTTTCTCCATATAATTCCGTGGCAGATTTATCTTTCAAAACCGTTACACGCTCTATCTTATTAGGATCCAATGCACTCATGACAGATGGCGTCACCTCTTTTCCATCCACAATATACAGTGGTTCTTTCCCATTACCTGCATATCCTTCAACTGTAATACCATTGGCAGAAGAAGTTTTTTCAAGTTTGTCGTTATCCAGCCTGAACATCACCGGAGCCGTATATTTCACTGCCACCGGCTGCCCCTTCTGTCTCCCTGGTTTCCACTTCGGCATACTACTTATCAAACGCAACGCTTCAGCATTCATATCCTTATCTACAGAACGGAGAAGTTTCGGTTCCTTGATACTTCCATCTTTATCCACCACAAATTGGACAGTCACACGCCCTTGCGTACCTTTCTCTTTGGCAGATGCCGGATAGCGCATATTGTCTTTCAGATAACTCATAAGAGCACTCATTCCACCTCCAGGAAATTCCGGCATCTCCTCTACCACCTCGAAGACCGGAGTTCCCTTCAACTGCTTGCGGACTTCCGTCGGTACATACTTCACATCGGTAGGCTTCGTAGTGTCACCTGCACTTTCCGCCACTTTTGTTTCTACAATTGCAGCCAAATCGTTAACTTTGACGCTTGAAATCTTCTCCACTTTATCGGAGACTTCGGGACGGGCAAAAGCTGTCACTGCAATGGCAGCTACCGGAAGTACATAAAGATACTTCAAACGTGCCCACGGGCTTGATTTTTCTTTTAACATCATAGTGATACGTTTTTTAAGTTTACTGTGATTAAAGCTGTTGGCCATAGAGTAGAGCCTTGTGCCGACAGCTTTTTTTATTAATAATAGTTGATACTGTTTTGCATCCACACCCTCCTTTATCACCGTTTCATCCGCTTCAAACTCATGGATATTCTGCAATTCCTGCTTCAGGAGCCATGATGCCGGATTGAACCACTGAAAGAAAATGCAGACATCAGCCACCAGCAAGTCCCAGGAATGGCGGTTATGGATATGGGCAAGCTCGTGGATAAGGATTTCCCGTCCGTTCTCCTCCAAGTCTTTCCGTGAAATGACAATATATCCCATCCAACTGAACGGAGCGATGTCACAGTTGTGTACAATCAAAGTAACGCGCTCTTTCCTGCCCGGTAAGTAGCTGCCAATATCCTCTTTTTTACCCGATTTCAGCAACATCAGTAACCGTACCAACGAATATACGTTGCGGAAGGCAAAGAAAACGATTCCTGCCAGATAGACAAGCAGCGCCACTTGTATCCAGATGACTGTTGCCGTTTCAGCCCTTGCTCCGGCCTCAGTGGCATTCACTGCATCCGCCATCATCAGCAACTGCTCCAATGTCAGCATCGTCTGGTGCACTTCCGTCTCCTGCTTCACACTTACCTCTACCAAAGGCAATAGGCAGGACAACAGCAAAATGCCCAACAATGAAAAACGGTTGAAACGATGAAACGTCTCGCGTGCCAGCAACAAGCGATAAAACAAATAGAATATCGCCAGGCAAACAGAAGATTTGAGTATATAAACAAAAAACAGACCCATGGAATTATTTACTATTTAGGGATTTACGATTTACTATTTACTATTTACAGTTACTTGGTCAGTTCATTCCGTAGCATCTCCACTCCGGGAAATCCGGTTGCTTTGTAGGAAATATCTCCTTCACGGTTCACGACGAAATAGGTCGGGATACCCGGATATTCGTACAGCTTTGCCAATGCCGTACTTTGCTCATTGCTAATGCGACAGTGAATACCGGGTATATCCGGTATCATTACTTTCCATTTTCCTTCAGGAGATGTTTCGTCGACAATATATAGATAAACCACCTCTTTCAGCTCCTCTTTCAACGGTTTCAGGCTTTTCATGGCCCGCATACAAGGACCACACCAGGTGTTCCACATATCCACCAGTACCATCTTGCCACGATAAGGACGAGTAATGACCTGCAACAAACTGTCTGCCGCTACCTCCTTTTCCACCTCAACAATCTTATATCCGGTCTTTCCCTTAGTAGCTTCCAACTCTGATTTCAGTTCGGCTTCAATCCTCCCGTTTCTCATCAGGAACAATTGCCTGAGGTCGGGAGAAGCGATGCTGTCCACCGTCCGACGCTCTTCCTCAGTCAAAGGCATGTACTTGCTCAGATTACGGGAAGCACGCCCGGCAAGAAGCATGTCCGGCCAAAGAGGGTCTTGCACAAACTTATCCCGGAAATTTCCGGTAGCGGTCTTCACAAAGTCCGTATAATAATTGTAATATTTCTGTTCGGGGGTATGCAGAATATCCAGTTGCAGTATTTCCTTGAAGTATGAGGTACTGTCCACCGTCATGTCCGCCCTTTTCACCCCCTTCCTGCCCGAAAACATCGGGGCATAACTAAGGTTACTCTTGTAATTATAGATAAGGCTGAACAGATTCATATCCAGATTTGCCCGGATATAAGTACGGCAAGCCTGGCTCATATCCTTGTTTTTTACAAGTTTCTTTTGCACATCTTCATAATGCCTGAACAGATACTTTTTATATGCCTGCGGAGTCATCCCACAAATATCTGCATAAAAATCATCAGCTCCCGATAAGCTTTTCATTTCACCGAACCGCAGCAACTCGGTATTCAGACCGGCATAGTCTCCTTCAAACCAAACACAGTTGTCCGTTACACCATCCCTTTTCCGGCTTAAAAGACGGCTTTGCGAATAGAATATTTCAGGCAGATTGATTGTGACATCCAGTTCTCCACCCGGAACGAGAAACAATTCTATTTTCGAACGGGATATCCACAGCGTAGCACCGCTCGGCAACAGCACCTCTGTCTCATAACGGAACGTGCCATCCTCCGCTATCTTCAAGTCCTTACCGGTGAAATACATGAAGAACCAAGGCGAGTCATAGTAGCGTAACGTCACTCCATACTCTGGTTTATACCCCAATATCCGCCCCTTTATGACAGTCTTTCCCACATTCAGTTCCGGTCCGGGCAATGGCAAAACCTCATCCGGTTTCTTATTCCGCAAACGTTCGGGAATATCCACCCGAGGTTTCTCTCCGTTGAGCTGTATACCATAAATTATCCATCCTTCATCACTACCCGGCATCTCTACGAAATCAAAGCTCTCAGTATCCATCGGAAGCGGACTAAACTTCAAAACAGCAGCCATTTCACCGGAAGCGGGAATATGCGTCCACTCATCCCTGGCAAAACCGGTATTTCCCAAATATCCGTAATCCTTTCCGGATGCCCGCAACACAGCTGTCGAATCAATCCTGACCTTATCGCCCTGCATACCATAAAGCCTTACCGCCAGCCAGGTCGTATCTTTTCCAAGCGTCACTTGCTCCACTTCAATGCTACGCGTATTGCATGCCATGAAATAGGGTACCTCTACGATTTTCTTTGCCTGCAATCCGCAGCAAATACTTACCAGCAGCAAACAAACCAATCCGATGTTTTTCATAAGCCAGAGTTATTAGAGCCTCAACAATCTCAGTCCCTTCCCTTTTCCACGTCTTGTATCAACTGCTTCAGTTCTTCCAGGGATATATCCTCTTCCTTCACCAGAGACGACACTGCGCTGAGATAGGAATTATTGAAATATTTGCTGATAACGTTCTTCAGTGTCCGCTTGCGGAAATCCTCCTCGCTGACCACCGCATAATACTGATACGTGTTGCCGTACGTATGATGGCTCAGGAATCCCTTATCCTCCAATCCTCTCACAATGGTGGACAAAGTATTGAAATGTGGTTTCGGCTCTTCATAGAATGCCAGCATTTCCTTCACAAACAAGGGTCCTTTTTCCCAGAAAAAGCCCATGATTTCTTCTTCTTTTGCAGTCAATCCTTTCATAACATTCTTTGTTTTCTGCAAATAACTAAATTATTTAGTTCAAAAACTAATTTCTCTCGTTAAATAAAACTAAAGCTTTTAGTTTATTCGGCAAACACCAGTCTCCAACCGTCTCCCGACAAGCAAAATACCTACTAATAGTGATTGCAGTTCTCGGATAAAAGCCGTTACTTTGCGCACGAATCAGAGAATTAAAAACAATAACATACAATGAATGAGCAACATAAGTACCGCTCCACGGACAAGATGAGTGACCTCATCTGTGACAATTACTCCTTATTAATGGTGATGAGCCGCTTCGGACTGTCATTAGGATTCGGAGACAAGAGCGTGAAGGACGTCTGCGAAGCACAAGGCGTCGATTGCCCTACATTCCTCGCCGTAGCCAACTTTATCAGCGAAGAACAATACTCTTACAGCGGCAATGAAAGTGATTTTTCCATTCCCGCCCTTATGGATTATCTGAAGCGTGCCCACACGTATTTCCTCGACTTCAACCTGCCGGCCATCCGCCGCAAACTCATCGAAGCCATCGATTGTTCCAGTACAAACGATGTAGCCTACCTCATCCTGAAGTTCTTCGATGAATATGCCAAGGAGGTACGCCGCCACATGGAATATGAAAACCAGGCCGTATTCACCTATGTAGAGCAATTGCTCCAAGGCAGACTATCGGACGAATACAACATCGCCACTTTTGCCAGCAAACATAATCAGATAGACACCAAACTGAAAGAGCTGAAGAACATCATCATCAAATACTACCCGGAAAAGGAGAACAACAATCTCCTAAATGCGGTCTTGTTCGATATATTCAACTGCGAACAAGACCTTGCCACCCACTGCCAGGTAGAAGATTATATGTTTGTTCCCGCCGTAGCGCAAATAGAAAGGAAACTGAAAAATGAACAATAATACTTCTTTGAAGATTGTCATTGCAGAAACTTCGGTCATCATCCGGAGTGGTCTGACGGCTGTTTTGAAGCGTATTCCCAACTTGAATGCACACCCTATTGAGGTTTCTTCTCCGGAATCGCTGCAGAACTACATTCACATGCATCCGGCAGACATTATCATCATCAACCCCACTTTCGGTGGCTGGTTCGACCTGCCCGCCTTCAAGGCAGAACACGGAAAATCCGGCATCAAGTACATTGCTATGGTATGCTCCGTCATTGACAACAACATATTGAAGGAATATGACGAGAACTTCGCCATGTGCGATGACGTAGATGTCATCGCCTCCAAAATCAACCACTTGCTACACACCGAGGAGGAAGAGGAAAAAGACAGCGAACAAGAAACCCTGAGCCAGCGCGAAAAGGAAATCATCACCTGCGTTGTGAAGGGCATGACCAACAAAGCCATCGCCGACAAACTCTACCTCTCCATTCATACTGTCATTACCCATCGCCGTAACATTGCACGCAAACTGCAGATACATTCTCCGGCAGGGCTTACCATCTACGCTATTGTGAACAAGCTGGTGGAATTGGGCGACATCAAGGACTCTCTATAAGGTTCTTCCGGCAACTGTTTCCCTACCCACTACGGCCTATAGGGAAAAAACGGATGAATCCCTTGCAAAAGTATTCTCCCCCATACGGGAAAAGGCCTCTGGCTATTGATTAAGGTTTATCTTGTGACTGGCGATATACATCTTTAGCGTAAAGATGTATATCTTCAGCATAGAGATGTGCATCTTCAGGCTGAAGACAAAGCTCATCCCCTATGTCAGCCCTCCCCATGCTATGGCTCAAGCAGTCTGACAAGTAGCCTTAACCAACCTTGCCCACAGTATCCGCCACGCCATACACAAATCCCCACTTCACGATATCACATCGGAAAGTGGGGATCCTTTTATCTTCATAAAAGTGGTTACGTAATTATGACTAACTAATTCATTCAAATCTGATGTTGCAAAGATAAGGCATCGGCAGACAGTACGCAATCACTTAAATTAGGTATAATAAAACAAGTCTGTCATCATAAATAGGTAGAACCACCCACAAATCAGGCATTGGCATAGCTGTGCATTCCTCCAAGGATGTAGTTCACCCCGAAATAGGTCATCAGGACTGTCAGAAAGGCAACAATCATATAGATATGGAAGAATAACGGACTGCGGAAAATGCGCAGGCTGCGCGCATGGAACGCCGCTCCATAAACCATAAAGGTAATCAGCGCCCATACTTCCTTCGGGTCCCAAGCCCAATATCGCCCCCAAGAAGCATTGGCCCAAACCGCACCCAGAAAAATACCGGCTCCCAAAAAGAAAACGGCGGGATAAAGCAGCAATCGGCTGAGCAGCATCAACATCCGGGCTGAACGGCGAAGACACAATGCCAGTATGCCGTTCAGCATCATAAAGGCAAACAAAGCATAAGACATCATTATCAACGACACATGCGTACTGAGCCACGGAGAAACGAGCACGGGCATCAAGGGAGTGATTTGGGGATTCATCTGTCCCAAATAAGACACTAGCAAGGCAAAACCGGACAGCAAAAAACCGAAAGGCACCATAAACGGGAAGCGCCGCCGAAACAGACAAGCCAGGAACAGCGCACACAATGCCATGAACTGCATCGTTTCGTATCCGTTGCCCAACGGTATTCGCCCACCGATGTACCACCTCAGGCCATACCCGAAGAGCTGAAAGAGAAACGCCGCATAAAGAGAAAACGGGAAAAAAGTATCTGCCAAACGCGAAGAGAAAGAGAGCGCTACAATCCTACCGGAAGAGTCTGACAATGCCGACGAACGACGCAGGCCGCGATACAGCAGACGGAAGAAAGCCAGCATCCCCACCGTAAGGTTGAACATGAACAGCAATTTGCTGAAAGGAATACGGTTATACAGCAATTCGGCTTGTATTTTAGTATCGGAAACAGGCTCCACACTCCCGTCTTCCGGCAAAGGACGAATCAATGTACCATTTTGGAGCATCAAAATCAGTCCCACCTTTTCATCCGCCTCTACAATGGCCTTTTCCAGAGAAGTCATTTTCTGATGATGGTCTTGCTTCCCCTTCCAGAACTTCTGCAAGCGATACTTCTCACCGTCGAACAAATCAGCCAGACATGCATAGGGTGTCTCCAAATGAAGCAGGCGACGGAGTGCCTCGTTTTTGATATAAATCATCGGCTCATTCTGCCAAACCTCCGGACGCAGAAGCCATCCGCCAATCACCTGCTCCGGCGTCATGCCTCCATAAGACGATTTTCCCGTCAGTTTCAGTACAAAATCGCGCGCAAGGGTATTGAAAGGAACCACACGGTCATTATAAATCACCTGCTTACGGGCAAGACTATCCGCCTGCTTGCGTGCCAGTGCCGGAAGGCTTCTCTTCTGCGCATGTACCCCACTTCCCAGACACAGCAACAATAGAACAAACATTCCTCCCTTCTTCAACAACGGATGCCTCAGCAGCCTGCGGAACTCTCCGCCCCGGCTGACCAGCATCCAGAGCATGGAGACACCTAACAAGAGGTATCCACTATAGGTAATCCCTATCCCCCACGGGTCATAATTCACTGTCAGCCAGCTCCCCTGCATATCCTCATCAAAGGAAGACTGATAAAAGCGGAACCCCTGCCGTGAAAGAATACGGTTCATGGAGACGGGCGTCTCACCGTGAATATAGCTGATATAATCTGCAGGAGCATCCGTACCCGGATAGTACTCAATCCGGAAACTGTCCAGACGTAAGGTGAACGGTAACTCTACAACCTGCCTGCCGTCTTGTTCCAAAAAGCAGTTCACCTCACTGCCGACAGTAAGATGCACATATCCTTTTCGGCCACAAAGAAACGTAGTCATGGCTCCCGCCAAAATCACGAGGAAGGAGCCATGCAACAACAATGTCGGGAGACGCCGCCACAACCGCTGTCTTACAAGCACAACAACAGTCATCGCAGCAAGGGCTCCCCACAAACAACAGAACCAAATCGTATGATAAACATGCTTTTCTACAAAATCCGTACTGTATGTCTGCTCTACAAACGTAGTTGCAGCAAGTAAGAGCAGCAAACAACCATAAACAACTATGAGAAACTTTTTCAATTAAGAGCTATCAATTAAAAGTAAAAAATCAATATGGAGCAAACTCCTTGTTTTCTAAAGACTTGACTCCCATACATTCCATCTCTATCAGCCAACCCGGACGACATACGGGAGCATATACAAACACTCTCGGAGTATCCGGAAAACGCTCGTCATACATTCCTTTGACCACGGTATAGTCTGCAACATCCCGCAGATAAACAATCATCTGTCCTAAATCATCAAACGTACAGCCAGCCTCTTTCAACAAAGCCTCCACATTCTCCCACATACGTTCCGTCTGCTTGCGAATGTCTCCGGGGCATACCACCTCACCTTTATTATTGATGCTCGCAGTACCCGAAATAAACACCTGGCGACGGTCGCCATAATCCACATACGTACCTCGCTCGAAACTCACACCGTATTCGTATGTGGGATTCAGATGTGTCGGTGCGTAAAGGTAGTGAATTTGTTCAGATTTCAAACCATCTACAGCATAAGTATCCATCTGAACCGTCACTTTTGGGTCGGCATGACGGCCACCGATACCGGTACTGGAAATATAATGAGTCTTCTCCGTCAAGTCCTGGGTAACAAACACCTCATTACGCGCCTTCACCACTCCGGTATAATTCACATCCACGTTCTGTACAAAGAACCAGGTACGTATGCAATTATCAGCCAGCTTACAGCCCTGTTCCATCAGCTGCATCACATAGTCATTCAACAGCAGACGGGTCTGGTATTCCGAATTGGCAGCACGATTGAAAGAGCCGCCTCCCCAAAGGTGACGGTAGGCGCCATGTCTCACTTCGAACAATCCGTTATGAAGCACCTGTGTTTCCACACCTTTCTGCAGATAGACCCACAGTGCAATCTTTGTACCGTTCAACGGCGGCTGCTCTACCACGGAGAGTGCACAATCCGAACATTCTGCCGAAAGCGCCAGTAGCATATCTGCCTGATTGGCGGCGTCACTTAGAAAGTAGCGTTTAAAGATGGCAACAGCACCTTGTAGTTCACTTTCACGCAGTTGGCAGTAAGTGTCGACCACCGCATTCAGCTGTTCTTCATAAGTCGCTTCCGGTCTGGTAGCATGAATCATTACATGATATTCCGAAACACCCGCTTCTACCTCATATTTAAAGATTTCGGTTAAGGTATTCTCCGATTGATTAGTTTGTTGTTGTTTATCTTTCATATTAAATATCAATTAGTCGTTGTTGTTCAAAAAAGTACCGGTATTACCAGTAAGGCCCATCATTATTACGGCTGTGCACCATCGTCAATCCAGTTGCCAATCAAAGACTGCATATCAGATGAGGTTATCATCTGAGAATGGTCTATACGCCAATCCGAGCTGATGTCCGTACCCAATATGAGATGCAAGACACTTTCTGACGCATTGCCGGGCATAACCCTCATTTTACCGTCCACCGTTGTTGAAGCCCGGTTGACCAGCTCAGCATGGCTATGTCCTTCCAGCAGATTCAAGCCACCACCCGGAGTGGTGCTAAGACCATGGCAAGCCGTACAAGTGGCATTGAATATTTTTTGTTGAATGGCATTGTACATACTTGCATCAACTGTTCCTGCATCCATAAGTATAGTATCAGCGATTTCAGTACATTCCATTGCCACCAAACTGACAATGCGCTTTCTCAACTTATTGATTACACATAGCTCGACTGTTGTCACCTCATCCGTTATGCCGGACATTGTCAACTGGATTTCATCATTATCCGATTCGGATACCGGAACAACCTTTGAAACAATGGCATAATCGCTTTCATCATCAAATCCTGCCACTACCACACTATAGTCGCCCGACCACTTATCCACACCACTAATCCGGCCTGTCATCTTCACTGTGCGTCCTTCACCCGTGGCCACTACGGCATTCTCATAAATTCTCCCCTCATCGCATGCATGCAGACCTATAAGAAGCACGGGCAGAAAAAAGAAAAGAATGTATTTTTTCATAGACGAATCCTTTCCTGACTTCATTTAGAATGTATATTGAAGCATCACCGTGGCAGAGTGAGTGGCCAGACCTAAATTATCATTATCACGGTCGAGCTGCGTGTCGTGTCCCCAACGGGCTACATACTGATACATTGCCTGCAATTTCAGGTTGCATCCTCTGAAAAAGTAATTCATACCTACAGCAGGCATATTCAGGAAACCGTCGTCATCCGTACCGTTACGATTGAAGATATCGTAGCGTGCGGCAAGCTGTAGGCGGGGAGCGACAAAGTAACCACCTTGCACATAACCGCCTAAAAAGCTATACGATTCATTTATCTTTTGCCGTTTGGTGAAACCTACATTCATATAATAAGCTTCAGCCGCCAGATAGAGCTTGTTCTTCAACATGGCAAATTCCAACCCCACACGGGTATCATTGGTACTCTCATTTTCACTCTCCACATTGATAGAACCCGAAAGACCGAATAATATCTTATCCTCGTTCAAACGGTTAGGATTACCTTGTGTGGAAGGCATCACCCCCTTGGGCATATAAGTCAGACGTCCGGCATACAGCAATGAAGGGATATGCCAGTCATCACTCATCGTCTTTGAAGCTGTATTCACGGAAGCTCCGGTTCCATTGAACAAGCCGACTTCATAACCGAACTTATCTGCCACCAGACCGTGAATTTCAACACCCAGGTCAAATCCCGTACCGATATTAGGCGTCACGGCATTCAACGAATAAGGCAAAATTACAGAAGACGTCAGAGAAACCGGCAACTGGGGAAGCAGTGTTTCGCCAAGAGTTGTCAGATAGGCATGCGAGAATGGAGTCTTGAACTTTCCGACACGAATCGCAAATTGTTTTTTCAGCTGTACATCAAACCACGCCTGCTGTAACAGCGCTCCTCCACTTGCAGCAGCATTGATGGACAGATTGAAAGCTACTTTTCCAAAAGCCTTGCCAGTAAAGCCAAGTACGGCATAAGGAATGGAAAAACCCGAATTGGCAATATTATCTTGGTTATAAGCCTTATCCAAGCCTTCATCATCATACCAATTGAAATTAGCACTCGTTTGTACCAACAGATAAGGCTTGAAAACAAAATCACCTTTCTTTGTTTCAATGGTAAAACCTTCTCTTCCGGCCAATGACACTACACCATTCTCCGTATCTTCCTCATGTTGCGCCATAGCGGTCAAAGGCAAAACAGCCAGCATGGCGACATATA
>OJOA01000538.1_pt1 | contig 25038 bp, 19 predicted proteins | sample 1597991 | NCBI WGS metagenome assembly OJOA01 (sample SAMN01915207, study PRJEB22387) | human gut metagenome | isolation source: stool | host: Homo sapiens | place: USA | reverse complement strand
GACAGTCTTCCCGCTTCCTGCCCTGCCGTCAACAATCAGGTTGTATGCCGTTCTATTTCTTATGATAGCATCCTGTTCCTTCTGTATTGTCGCAACCACACTCTTCATCTTCACACTGCTGTTTCCGCCGAGAGCCTCAAGCAGTATGACATCATTTATATTTGCATCGGTATCCACAGCCTCCCTGAGTTTTCCATTTACGATAACGAACTGCTTCTTCTCAATTATATTCCCTGTGAACTTCTCACTGCCCATATCCTCCGTGTTCACCGTGTATGACGCCGGTCCCTTCTCATATGCGTAATACATAGAAGATACCGGGGCACGCCAGTCGTATATAAGCTGTTCATTGTTCATATCCGACTCATATCCAGCCATTCCTATATAAAATGGAATGACATCTCCTTCATCATCGTATCTGAACGTGACCTTTCCAAAATACGGATTTTTCTTCTGATGTTCATACACCTCAAGCCGTTTTGCAGCCCTTGTGAGGTATGCCTCATCATTGTTCACAAGCTGCATGTTCTGAAGGAACTCCTCATCATCCATATCGCCATGGCTGTCTCTCATGTATTTCTTCTGTTCTTTTATGCTGTCTTTCTTCAGTTCAACAGAGCCCTCGGTCACACTTATGCTGTAGTCAAGTTCAAGCTCAACATTGTCAAAATAATCCTCTTCCTCCTCTGCGGAGGTTGCCCTGTAGTTCTCCATATCTTTATTTTCTGCCATATATCCTGCCTTCTGTCTTCTATAATATAATCATAATTACCTGACTTTTATCTTCATCACTGTGCTCCAGGCACCATAATATACTTTTCCGCCTGACCTTTTATAACATCTTATCCTGACATAACAGATCTTACCGGGCGTAAGATATTTCATTGTTCTGTCCATCGCACTGCCGGAAAGATAAACCGCCCTGTATTCGCCAAATGAGGCATCATAGCTTCTCTGCAACTGATATCCCGTGATACCGGAAAGCTTTTTCCACTTTACATACACAGACCTTTTAGCATCAGACCTCACCGATACAAATGTAGCATCTGGCACTCTATACGCCGATGCCCCGCCAGAACTATAAGAGCTCCACACATAGCTGTGATATGCTTTCACCGTGTAAATATATGTGGTGTTCGGGCTGGCTCCCGTATCCATCATTGAACACGTTCCGGCTTTGACTGACTTATACACCGACCAGGAAGACGTTCCCTTCTTTTTCCGGTATATCCTGTACCCCTGGGCGCCTGCCGTCTTGCTCCATGCAACCTTTATTCCGCCCTTCACATTCTTCGCTGCGACATTTGGCGTTGCAAGTCTGATTGTGAGAAATGTTCCCGCACATGAACCCAGTTTTTCACCTCTACAGGCCTTTACCGCGTATCTATAGTACGTTCCCGGCTGTACATCAGTGTCCTCATATGTGAAAGTTTCCCCATTCACTACCGCTATACAATGATACCCAACACCAACCTCCTTGCGGTACACCGTGTAACCGTCCGCATTTTCTGCCTGATCCCAGGATACTTTGATGCCCGAAGAGGTATTGTCAGCCCTTGTGACAGTACATTTTCCCGGAGTGATATCGGATCCATCATCATACACGTTCCGGAAATAGTCAGCCATGTACGGACAGCCATATCCACAGTAAATATCCTTGCCGGCATCGCCCAGATCTACGCTGTACTCTATAAGCCTCGCCTTTAGCTCGTAATTTGTGAGCTCAGGCTCCGCCATCTTGACATAGGCTGCTGCCGCCGCGATGTGAGGTGACGCCATGGATGTTCCCGTATTTGATCTGTATCCGCCATCCTTCCATGCCGACCTCACGGCACTTCCCGGCGCAGAGAAATCGACCTTGTCACCGTAATACGAGTATCCCGAGGCAAACTTCACTGTGGTATTGTCAACTTTCACTGTTGTATCGCCCGCACCATCTGTATCACCTGCTGTCTGCTTCTGCAGCGCGGACACAGTTATCACATCCTCCCTGTCTGCCGGATAGGAATTACCCTCGACATCCATCGGAGATCCATTTCTGCCCGCATTTCCCGCAGCAACACACATGACTATGCTGCGTTTTTTCGCCTCTGCTATGAAGCCATCTATTGTGACCTTTGTATCCTCTTTCGCATTATCCCCATAGAAACAAACGCTCATATTTATCACGTCAACATCCTGATCGATGGCTGCCATTATACCCTTCTGTATAACCGTTCCGGATGTAGTCCCGCTGTCGGAGAAGCACTTCAATATTGTGAGTCTGACATTGTCTGGCGTGGCATCCGCAATTATCCCCGCTACATGGCTCCCATGGCCAAGACTGTCACTGTAATCCCCGGTGTTGTCACTGTCATAGCAATTCCTGCTCGCCGTCTTATCTATCCTTCCCTCAAAGAGGGTATTTGAATCGTTCACTCCTGTATCTATGACCGCCACATCCACCCTGGCTTCCACACTGTACGATGACACGCTCACTTTCAAGGTATCCATGCCCATATATTCCGTTCCCCAACTCACTGCCGTATATGGGCTGGTAGATGTGCCGCTGTCCGCCAATATATCATCCGCATGCATTATCTCATCCAGCATACATTTGTCGCTGCCATAATCCGCTACCATCTGCCGGTATGCCTGCTCTGTGTCCTGTTCAGTGTCAAATCCAAATATATAATAATCATATTTGTCGTAGCATATTATATCAGAAGCACCATAGTCATCGCTCACCTCATCGGCAAATAATACTATTCGTCTGAGGCTGTATTCTGACTGTGCTTTTGTGTCACCGCCTACATCATATCCTGCCAGCTCGCCACCTATTTCTGCTGTGTATCCACTTTTTCCCAGATCTTCAGGCTTTACCATCCCTGCTTCGTCCATGGCCTCATCCAGCTCGTCCACGCTGTCAACCATTTTCACTGGTATACCTTCAGAAGCACCTTGCTGAATACTGCTCCGTTTATCGCAATCTGCATATACCTGACCAGCTCCGGATGTCAGCCCCTCAAACACTGTACCGGTACATACAGCAAGCGCAGCCACAAATGCCAATATTCTTTTTCTCTCTTTTGATCGCATATGCGGCCTCCCTATGCGCATCTTGTTATTCAAGTTCAAAGCTTTGATAACCATTATAACCATTACGCGTAATTAGGTTAAGTATAACACATTACCCCTCTTCTGCCCAACATTATATGTAACCTGCCAGCCGCATTTATCATATTCTATAGAAGAGACTTAAACAGTCTCATCACAACATATCACGGAGGTAAAGTAATGGCAACATTCACTAATCAGGCAACTCTGTCATACAACGGAGGATCCACCAATTCCAATATCATAACCGGAGAAATCGTTGATGTCCTTACCGCATCCAAGACCGCGGTCGTTGACACTTACAGAACGCCAGATAAGATCACATATGTGGTGAGTCTGGTGAACACTGGCACGCTGGCACTCACAAACCTCACACTCACAGATAATCTCGGAGCTTACACAGTTGGAGCAAATACAATCTATCCATTGAACTATATTGCAGGATCTGTCAGATACTATACAAATGGCACGCTCTCAACAGCGCCGGCAGTCACAGCAGGTCCACCTCTTGCCATTACCGGAATATCTGTTCCGGCAGGAGGAAATGCTACTATCATATATGAGGCTTCAACCAATGATTTTACACCTCGTGGCAATGAGGACTCTGTTATCAACACCGTGACCATCACCGGCGGAGGACTTGCAGATCCTATAACTGCAACGGAAACAGTATCTCCTGTCGCTTCACCGGATCTCATGATCACAAAGTCCGTCAGTCCAAGTATCGTTCCGGCAAACGGTCAGCTGACATACACATTTGTCATTGAGAACTACGGAAACACTGAAGCAGCCGTGGGCGATAACGTGACGATCACAGACACCTTCAATCCGGTTCTCCGCAACATTTCTGTGACATACAACGGAAATGCATGGACTGAGACCACTAACTACACCTACAACGAGACAACCGGAGCGTTTGCAACGGTTGCAGGACAGATAACTGTTCCTGCAGCTACATTTACCCAGAATGCAGCCACAGGAGTCATAACGACAACGCCTGGAACTGCGGTAGTCACCGTGACAGGAAATATCTAACGAGCCTGTAGGTACAGCGTCTAAAACGATTTGTTTTTCACAATGATGCGAATATCGCGATAAAAAGGAGAATTTTATCCTGATTCCGTCTGAAATACAGGGGATAAGATACAAAGTCTTTCATTTGTGTATCTTTTACTCCCTTTCAGACAGTAAAAAGGATAAAATTCTCCTTAATTGCCATTATTATAATGCCATAGTCCGATCACACGTGCTACTCTACATTCTTCAGTGCCTCGTCCATCGGAATCTTCTTTATCTTCCTCATCTGCATCAGCGCGATCACAAGATAGCATGCAAAGCTGAGTGCAAACAAAAGTGGGAATATCCAAGGAGCCATATATATCGGCAGCCATCCGCTGAGCATTTCCTTGAGCATTTCTCTGTATATGACTTTAAGAGATACACAGCTGAGCAGAATGTCTATCACTGTCACTGCCGCCACCACGATCGTCGTGGACGACAGATAGAGCTTTCCTATCTCCCTGCTGTCATATCCAAGTATCTTCACCATTGATATTGAGATTGCATTTCTCTCAACTATGAGCTTTGTGAGCAGGTATACAAGCAGCATGAACATCACAAGTGAGAATACTACGATTACGCTGGACATGTTTCCCATAGATTTTTTGAGCTGTCTCGATACCTTTATCAGATCATCCTTTGTAATCTCGGACACAACATGGTCGCTGATGTCTGTCAGTTCTTCGTCCGAAAAATAACCTGTGAAGTATCCCTCATCCAGTCCAAACGCCTGTCTGAAATCATCCTCCGTCATGAATATCGCCAGCGTGGATGGATATTTGACTGAACCCGTCAGTTTGAATTTGTAAATATCATCCCCATAGTTTTCCTTGAGCTTGATCTCATCTCCATCTGAAAGCCCGTATTTATCCGCATAGCCATCCGAGACAAGAACATCTCCATCTTTTAACTTCTTCGGGAAATATCTGCTGTCCTCATGGATTCCATACACCATGATCTCATCGTCGATATCCCCTGTGGTCTTGAGTGTCTTTACGCAGTAAGTCTCAGCCGAATCAACAGAAGTCTCAACCTGTGAATCAAGTACATATTGATGCACAGCCAGCATATTGTCCAGCACATCATCCTGATAGTGTTCCAGCAGAGGGTTTAACATCAGCCCGAACATCATAAGGACCTGTGCAAAATATATTCCTATGAGCATGACCACATATCCAGGGATATTCTGAAATATCACCCTGGTCTTGAATCTTGTTATAAATTTCCAATGTGGAAGTTTTACTGCCTTCTTTCGTTTCGATCTGCTGAGATCATGTCTCAAAAATCTAAGCGGAGACAACTTTAACTTGTTGTTCACTACCAGCAGATTTACAACTATCATGATTATCAGTGGTATAACCGTAGTCAGGACAAATGCTTCCGCATTCCAGATGGTTTCGTACTTTGTCAGCGAGTAGCTGTTATAATACAGCTGCGCCCCCATATCCTTAAAGCATGTGTACCCCAGTATATTTCCAACTATCGATGCCACAAATGTAACTATGACGGGAAGTGATATGTAGTGGATGAGCAGCTCCCACTTTGTATATCCTGACGCACGAAGAGTTCCAATGACTGACGCCTCCTTTGTCAGAGTGTTGCTGATGGTAACAGCAAATATGAACGCAAGTATCACGATGACGATATATTCGAACCACTTCATCATCTCAGTATCGCTGCCAATGTCCTCGCCGGTAAAGTTGATGGCCTGATTCTGGTATCTCGGGATAAAGGTGTCGACTGTGATCCCATTCATCATGGCCTGAGTGTACACCGTCTTCAACAGGTCCTCGGCAAGCTTCTTCTCTTCTTTCTCGTCATCCGGAATGCCGTCATTGTATTTCCAAGCATAGGACCATTCTCTGCCATTTTCAGGCAGCCTGTCAAATTCAGCTCCAGTCACAACAGCTACGCCAAATATGGTGGCATCAAACATTGTATCGTTGTTATTCTGGAACATTGTACTGTAGTCAGATAATGCCACATATCCGCACACCTTGTAATCTCTGCCACCGGCCTCAAGCTCATCCCCGATCTCAATGCCATTGTTCTCAGCAAACATTCTGTCAATGGCTATCTCATCATCACTGTCTGGCAGACTGCCTTTCATTGTGCACATCTTGTTTACCTCATGTCTGACCTCAAACATTCTCAGCGTCCTGCTATCACCATCTGCCGAGGTATTATCAGTTTTATCATCTGATTTTTTTATACTCATATCAAGGTCATAGTATGGCATGTCATAAAGAGTCACACCCTCGTCCTCGATAGCTTTCTTCATATCGTCAGTCGCCTCACTGTTCAGGGCAAAGTGTCCATCCTCAACATTATATTTGTCAAAGCTCTGATCGTATGTCTGTTTCATGCTTTCTCCGGCGACAAGAAAACCGGACACCATTCCCGTGGTTATCACCATGAACAGGAATATTACTATATATTTTCCAAAGTCATCTTTGAGTTCCTTTGGAATTCGCCTACGCAATGGATTCTTCATATCTAGTCCCCTTTCCGATCGAACATCATCCTTTTACCAGTCAAGATCAGCCGCAGATATCTTGTTCTCGTTGACTATGTTGCGTCTTATCATCCCATCCCTGAGTTTTACTGTTCTGTCCGCCATGTTCTTGATGGCATCATTGTGGGTTACCATGATTATGGTGTTGCCGTACTTCTGATTGACATCCTCTATCAGCTTGAGTATCTCCTTGGAGGTATTGTAGTCCAGTGCTCCCGTCGGCTCATCACACAGAAGTATATCCGGATTCTTCACGATGGCTCTGCCTATCGATGTCCTCTGCTGCTGTCCACCAGAAAGCTGATTTGGAAGCTTATGTCTGTGCTCATATAACCCAAGTGTCTTGAGGAGCTCGTCCACATCCAACGGATCATCACTCAGATAAGCACCGACTTCTACATTCTCCTTCACATTGAGGTTTGGAATCAGATTGTACATCTGAAACACATATCCGAGATGCTTTCTCCTGTATCTTGTCAATGTCTTCTCGTCCATGTCCCCTGTCTTTTCCCCGTTTATGGATATGTAACCCGAATCCGGGCTGTCGATCCCACCTATTATATTGAGAAGTGTGGATTTTCCCGATCCGGATGGCCCGAGCAACACACAGAACTCCCCCTTTGCAACTTCAAAATCAATCCCTTTTAAAACCTCTGTCCTGTTCTCACCTGAGCCAAAGCTCTTTCTTATTCCACTGATCTTCAAGAAACTTTTTTCTCCCATAATTCTCTCCTTTTTTCATCTGACGCTTTACACAAAATCGCAATATAATTTTTCAGAAATCGCCTAAAGCACTTATCGCAATGTTTAATTAAACATTTGAATAACTGTTCATATATTTAATAACACAGATCTTTTTCCCTGTCAACTTTCATAATGATACTTTTTATCATTATGCCATTGCCGAAGCAGGCATCATATACGGAGTGCCTCAGCATATATCTTTTAATACAAAAAAAGTGTAACTTCTATGGTTCTTATCCCCATAAAAATTACACTTTTCTTTTTCATCTGAATCTATCTGAATCTATCTAAATCTATATTCCCGGACTTCGCAGTTCTTTATTCCAAATGCGGCAAATTCCTTATTTGTCATATCATTGAAATATGACTGCACTATCCTTGAAATTCCATTGTGTGCAACAAGCAGATATGTTTTGCCATTTTCCTGGGACTCCGCTTTTAGTTCATCTAGCAGATTGTAGACTCTCTGGCACAGATGCACCATAGTCTCACCGCCTTCATAGTGATCCAGGAAATGTGTCTTCGCCTCTGCAAATATTGCTCCATCTCTGGCGGTTCCCTCGTATTTACCAAAGCACTGCTCCCTGAGTCTCTCCTCCGCCCTCATCGGGATCCCGGTGATCTCAGATATATGCCTTGCGGTCTCAGATGCTCTGACCAGGGGAGAATACAATATCTCATCTATATGATATCCGCCATTCTTTATGATCTCACCAAGCTCCTCCGCCTGTCTGTGTCCAAGCTCTGTGAGTTCTATGTCTGTGGCACCGCATATCTTATTTTCCACGTTCCACACCGTCTGTCCATGCCGTGTGAAATACAGTGATGCCCCCATCAGATGCTCATGTTCCGTTATCTTCTCCCTGAGTCCGAAGTACCGCACAAGGACAGCCCTCGCATCATCATATCCCTGGGCGATCCTCTTTTCCACCCCCTCCGGTGAGAAATCCAGCATTCCGTCTATGGCTCCGCCGAGCGGCACGGATGGATAGATGTGTATCATCTCTGCATCGTCATATCTGTCAGTCCTCCGCGCATCCAGATGAACCACCACAAATTTGCGGTATCCCTCATCATAAAGCGGCTGTATCGGCACATTATCACCGCCGAGGAAAAATCCCCCGTCATAATACTTAGTCTGATCTATAGTTTCCATCGGAAATATAACCGGTATCGCAGATGACGCCAGAAGTATACGCTCTATCTCTGAAGGCTCCATGCCCGCAAGCTGAAATCTCTCTGGCGTAGGCTTGCCCTCCACATTGAGACAGGTCGCATAACAGCTCATCTTGCTGTTGGATACCCCGGTCAACACAGGTGAATTTTCCAGTATATCCACGAGTCCTTCCCTTGAGAAAAATCCATCCTTTATCTTCATTCCCTTTGCCACCGCGTCAAGTCCTATACACTCTATGGCACTCTGAATGACCGGATTGTCTATGGTCGTAAGCTTCTCCTTGATGGACTCAAACCATTTATTTCTGTTGTCCTCGTCTATATCTTTGTTGGAGAGTATTCTGTCATTTGTTATGTCGTACCACATCTGTGTCGCCTTATCCAGATCACCACAGGCATAAAGCGCTGCATTGAGCGCGCCCACCGAACTTCCCGAAACTGCTTTTATGTCTATGACATCCTTATACTCCTCAAGTGCTTTCCACACTCCGATCTCATAGGAACCTCTGCCTCCGCCTCCTCCGAGAACCAGGCCATATCCATCTTTGATGATTACAGCCTTCTTATCCTGGCTGTCCCCGGCTCCAAGCTCTGTATACCTCGCCTCCTGATGCTGCTGTTTTTTCTGGGCAATAGTCTCCTCTATCACCTTATGCAATTCCTCCGCTCTGCCCTTTATCTCCTCAGTCTTTTCCTGTATCTCTTCAAGCATTTTTTCTTTATCCATATATTTATACCCCCTTTTTAAGAGTCATTTTCGTATAATGCACATCAATTTTCATACAATCATTTTACCATGCAAAAACCTTAATCTACAACCGTCCTCGATAATACTTTATAACTTTTCATATGGCGACATCCAGCAGCGCTACGCTCTTGTGTTTCTCGTACACACTGAACATACTATAATTACATTTTCAACATACTTCCTTAACATCCGATACACAAAATAAACACAGTATCCCTGTAGTATATAACCAGATTGATGAGGACAGCGGATGTACGAAGTGCCCAGGCAGCATCAGCGCACTCGCCGTCACTCAGACTAACAACAATCATATTTACATAGATGAGTGGTCCGGCGCCTCTGAAATTCCGGAACCCACTCCTCATAACCTTCCTTTTTAATTTTAACATTATAAAAGACGGATATCAGAAATTAACATTTACCCATTTTGCACTTCTGATATCCGTCTTTTATTTGTTGTATTTTAAATTATTCATCATTACACTGATTTTATCTATATTCACTGTCCATCCACAGATTTGCGATCCTGTCTCAGACTGTACCACCACTTGAACACAGCACTTCCGATGATTATCACGTAGCCAGTAATGCTGAGCGCATCCGGCATCTGATCCAGAAATACAAATCCCAGTATGGCTGCAAATATGACCTGGCTATAATCAAATACCGATATCTCCTTCGCCGGAGCTTTCTGATAAGCCGCCGTGATGCTGAACTGTCCGCCTGCAGCCGCAAGACCAGCGCAGAGCAGGCATACAGTCTGCTGCCACGACATCGGCGCATGATCCACTATGATAAAAGGCAGTGTCACGATGCATGAGAACACCGAAAAGCACATAACTATGACCGGTCCGCGCTCCCCCTGCTTGCCAAGTTTTCTCACATATGTATATGCAACGCCTGCGCCAAGCCCGCCGGCAACCCCGACCATCGCATACAGAAAATCCATGTGAAATGACGGTTTTACCACAAATACCGCCCCGGTAAATGCAAGTATAACGGACGTCCACTCAATCTTGTTTGCCTTTTCTTTCAGGACAAAATATGATGCTATGATCGCAAAGAACGGTGACAGCTTGTTGAGGATATTTGCATCGGCTATATTTAATTTGTCGATGGCATAGAAATTGCAGATAAGCCCGGTCGTTCCGCATATACTCCTCGCCGCAAGCCCCGGCCAGCTGTCCTTTCTTATCCTGAACTTCTCCTCAGTCCTCATGAGCATCGCGATCGCAACGGCCGCAGCCACTGCGTTTCTGAAGAATGCCTTCTGCATGGTCGGCAGATCACCTGATATCCTGACGAAAAATGTCATAAGCGAGAAAAAGAATCCCGCCATGATTATGAACAGGATTCCTTTATATTTGTCTTTTATCACGATTTTTGATGACATTGCAGCCTCCTCACAGTTATAGCGGCGATTACCAAATGTCCACGCAGCCGCAACCCCTGATAACTACCTGTTCCGGTCACAGTTCCGGCGCATTCACATGCGTCTTCACCGTGATCACCCGAAATCTACGATCTCTAATTAAATGCATCATCCTTAAGGCCATGGGAATAAAGATAATCCTCCCACACACTGTAGTACTGCGCTTGAAGATGTATATCATCCCATGTGTAATCCTTGATAAGACCGCCATTGCCGTCGTCAACCACGGTATTCATATCCAGATAAAACAGCTTAATCCCATCTGCATATGCGGCTATGGCACCATTCTTCTCATCTATATTATCGTTATTCACTATATCGTGCGTGTCGGAATAATCGCTTGACACATGCATGCAGCCCATCATAAATATGACCGCATCTGGCTGTAAAGCCTGAATCTGTGATACTGCATCCATGTAACTAGATACATACGAATCTGTATTGTATCCCGCCTCATTTATTCCAAGCATGATATATATCTTCTTGAATGTCTGACTGCCCAGAAGATCGGTGAGTGTCGCCGTTCCATTTGCTGCTATCTTCTCACTCATAAGGCCAAATGTCGTAAGTCCCTCCATATATGCAAACTGCGCATTATCAAGACCTGAATACAGCGCAAGTCCCTCTATACGTGAGTCTCCTATAAACAATGCATCATCAAAGTATGACTTGTCGACCTTTATATAAGGATAATCTGTCTCCAGTGCGATTTTTGTCAGATCTCCGTAGCAGCTGTTTCTGGATTTTCTGGTCTTTATCTTCTTGTACTGTGTCGGTCTGCTGATCGGCGTCGACGAACCACCTGTATCTATTGAAGCCTTTTCCTCAGTTGTAGCCTCTGTTTTCTTTTCTGTTGATTTCTCTGTGGTTTTCTCAGAAGGCTTCTCTGTGGTTTTTGCATCGGATTTGTCTTCTGACTTTCCATCTGTCTGCTCTTCTGTCTTCTCCAATGGTTTCCCGTTCTTTACAGCCTCCGTGCTGTTATCTACGTCTTTGTGCTGGTCATTCTTATCCAGGTCTCCTTTCGCTGTGGACACCTCCGAAGCATCGCTCTCACTTCCAGATTCGGCTTTCTCATCAAGAAGCACTGTCTGCACCATAGGATGTTTAAATGTCACATCCCATTTGTATATTCCCAATGCTGCACCGGCATATCCACCAGCGGTAACTATGATCCCAGACAATATCAGGATTGTGAACAGTGGGCAGCCCTTTATCATTTGCCATAATTTCTTCATGTGCCCGCCTCCTTAAAACCTGAAGTAAAGGAATGGATTTGAACCACCCTTTGCTATCTGATATACGCAGAACCAGAACAACACAAGCATGATAAGCTTGCATAGCCAGTTCTTGTAGAATCTCTCTATAAGCTTTCTCGGCCACGGTGTACTGAACACAATGCAGAGGAGCAAAAGCCACCAATACGTTTGTATCAGCATATTTAATTTGTCCGTAGCGTGAATAAGCACCGACCCCTCTATATTCATTCCAAGCATCCTCTTAAGATACAGGTAGAGTGTCTTGAGATCGCTTATGTTAAATATTGTCCATGACACTGGTATGAGGAAGAACATGTACACATGTCCTAATATCTTCACCTTGTCAAATACCTTGCCGAGAAACAGTTTCTCTATGAGAAGCACTACAAAAAGAAACAATCCCCATATGAGAAAGTTCCAGTCTGCCCCGTGCCACAGTCCTGTAAACATCCAGACTGTGAACATGGCAAGTATCATTCTCAGCCTGCCCTTTCTATTTCCGCCCATAGGTATATACACATACTCACGGAACCATCTGCCAAGTGTGATATGCCAGCGCCTCCAGAAATCTGTCAAAGAGTGCGCCATATACGGATCCTTGAAGTTCTCTGGGATCTTGAAGCCGAGGATCAGGCCGATTCCTATAGCCATAACCGAATATCCCATAAAGTCAAAAAGCAGCTGGAACGAATATCCCCAGGAGCCAAGCCATGCCGTGAGCGTATTTATTCCAAACGGTCCAACGGTCAGAACGTCATTCCATAGACTTGCGATCTTATTTGCAAGAAGCACCTTGTATGCCAGTCCGAGCACAAACAGAGTCGCACCGCGCTCTATGTCGTCAGCCTTTGTCTCACGATGATCCAGTTCAGGCTTAACCTCATCATAGCTGACTATAGGTCCCGCTATGAGCTGTGGGAACATGCTCACATATGTTCCAAACTTGATGATGCTCTTGTCCGCCTGATACTTCAGTCTGTACACATCAAATATATATGATGTGATCTGAAATGTATAAAAGCTTATTCCAAGCGGCAGAGTAACTGCCACATCGTCAAATATCTTCGTGCCTGCAGCGGTGTTGATTATCTCAATAAAGAAATTGATGTATTTGAACACAAACAACATGCCAAAGTCAAACACCATGGCAACCGCAAGCCAGCAGTTGCGCTCAAATGAACAGTCTATCTCCGAATAGACCTCTATGTCATAGAAACGCTTTATCCGCCTTGCAACTGAGTAGTTGAACACAATTGAAAACATCATCAAGAATACATATACAGGCTCGCCATATGCATAAAACACAAGGCTGCCCAAAAGCAGTACAACATTCCTGTACTTCGGCTTTGTCACAAAATAGATAAGCAAAAATAAAGGCAGGAATCTAAACAAAAACTCCATGCTCGAAAAAACCATGATATACTCCTTAAATCTCTAAATAGTCAGTCCAGTGTGAGTATAAATACTTTTAACACTTATGTCAACCGACACAGATCCTATTTTTTCTTAATTAATCGAATGTTTTAAACGACATTTTTCCCCACCACTATATATGGTGTCAGGATCTTTTCCCACGTACAAAAAGCAAAAGGCGCAATTCACTTTTCATTCATGAACCGCGCCTTTTTATTTACTATATAAATATTTCTTTACAGATAATCCAAAGGGTTAACATATGAACCATTAAGAAATACTGAGAAATGGCAATGTGTTCCTGTTGAATATCCTGTGGATCCCGCATACGCAATCGTCTGTCCCTGGGAAACCACATCACCAACGCTTACTGCAAGTGATGAGTTATGTAGATACATTGTCACAAATCCATTGCCATGATCGATCATAACGTAGTTACCACCACTTTCGCCCCACTCGGCTACTGTTACAACTCCCGAATCAGCCGCCGCAATAGGCACTCCATACGAACATCCTATATCAATACCCATATGGTTTGAACTTGCCCCTGCTGTTGGAGACTCTCTAGGTCCAAAGTAATCTGTGATAGGACCTGAAACCGGCCAAATGAACCGACCTGTTCCTGTGGATGAACCGCCTGTATTATTGCTGTCATCACCACCGGAATTGTCGTCACTGCCGGAATTGTCAGTGTCATCATCACCACCATTATTATCTTCCTGCTGTTCCTGCTGTTTCCGTAACTCCTCCTGCTTACGCTCCTCTTCAAGTCTGGCTGCCTCCTGACGTGCTATTTCAGCCAGCTTATCATCCAACTCTGACTCCTGTCTCGCATACTCCTCAGCAAGAGCCTGCTGCATGGCTGCGTCACCGCTGTACTTATTGATCTCCTCATTCTTCTGGCTTATTACCGCGTCGAGATCTGACTGCTTCTGCTCCAGATCAGCCTGAACCTTCTCAACATCTGCCAGATCATCCTTCAGAGTCTGCTCATACTCAGCTATATCATTCTTTGTCTTTACCAGCTTGTCCAGCTGCTTCTGGTCATATGAGCTGAGCTGATCAACGTACTCTGACTTATTCAAACTGTCCTCAAATGAAGCGGATGACATAAGAGCATCTATGTATTCTACATCGCCCTCCTCATAGAGGTACTGTATTCTCTTCTTCATAGCCACATACTGGTTGTCCTCGCTGACCTGTGCCTCAGCAAGCTTTGTCTGTGTCTCATCTATCTCTGTCTGAAGATTATCAGCCTCCTGCTTCTTCTGTACGATCTGTGTACTGATATCTGTGGCCTGCTTATCAAGCTCGTTAACCGTCGCAGTAAGTTTGTCAACCTTCTTCTGGTACTTCTCTGCGTTTGCCTTTGCCTCTGCCTGTCCCTGCTGAGCCTCTTCCTTCTGCTGCTCAACCTCCTCCTTGGTTTCCTCTGCATGTACACTGAATCCCGGAACTGCAAATAATGATGTAAACGACATGAGCACTGCTCCTGTGGTAACTACAGCCATCTGCATACCTTTCTTCTTTATCTTATATAAATCTATTCTCATTATCCATGCCTCCTAAATGCATATCACAATGTTTTGTCTTTATGCCCTACTTATCAATATTATAACACATACTACCGCTAAAAAAGTGATAACTAAATGTGAAATTTTTGTGCATTGCTACTATCTCTGCACTGCTATAATCTCTCATCGCCTTAAAGCACTACACTCTCAAATGCTTCCTTGTCGTCAGAATACTTCCCACAAGTCCGACTCCTATACCGAGTACAAGTCCGACCGGAACCATCGTGCTGAACAGCTCCTTCTGGCTCACAAATGCAAACAGTGTCGTTACAACCTGGAACCTTCCTGCCACATATGTCAGTATCTTGTCATACATATAATACAGAAGAACCAACGGTATCGCCGATCCCACAGCGCCTATGATGACACCCTCTATGATGAACGGCGCCCTTACGAACACATTTGTCGCTCCTATGAGCTTCATGATCCCGATCTCTTCCTTGCGCACCGTGATTCCTATCGTGATGGTGTTGCTTATAAGGAAGATGGACACCAGCATCAGTATGACTACTATTCCGATGGATGCATATCCTACCAGTGACGAAAGTGTCGTTATGCTGTCAGCCGTCACATCTGAACTCTTGACCTTTCTCACTCCTGAAAGCCCCTGTGCGAATGCAACGAACTCTGGCTGCTTTGACACATCCTTGAGCGTCACCTCGTATGACGCTGCATTCTTAAGCGGATTGTCATCTCCAAATGCATCCTTTGCAGCCTGTGGATTGTCATAGTTCTGCTTAACGAAGTTATCCCACGCCTGATCTGCCGATACAAAATCCATCGTATTTACATAATCAAGTGTTCTTATCTGTTCACCTATCAGCTGTATCGTCTCATCTGAGGTATCCTCATCAAAGAATACCGATATTGTAACCGTGCTCTCAAGCTCCTGCATTCCCGACTGGAAGTTCACAACCACCGCATAGATGATTCCAAACAGGAAGAGGCACGATATGATCGTTCCTATCGATGCCAGTGAGAACAGTATGTTTCTTCTTATATTCGCAAATCCCTGTCTGAGGATATAGAAAAATGTACTAATCTTCATCTATATATCCTCCTTCCTTCTCATCGCTGATGATCACGCCCTTCTTAAGCGTGATAACTCTCTTCTTCATCTCATTGACGATATCCTTGTTGTGAGTTACAACCACAACTGTGGTTCCCCTCTTGTTGATATCCTCAAGGAGATTCATGATATCAAGCGAATTCTTCGGATCAAGGTTTCCGGTCGGCTCATCCGCAAGGATGATATCCGGATTGTTTACCAGCGCTCTCGCCATGGCTACTCTCTGCTGCTCACCACCTGAAAGCTCCTTCGGATATGACTTGTATTTGTCTGCAAGTCCCACCAGTGTAAGCATCGCCGGCACTCGTCTTCTTATATATCTAGCCGGAGTCTGGATAACTCTCTGTGCAAATGCCACGTTCTCGTATATGGTCCTGTCCTTAAGCAGTCTGAAGTTCTGGAACACCACTCCTATCCTTCTTCTGACCTTCGGTATATCCTTGTTCTTTATCTTGCTGTAGTCATAACCGGCAACCGTGATATTTCCGGCTGTAGGATCGAGTTCCTTGAGCAACAGCTTGAACAGTGTTGTCTTTCCTGATCCGCTGCTTCCAACTATGAATACGAACTCGCCTTTTTCTATGTTTATGTTCACATTCTTGAGAGCCTCTATACCACCAGGGTATGTCATGCTCACGTTCTCCAATTCTATCATCTTACGTCTCCCTGAATGAAATTATGTTATTTTTTCCCTCATTCAATAATCAACGAAATTGTAACAATTCTGTAACAATATGTCAAGTGTTACCAGATCTTACATATTTGATCAGATCGTGTATTAAAATCTCCGTCTGATTTTCCAGCAATATCCATACAAACTGTATAAATCCTGTGTTTATGCGGTATTTATCGAATTTTCGCGCCGCTTATGTGCACAATAAAATTATGTCATATACAGATTAATTTTTTATTATGATCCAATCCTGAAATTATTAATTTTCTATATCAGTATCAGGCTCGAAATTTGACATATTTTTTTACAAAAGTGCACTAATCAAATTGACCTTCCCCATAAAAAAAACTATAATTAAAAAAACAAAAAAGGGAGGATTATTACTTATGGATAATCAAAAAGATGCCATCCGTGACGCACGTCAGCTCGGAATTCCAAAGATGCTTTTGCTCGGATTCCAGCACATGTTCGCCATGTTTGGCGCAACAATTCTAGTTCCACTTCTCGTAAACGGAAAAGGTTATTTTGAAGGACATGGACTTTCCGTTCAGGTAACGCTTGTATGCGCAGGTCTTGGAACACTCTTCTTCCACTTATGCACCAAACTCAAAGTACCTGCATTCCTCGGTTCATCATTTGCTTTTCTCGGAGGTTTCTCAACAGTGGCAAATCTTGATACTGGAATCTACAAAAATATGCCAATGGGTGAAAAGCTTTCCTACGCGTGCGGCGGTATCGTGGTTGCCGGTCTTCTTTATCTGATTCTGGCTCTCATCGTCAAACTTGTAGGTGTTAAGCGAGTCATGAGATTCCTTCCACCTGTGGTTACCGGACCTATCATCATATGTATCGGCCTGAGCCTTGCACCGTCAGCCATATCAAACGCATCAAACAACTGGCTGCTTGCATTTATCGCACTGGCTGTCGTAATCGTGTTCAACATATGGGGCAAAGGAATGTTCAAGATCATCCCTATCCTCATGGGCGTGCTCATCTCATACGGTGTGGCACTTATCCTTCACCTCTGTGGTGTGACAAACCCTGGTGGAACAGCTATTTTGGACTTTTCGACAGTTTCCGATGCAAAGTTTCTCGGACTGCCACCTTTCCAGATCTGCAAGTTTGACATAACAGCCATACTTGTAATGGCTCCTATCGCCATAGCATCCATGATGGAACATATCGGTGACATCTGTGCTATATCAGCTACAGTCGACCAGAATTTCCTTGAGGATCCGGGACTTCACAGAACGCTTATCGGTGACGGTCTTGCAACCTCACTGTCAGCTCTCTTCGGCGGTCCTGCAAATACAACCTATGGCGAGAACACAGGAGTTCTCGAGCTTAGCCGTGTACACGATCCAAGAGTCATCAGACTTGCTGCTTTATTTGCAGTCATCCTCGGATTCATACCTAAGATTTCAGCGATTATCAGTTCCATGCCACTTGCCATCATAGGCGGTATAAGTTTCATACTCTACGGAATGATCTCTGCCATCGGTGTAAGAAATGTGGTCGAGAACCACGTTGACTTCACAAAGTCAAGAAATCTGATAATAGCAGCCGTTATCATGGTATGCGGTCTCGGATTTACAAATGGTCTCACATTTACAATCGGCGGAACAACCATCACCCTCACAGGTCTTGCCCTTGCCGCTATATTCGGCATCCTGCTGAATGCTATTCTGCCTGGCAACGACTATACATTTGGCGAGAACACCAAGGGCGACGTAAGCCGCGGACTTGGAATGAATCCACAGAATTCTGATATAGAATCATAATCATAACATTTGCGGTTGTTTCCGATCTGTGTGGTTTTTATAACACGCTTATCGCTCCGCATTACATTATCTGTATTATTCAGGAGGTTACACAATATGACAGATTACACAGTAATGACACATCCACTTATTCAGCACAAGATATCAAAGCTCAGAGACAAGAACACCGGAACTGCTGAGTTTCGTGCACTCGTTGAAGAGATTGCAATGCTTATGGGATATGAGGCTTTAAAGGATCTTCCTACTGAGGAAGTATGCATTGAGACTCCTATTGAGGAGTGCATGACACCGGTCATCGCAGGAAGAAACCTTGCGATAGTTCCTATTCTCCGCGCCGGTCTCGGAATGGTCAGCGGACTTCAGGCTCTTGTTCCTACAGCCAAGATCGGACACATCGGACTGTACAGAGATGAGGAGACACATGAGCCTCATGAATACTACTGCAAGCTCCCTGATCCTATTGATGAGAGACTCATCGTTGTTACAGATCCTATGCTGGCAACAGGCGGATCAGCAGTTGCAGCCGTGGACTTCATCAAGCAGCACGGCGGCAAGAACATCAAGTTCATGTCCATCATCGCTGCACCACAGGGTATCGAAAGACTTCTCAAGGCTCATCCGGACATACAGCTCTACGTTGGACATGTTGACCGCGAGCTGAATGAGAACGCATACATCTGCCCGGGACTCGGCGATGCCGGCGACAGAATATTTGGTACGAAGTAAAATCAGCAAGGATTTGCAGTAAGAATTTAACGGTCTGGATTTCGTTGCAAAGATATTTGTCGTAAAGAATTTCTAAGAAAGACTGCCACGCATATATGACAAATCTACCATCCACGATGGCAAGATGTCATGGCTGCGGGGCAGTTTTTTGTCAATTATCCTTTTCACGCTGTATAACTTTTCGCAAGCAATTCCCAATCAAATTTTCACACTTCTAACATTTTTATTAAGAATTGCTTTTCGATATCCATTTGCGTGGCTTTCATGTTATCATATAGAAGAATGTATCAGTTTTTCCAGGAAAATCTGACAAGAAGCATCAGTCCTCTCAAAAGAGAGTTTTTCATAAGCTGATGTTCAAAACCGGAGGTCTTTTATGGAATCGCAGAAGAGATATACCAAAAAACAGAGAACGTTGGACATTATCGAGAGGCTGAAGAAGGAATACCCTAATACGGTATGCACTCTCGACACATCACACGCATGGCAGTTACTTGTCAGTGTCCGCCTGGCGGCGCAGTGCACTGATGCAAGGGTGAATGTTGTGGTGCAGGATCTTTTCGCAAAATATCCGGGAGTAAAAGAACTGGCCGCTGCAGATGTCAGTGACATTGAGGCCATTGTCAAACCTTGCGGGCTGGGGAAAAGCAAGGCAAGAGATATTAGCGCATGTATGAACATGCTTGTTGATTCCTACAACTGTCAGGTTCCTGACAGCTTGGACGAGCTGCTAAAGCTCCCTGGCGTTGGCAGAAAAAGTGCCAACCTCATCATGGGTGACATATATGGCAAGCCAGCCATTGTAACTGACACCCATTGTATCCGGCTTGTCAACCGTATGGGATTGGTTGACGGGATCAAAGACCCGAAAAAAGTTGAGATGGAACTGTGGAAACTTGTACCTCCAGAGGAGAGCAATGACTTCTGTCACCGGCTTGTGGATCACGGGAGAGCCGTGTGCTCAGCCAGGACAAAACCGCATTGCGATGCATGTTGTCTAAATGACATATGCAAAAAGATCTTATAAATTTCATAAGGAGGAACTATATGGAGTATATGGAAAATCTTACAGGCTACGTTGAAAAACAATCACATCTTTGTCAGCAGCACGATAACATCGACAAAGAACTGTACAGAAAATATGGTGTAAAGCGTGGTCTTCGTGACGAGAATGGTCAGGGAGTATTGACCGGACTTACAAACATTTCCCAGATCATAGCATTTAAGGATGTGGACGGTCAGAAAGTCCCATGTGATGGAGAACTGCTATATCGCGGCTACGATGTGCAGGATCTGGTAAAGGGTGGCAAGGGAAAACGCCATATATTTGAGGAGGCTGCTTATCTGCTGCTTTTTGGTGAACTTCCTACCAAGGCACAGCTCACAGAATTCAGCGGAGTTATATCTGAGTCTATGAATCTGCCAACAAACTTCACACGAGATGTCATCATGAAGGCACCAAGTGTTGATATCATGAATTCGATGACAAGGAGTGTCCTGACACTGGCATCCTATGACAATCAGGCAACAAACCTTGACATCGACAATGTGCTGAGACAGTGCATCGGACTCATCGGCACATTTCCTATGATGGCGGTCTACGGCTACCACGCATACAACCACTATGAGAATGACGGAAGTATGTACATACATCGTCCTGACAAAGATGCATCAGTGGCAGAGAACCTGCTCAGGATGCTCAGGCCAGACATGAAATACACTGAGCTTGAGGCGAGGGTTCTGGACATCGCTCTCCTGCTTCACATGGAGCACGGTGGCGGTAACAACTCAACATTTACAACAAGGGTTGTAACATCCTCAGGGTCCGACACCTATTCAGCGATTGCCGCTGCCCTCTCATCCCTTAAAGGGAGGAAACACGGCGGTGCAAATCTTCAGGTTATGAATATGATGGACGATATAAAGGAACATATCAATGATTACCACGATGAGGAGGCCATCGAAGCCTACCTTGACAAGCTGCTGAACAAGCAGGCGTATGACCACAAAGGACTTATATACGGCATGGGACATGCGGTATACTCCCTGTCCGATCCAAGAGAAAAGGTGTTCAAGGCATTTGTAGAACAGCTCGCAGCAGCCAAAGGCAGAGATGAGGACATGGCTCTGTACAACAACATCGAAAAGATCGCGCCTAAGCTCATCGCAAAAGAGCGCAAGATATACAAGGGTGTAAGTCCAAATGTGGATTTCTACAGCGGATTTGTATACGAGATGCTCGGCATTCCTAGAGAACTTTACACACCTCTCTTTGCGGTTGCACGTATCGTTGGCTGGAGCGCCCACAGAATTGAGGAGCTTGTAACCACAGACAAGATCATCAGACCGGCATACAAGAGTCTTGTGACACATAGAGACTATGTAGACAGAGATGCCAGATAGTTCAGGCAAATAAAAACTCCCACTCTTCAAGTATGTACATACATTGTATATGTACCTCTCAAAGAGCGGGAGTTTTATTTGTTTTCAAATATTAAAAAATATTTTTCAGATGTCTTCTCTTTTAAGTTTTCCTTAAATATTTGACGGTAAATGTTTGACATTTACTGATCTTACTTATTTTTGTTTATAAAATCGATCAGGTCATACTTGGATATCGCACCAACGCTTCTAGAAGTTTCCACGCCATCCTTGTACAAAATCAGCGTAGGTACGCTGAACACTTTGTTTGATGCGGCAAGTCCTGGATTCTCATCAACATCAACATTGAAAAAGCTGATCGCATCCTTCATGTCCTCTGCAACAGTGTGAAATACCGGAGCCATCATCTTGCAGGGTCCGCACCAGGTTGCCGAGAAATCAGCTACGGCAATCTTGCTCGATTTTATCTCGTCAAAATTATCTCCAACTACTTTCTTTACCATAATGTATCCCTCCTGACAATATTATCTGTATATCTGTAAATTTTATGTGATTTAGTTAACCTGTCTTTTAATCATATAATGTCATATTTGGGTGCATAAGGTCAATACATTTTAATGATAAAAACTAATCTTATAAAAATTAATCAAGCAGTCTCTTCATACTATCCATGCTTATAAGCAGAGTCGATGAATTATGGAGCAGTGCCGATGTCGTCGGCTGGATCACGCCCATAACACCGAGTATGATAAGCCCTGTGTTAAATGTGACTATCTTGCGGTAATTTCTATTGATCCTGCTCATCAGCTTATTGCTAAGTTCCTTAAGAGTGACAAGTTCATACAGATTGTCTGCGCTGACCGTTATATCCGCGATCTCTCTGGCTATCTCAGCGCCATCACTGACTGCTATGCCTGCATCCGATGCTGACAATGCCGGAGAATCGTTGATTCCATCACCGACCATGATAACCTTGCGTCCCACCGCCTTTTCGGACTCCACAAACCTTGCCTTATCCTCCGGTAGTACCTCTGAGTAATACTCGTCCACGCCCACCTGTTCAGCTATAGCCTGGGCAGTTCTCTCACTGTCCCCGGTCATCATGACTACCTTGCCGATGCCGAGCTCCTTGAGTTTTCTCACGACCTCCGCAGATTCAGGTCTCACAGGATCCTTGATAGATATTACCGCTGCAAGCTTGCCGTCTATTCCCATGAACAGATGTGAGTGAGACTTTGAAAGTGATTCGTAAAGTTCTATCTTATCCTCCGGTATCACGCAGCCTTCATCCTCAAATACAAAGTGATAACTTCCTATGATGATCTTCTTGCCATCTATACTTGATGAGATTCCATGGGCAACAACATACTCAACCTTGGAATGCATCTCCTCGTGCTCTATTCCCTTAGCCGCCGCTCCGGCCACAACAGCTCTCGCCATCGAATGAGGGAAATGTTCCTCCAAACATGCCGCTATCTTGAGCAGTTCATCTGGATCTCTTCCGTCAAATGGCACTACACGCACGAGTGTCGGCGATGCCTTTGTGAGTGTTCCTGTCTTGTCAAATACTATGGTGTCCGCCTCCGCCACAGCCTCAAGGAATTTGCCCCCCTTAACTGTGAGATGATGCTTATTTGCCTCCTGGATAGCCGACAGAACAGCTATAGGCATAGACATCTTGAGCGCACATGAATAGTCGACCATGAGAACAGCAAGCATCTTTGTTATATTTCTCGTAAGCAGGTATGTGAGGATAGTTCCGCCGAGAGTCCATGGAACCAGACCGTCTGCAAGATGCTCTGCCTTGCTCTCAAGTCCTGACTTGAGCTTCTCAGACTCCTCAATCATAGCCACTACTTTATCATATCTGCTTGTCCTGCCGGTATTTGTGACTCTGACCACAAGCTCGCCTTCCTCAACAACTGTACCTGCATACACAACATCGCCAGCTCCCTTGTGAACAGGAACAGACTCTCCTGTAAGGGACGACTGGTTGACCATTCCCTCGCACTCTGCCACAATTCCGTCAAATGGGATCACGTTGCTCATATGAACTACCACAAGATCATCCTTTGCGATCTTCGCGCTGTCCATAAGCACATCACAGTCGTCTACTCTTACCCATACCTTGTTAATGTTGAGCGACATACTTCTGGCAAGCCCTCCAACAGACTTCTTGTGTGTCCACTCCTCAAGGATCTCACCGATCTCAAGCAGGAACATGACTGAACCTGCTGTTGCAAAATCATTTGTGAGTATGGATGCCGTGATGGCTGTGGCATCTAGAACCGGTACCTCAAGTTTCCTGTCTGCGAGACACTTCAGGCCCTTGCCTATATACTTGAGCGCCTTCACCGATGTAAGGCAATATCTGAGCGGCATCGGCACGATCCACTTCTTTGTCATATACCATACAGTCTTCCAGAACAGCTTGTCCTCATACTGTCTGTTCATAGTTCTTCCGGATGTCTCCGTGAGATCCGCAGGAATCTCTACTCTATCATAACCAAACTGTCTGAGTGCATCTATGATACCTGCCCTGTCGCCCTCATAGATAATAACCGCATCACAGGTTCTGTCATGCACTTTGACATCGACAACGCCGTCACAGTTCTCAAGATAATACTGTAATATGTCAGCCTGTGCCATAGTCATACGGCTCTGTGTCATGTGTATACGCAGACGATTCTTTGTCTCATTCAAAATTGAAAACTTCAAGATCTTCGCCTCTTTCTACAAATAATTTACTGTGTTTTTGCAATAGGTTTTCCAGGATTACTCCTCTGCGCCCACCTCTTCCTCTGCAGTCTCAGTGCTCTCAGCATCCTCGAAATCAGCCTCCGCTGCCTTCTGCGCTCTTGCCTCATTGATATCCTTTGCGCCTGCATATATATCACCACAATTTTCCTGAATAGTATTCGCTGTCTTCATAACGCAGTCCTTTGCTCTGAGAACACCGGCTGTACAATGTGTATATACGTTCTTTGCATCCTTGCTTGAAAGAACCTTGATACCAGCTGTTCCGAATAATACGCCGCCTGCAAATATTCCAAGTTTCTTCCAGTTTACCTTCTTTAATGCTTTCATCATAACTTTGTCCTCCTTAAAAATATATTTGTCTAATCTTTGTTCGACCTGTCGAACTCCTCTTAACGTAAAAAATGCATTCTCTTCGTAATCATCACCACAAAAAGTCTGCACCTGATACGTAATTTTATTTTCTGTCAGTATAGCACTGTACCTCCCGTCAGTCCAATATAACAGTCACTTTTTCGGCAACTTTTTTTCTCAATAAGTTTCAATAAGGAATAGCTTTATTTACATTTATACGATTCTGTAAGGTTGCTTTTTTTCAAACTGTATACTATCTTAATAGTATTGTTTTATTATT
>OJOA01000493.1_pt1 | contig 26985 bp, 17 predicted proteins | sample 1597991 | NCBI WGS metagenome assembly OJOA01 (sample SAMN01915207, study PRJEB22387) | human gut metagenome | isolation source: stool | host: Homo sapiens | place: USA | reverse complement strand
ACGCTGTCCGAAAGTGACTTAATATCAGCCGAAATGCTTTCGTTATCTGCCGATAAGCCGTTAAGTGTATCCGCATATTCACCCGTCTTTGAGGTCTTGTCGAAGCCTGCGGTTACGCTGTCCGAAAGTGACTTAATATCAGCCGAAATGCTTTCGTTATCTGCCGATAAGCCGTTAAGTGTATCCGCATATTCGCCCGTCTTTGAGGTCTTGTCAAAGCCTGCGGTTACGCTGTCGGAAAGCGACTTAATATCAGCCGAAATGCTTTCGTTATCTGCCGATAAGTTGTCAAACACATCTGCATATTCGCCCGTCTTTGAGGTCTTGTCGAAGCCTGCGGTAACGCTGTCGGAAAGCGACTTAATATCACCGGAAAGCGAGTTGTTGAACGCTTTTATTTCTCCTGCGTGCTTATTGTTTTCAGATATGCCGTTTTCAATAAGTTCGACAATGTGCTTATTGCTATCGGAAGAACGCTTGTCGCTGTCGGTTATACAACCGAGTATTTCCTCTGTGTGATGTGAAATACAGCCGATAAGTTCACCGGATATTCCGGCAGATTTCTCTGATATTTCGTTACTCAGTTTTTCGCCGATACACTCATTTTGCTTTTTCTGATTTTCAATATCAAGTTTTATTTCTTTGAGTTTTGATGCGGTAGACTCACCGAATTTAACCTGATTATCTTCCAATGTACGCAACGATTGACGGCACAGTTTTATCTGCTCCGCATTATCACGGCATATATCCGTGCAAGTATTCAGGCTGTTTTCAAGAAAACCGAGCATTTCACAAAGCTGTGCAAAATGCTCGCTTTCTGTCTGCCTTATCTCGTTGTTGAGCTTTATTGTCTTGTTGCGTGACATCGGAAATAATCTTCCGAAAAATCCCGCAAGTTTATCGGATAATTTACCCATTATTTCCAAATCTTCCAGGGAGCATTGTTGTTGTTCCACATTTTCTCAAGCTGCTCTTTTTCTCTTACAGTATCCATGCACTGCCAGAAGCCTGTATGCTTATATGCCATAAGCTCACCGAGCTTTGCTACTGTTTCAAGGGGCTTCTTTTCAAGAACGGTTTCGTCGCCGTCTATGTAATCGATGAATTCGGGCTGACATACCATATAGCCGATATTGATAAGGCTTCCGTCGCCGGATGTCTTTTCACGGAATTCATTTATTCTTCCGCTTTCATCAATGTCAAGAACACCGAATCTCTGTCCGGGGTTGTAAGCCGACATTGTTACCAGCTTTCCGTGACTTTTATGGAACTCGACAAGTTCGGCTATATTGACATCGGAAACGCCGTCGCCGTATGTCAGCATAAACGGCTCGTTGCCGATATACTCCTTTATACGCTTTACACGTCCACCGGTCATTGTGTTAAGACCTGTGTCCACTACGGTAACCTTCCAGTGTTCCGAGCTGTTGCGGTGAACAATCATCTCGTTTTTGCCGCTTGTGAAGTCAAATGTAATATCGGATGTATGCAGGAAGTAGTCTGCAAAATACTCCTTTATAACGTGCTGTTTGTAACCTGCACATATAACGAATTCATTGAAGCCGTAAGCTGAATAGAGCTTCATTATGTGCCATATTATAGGCATACCGCCGAGTTCTACCATGGGCTTGGGCTTGAACTGGCTTTCTTCGCTTATTCTTGTGCCGAAACCTCCGGCGAGTATTACAACTTTCATTTTTCCTCCTGTGTGCTGTTAAGACGTGTTACTTTACTGCTATCTATTTCAGGATGATCTGCTATGAAGTCATCCGTATAAACGTCTGAATAAAGTCCTCTGAGACCCATAGGATTAACGGATATAATCTCTGTATCCGGATAGAAGCGTTCAACAAACGCCTTGACCTTCCGGTAGCCGTCTAACCAGTGTGGAACACTTGTCTTTGCTACAAGATCGGACAATCTCTGCTTGCTGCCGTCAAAATATCCCGCATTGGTGCAGTCGCAGCCAACAAGATAAATTCTTTTCGCATTGGTAAAGAGCGCAAAGTGGATAGCCTGGAATGCAATTGAATAGAATGCCATAAGGGGATAGAATTCTATATTGATATGTATATCCTCGCTGGGAGCCGCCTGGAAGAATCTTCTACCGTTATTCTCTCTGATGATCTTCTCTGATACCTGGAATTTATCTCTGTATTCACCGGTAGAATACTGACCGAAGAACTTGACAAAATCGTATTCCTTCAGCTTTTCAAACCACGGAGCACGGCTTTCGTAATCGGTAGTAAAATAGTAATCAATATCAACATCAGGATTTAAGAATGAAGCATTCATACCTATATGTACAGCACCGGGAATGGGCTTATAGTATCTCATCGAAGGTCCTGATGCCATTACAACAACATCTCTGCCGGTATTGATATTTCTGAACTCGCCGAATGACTTCTTATGAGTTTCGTGTATCTCATTTGCAAGGCAGGCAATATTGAGATTAATATTTGAAGTGAGCGTTTTTGCATCCCATATATCCTTGCGAAGACTGGTAGCGATGATAGGAGGCTTAGCGGCCGCTGCCTGTACGCTCTTAGGAGCAGTGCTCTGACAAACCTTTACGGTTCTCGCAAGCAGCACGCTGTGTTCTGTAGACTTTTTCTGAAGATCGTTAACAGAAGCAACCAGTGCGCCGAGTCTTTCCTCGTTTCGTAAAGCAACACGATATGCAGGGAAGGTGTTTCTCATTATCTTCTTTAAAACGCTTTCGTCTTTTTTGGGCATTTTGGGAGTAGCCGCTGTTTTTGCAGGTGTAACCTTGCACTTTGCGGCATTGGTTTCTCTGAAGAATACAAGCTGATTTTCCTTTACCTTGTACTTTCTCTGCTTTAATACCCAGTATATGAAGATACCGTAAAGAACCTCAGACATATAGCCGGGCGTTCTCATTTTGGTACCCTGATATTTTGACAAATCAAATCTTTTCATGAATTCGAACAGTACGCCAAATTCAAATGTACAGAAGCGGTTGAACAGCTCTTTTGACATTACAAAGCAGTTGTACGCATAGTACTTCTTTGAAGCCATATATTCCTCGGCAGCCTTAGAATATTCGGGGTAAAGCTCATCAACCAGCTTAAGTGTAAGCTCAGGTGCGCTTTTATCGAATAAATGCTCCTGAATCATGAATATATCCTTGATGCAATGTGCACGTTTTCCGCCAAAAAGGAAATCCATCTCATCAACATTCATGCTTCCGCCTGTGATAAGATCGTATTTCTTTATCTGCTTTGCCATACCGTCATAGTCTTTAAGGCCGTACTTCTCTACGCTCTCGTCATTGAGCATATTTTCGATTATGTAGCCTCTTGAGCATTGGTCAAACTTCTTATTGCTGAATGAAAGATAACGTCTGTAGTGGCAAAGGCCGTAGTAATTTACATCGGCATTCTTCCACGCCCAATACTGAACGCTCAGCTCCGAGAAATACTTTGCAAGATCGGAGATATTGTCGCCGGTGTCATCGCCGTTCATCTTAAGGAAGCATCTTGCCGAGCCTGCATTACACTTATAGTTTTCAAATATACGGTTACCTATCACAGCACTGTCAAGATCCATTCTGTGCGAAACGAAAATCTTGATGTCATCGTTGGGCTTCTTGTATGACAGAGTACGCTGTGCAAGGGTATTTGCATCGGGATCTGCTTCGGTGTTCTTGAAGTATACAATCTGGCGCTCAAGGAACTTGCAGTCGGTGTGATGCTGAAGATACCACATATAAACGCCGTATACAATCTCACCCATATAACCTGTGGCTCTGAGCTTGTTACCCTCATAGCCGGTGGTGTCAAACTGTTTATCAAACTCAAAGAGTATGTCAAAAAGCACCTTGTTGTATTCGTTGAATATCTTCTTTGACATTACAAAGCAGTTATAGCCTCTGTAATACTTTGAGGCAAAATACTCATTCATAGATTCAACAAGCTCGGGGTGCCTGTCTTCTATTATCTTTATCAATGTATCAATAGCTATAGGATCGACAAGATTTCTTGATGCGTACCATAACTCCTTTACACTGTTTCTGGGACGTACTCTGGTGATTTTTGTCGTATCGAAAGCCTTGCCGACAATAACGTCATAGGATGAGATCTCCTTCTCCATCTTTGACTTATTGAAAAGCTGATATAACTCTGCGGTGCGTACCGAAAGGTTGTTTTCTATTCGTACATCGTAGTCATTGCCCGGCATAAAGGAATCCATAAACGAAAGATACCTTCTGTAGTGACAAAGTCCGTAATAATCCGCATCATAATTTTTCCAAGCCCAATACTGAACAGTGTACTCACAAAAAGAAATTCTTTTCTCGGATATGTTATCGCCTGTGTTATCGCCCATTATGGCGTTGCCTTTATCATTCTCGTCAAGTGCCGCACCGCATCTTACGGGTACATATAAAGGATTGTCAATCACCATACTTTTAAGATCGATTCTGTGTGAAACGAAAATTGCGATTTTTTTGCTGTTGTTTTCACCGCTACTCATTGATAATAAAATCCCTTTCTTTTATCTCTTTACTCTTCCCGACGAATTTCCACCGGCAAGATCAAGCACATCATTAATTCCGAACAGACAGAAATCGCCTTCAAGCGTCTGATCAAGACAGCCTGCTGCAGCAGCTGTTTCTATAGCGTTCCCCGGCGATATATTGTTGTGCAGAGCATAAATAAGTCCTGACGCAAATGCATCGCCGCCGCCTATTCTGTCTGTAATTCTTATATCATATTGTGCAGATGTATAAACCTGCTTTTTTTCGTCATCATAAATGATTCCCGACCAGCCGTTGTCGCTTGCGGAATAACTCTTTCTCTGCGAGTATGCAACTATTTTACAGCCGAATGTTTCCGCAACGGTCTGAAGGCTCTTTTTATAGCCGTCTGTATCAAGCTGTCCCTTTGTGACATCCGTAGTGCCTGCTTTTATTCCGAACACTATCTCAGCGTCCTCTTCATTTCCTATGCAGACATCAACATATTGCATTATCTCGGTCATTACGGGACGTGCCTTTTCTGCACTCCACAGCTTGCTTCTGTAGTTTATATCGCAACTTACGGTAAGACCCGCTTTTTTGGCGGCTTTTACGGCGTCGACAGAAATTCTTGCAAGGCTGTCGGAAAGTGCCGGAGTGATTCCCGTAATATGAAACCAATCCGCACCGTCAAATATCTTTTCCCAATCAAACGACGAAGGGTCAGCCAATGCTATCGCACTGTTCTTTCTGTCGTATATCACCTTTGAGGGACGCTGGCTTGCGCCTTTCTCGGCAAAGAATATTCCGAGCCTGTCGCCATTATAAACTATATTATCCGTCTTTACGCCATATCTCATAAGCTCTCTGCAAGCCGCTCTGCCTATATCATTATCGGGAAGTGCGGTCACAAATTCAGCCTCGTCTCCGAAATTACTGAGGGCAACGGCTACATTAGCTTCAGCACCGCAAAACGATGTATTAAGTTCCGGCTTCTGAAACAATTTGTAATATCCGTCGGGCGATAGTCTGAGCATTATTTCTCCAAAAGAAACTACCTTCATTATGAACGGTTTTCCTCTCTTTCAAGAAGTGATTTTGTTATAAATGAAACGGGTATCCGCTGTGAAAGCTGAGCGATTGCGGCTGATATACCGCTGTTCTGCTCTTTGGCTACCTGCTCGTCTTCATACGTTTCCATATCTCTATATGCAAAGTTGCGGTCCTTGAATGAATATCCGTCAACTCCGGCAAGATAAACGGAACTTGCTCCGGATTTTATAAGCAGCGCTATAAGCATAAGTGTAACGTTGTCACGGACAGCTTCTATAGAACACAGCAAAGGCTCGTATCCTACTGTGTAGCCCGCTTGTGCGTTTATATTAGATGTTATTATCAGCTTGTCGGTTTCTACTCCGCTCAGCTTTTCGTAACGTCTTATATTGCTTACAAACACATAATCGCATTTGATCCATTCGGGGCAGTGGTTTACGGAAATCACGATTGCATCGGTGGCTTTGACCTTATCAAAGACCTTCTGTCTTTCAGATTCTACCGATGTTGTCCTGCCCGGTGCGATAATAACAACATTACGTCCTTCAAAAAGTCTGCTGAGATCAGCCTCGGGCGTTTTTTCGCCGCCTGCAGACATATGAGCGGTATACAGCTTATCTATATATTCTCGGTCATAATTGTCACGCTTTTCAGGCTCTATTTTTGAGAAAATAGCGTTCATACCTTCAAAAGTCAGCGTATTCTTATTATTCAGGAATCTTGCATAATTCTGGTGGCATCTGTATTTTGCGGACAGATAGCCCGATAAGGAATAACCCCATGCCGTAGTCATATAAATAGGAGCTATGGTGTTGTCGATAGAACAGAGAATAGGCTCTGTGCTGTAATCGGCACCTGCGGTTTCGTTCAGATATTCCACAAAAAGCTCGGTATTGAGGTTTCCCGCACCTCTGCCCATACCCATAATACTGCTGTCTATTATCAGATTATGATCGGTATGCAAAGCGGTTAAATACTGAGCGTTTGAATACGAAAGCTGAAGGTTGTTATGGGAATGGAATCCGACAGCTATCTCCTTATCGAGATTATTCTCTATAAGATAAAAGAAACGTGCAACATCCTTCTGTTTCATGGAGCCGTGCGAATCAACGATATAAAAACCGTCCGGACGGAATTTGTTCGCCATGCCTATAAGACCGAGGTACTCGGCATCGGAATAGCTGAGAGCTACCATAGGCTGAAAATATACCTTATAGCCCTTATCCTTGATTTTTCTGCAAAGCTCAACCGCCTGCAACGCCTGCGACTTATGGAAGCAAACCCTTATGCAGTCGGGTCCTGTACCGTCATACTGCGGCAACAGCTCTGCATCATAATCCCCACAGTTTATCATTACGGCAATCAGAGTATTTTTCCTGTCGGCAGGAAGGATTCTTTTTATAGCATCAACCGAGGAATACTGCGACTCATCCGCAGAAAAATCTCCCTTTGACGATAAATAACCCACCTCTATTATATCAATACCGGCCTGTATAAGACGCTGTACTGTGTCTTTTATGTTTTCATAACCGAACTTCCAGTTATTTATGTATCCGCCGTCACGCAGAGTGCAATCAAGTATCCGTATTTTTTTCATACCCACCTGTAATAATTAATTCTTTTCCCGTTCGAGCTTTGCTGCTATCAGTCTGTTGACCTTTTCAAGATCGTTCTGTGTATCAACGGCTACTGTTTCGGAATCGACCTCAATATACTGAACTCTGTAGCCGGCTTCTATAAATCTGAGAATTTCAATATCCTCTATGGATTCTATTTTTCCTCTGGGAGAAGAGCAATAGAACTGAAGTGCCTCAGGCTTGAAGCCGTATACGCACACCTGCTTGTAATAGCTGTAGTCTATGCTTCCCTTAGGATAAGGAGCGGTGCTTCTGGTAAGATATACGCCTATATTGTCGGCATTCGTTATGACTTTAGGCACTGTGAAGTTAACAACATCAACAGGATCCTTTATCTTAGTCATAAGATTTGTGATCTGCAAATCGGGATTTTCGAAGAAAGGATATACTGCCTTGTTTATTGTTTCCGGCTCTATCATAGGCTCATCGCCCTGTATATTGACATATAAATCCGCAGGAATTTTTCTTGCGACCTCACCTATTCGGTCTGTTCCTGTCTTGTGAGTATCGGAAGTCATTATTACATTAATGTCGTTTTCCTTGCAGGCATTGTAAATGCGTTCATCATCGGTGGCAACATACACCTCTGTCAGAGTTTCGGCTTTTATGGCTCTGTTGTATACCCACCATATCATCGGCTTTCCGCATATATCCGCAAGGGGCTTGCCGGGGAAACGGCTCGACTTGTATCTTGCGGGAATTATTCCTAATACTTTCATTGCTATTTATCCTTTCATTTCCTGATGATGTTAAAAATGTCAAATCTCGGGCATTTTTCATACTAATATTAAAATAATTATAACACAAAAAGCATTTTTGTCAATGCGAACAGATTCAATTGGTTAATTTTTTACAAAAAACCAGCTAAAACCACACACCTCTTTAACTAAATCATTAGCTAAATTATTAAAGCGCTATTTTAGTCTTAACAGCTTTTTAACCTTTTCACGTCGTGGCGAGTACATCGGGAATATCTTGTCGGCAACGCTCCGTACGGCTTTATCGGCAACGGCATGAATCCTGTATCTGTAATATTCCTTAGCGGAATCTATTTTTTTCGTATTAACAAAAAATACAAGCTGGGTTTCCTTAGCCGACCTGTTTTCAACCGTCAGCATATAATGTATAAAAATTCCGTTAAGCATTTCCCCGATGTATCCGGGAGCACGTTCATAGGTTTTGCAATCGGTTATTTCCATTATCCTGTTCATTATAGGAAACTGGAACTCGCACATACGGACAAACAGTTCTTTTTTCATTATGTAGCAATTGAATGCTCTGTGATATTCACCGGAAAAATATTCGCAGGCGGAATTATAATATTCGGGCGAAAGCTCTTTGATAAGGGAGAACATCTTATCTATTATTCCCTGCTCAAAATAAACTCCGTTATAGCTTTCCCACATTTCCCGAAGCGTTTCGACTTCCGCCCTGTTATAACTCATCTCGGACGCTTTTGCAACCACGGGAATTATCATATCATATTTTTGAACAACGCTGTTGATTTTTTTGGTATCATCAAGATGATATTTCTTTTTTTCGTGTGCTGTAAGCCTCAGCTCACGCACCATATTGAAGGCTGTGTTTTTATAGTGCTTATCTGAAAAGGAAAGATAACGACGGTAATGGCAGAGTCCGTAATAATCGGCATCAACGTTCTTCCACGCCCAATACTGAACCGTAAACTCACAAAACGACATACGGAGCTTTGAAATATTATCGCCCGTGTCATCGCCCTGAATCTCACTGTTGCCTTCTTCATCATAAACCGCACCGCATCTGACCGGAAAATAAACGGGAGTGTCTACTGTTTCACTGTCAATATCTATCCTGTGCGATACAAAAATACGGATATTACTCATCTTTTCCCCTGCCTTAAATGTTTTATCACCAATCCAAACTATTATTTAATTATAGCACAGTGCAATTTTTTTGTCAACAAAAAAGACAATTTGTAGTAAGGCAAAGAAAGAAAAACGTGTCAACCTTCGCAGATTGACACGTTTTTGCTACAGTGCTTTTTTTATTTTTCCCAGAGCGCCTTTTTCAAGCCGCGATACCTGTGCCTGACTTATCCCTATTTCCTGTGCGACTTCCACCTGAGTTTTGCCTCTGAAAAAACGCAGCTTGAGAATATTCTTCTCTCTGTCGTCAAGCCCGATTATCGCCTCTTTCAATGCTATTTCATCAAGCCAGTTTCTGTCATCGTTATTATCGCCTATCTGATCCATCATATATATGGTATCACCCGACTCTGAAAACACCGGTTCGTACAGCGAAATAGGGTCGCTGACAGCCTCAAGCGCTATTACCACATCCTCACGTTTTGCGTCTATTTCTTTGGCTATCTGCTCAATCGTAGGCTCTTTAGAATTGTCATTGGGCAGTTTTTCTCTTGCCTGCATAGCTTTATAAGCGAGATCACGCATTGAACGGCTGACACGGATTGAGCCTGAGTCCCTCAGGTAGCGCCGCAATTCGCCCATTATCATAGGCACGGCATAAGTGCTGAATCTGACGTTAAAATCAGTTGAAAAATTGTCGATAGCTTTCATCAGGCCGATACATCCGACCTGAAAAAGATCGTCGGGGTTTTCTCCTCTGCCCGAAAAACGCTGTATCACGCTGAGAACAAGACGCAGATTGCCGTTTATCAGCTTCTCTCTGGCTGTCGGGTCGCCGCTGCGCATTTGCCTTAGCAATTCGGTTTTTTCCGACTCCTTGAGGACCTTCAGCTTCGCTGTGTTGACACCGCTTATTTCAACCTTGTTATAATACAAAAAAAACACCGCCCATACTTTCATTTTCCAATAAAAGTATGGACGGAATAACGTTTTTTATTCTGTCAATTTACTGTCACCGACAAATCAAGCCGTAACATAAATATCATCTTCGACATCGGGCGCTATGCTGTGCTTTACTCTGTCTTCAACCTCAGCCTTTTTCGCATTATTGAATCTGTCAAGCGTACCTACAAGGTAACCTGTGATACGGCGTATGCGGTCAAAGGGTATCTCGCCAAAATGATATGTGAGATTGGCAAAATCTCCGTCAATGTCTATATCAAGCTCGGTGACCAGTTTTCCGGGGTTAGCTTCGATAGCATACTGAACGTAAGCGTCGATCTCTTTCTGATTGAGTGTGCCGTTTTTTACATTTACTTTTACCATAACAATCTTCCTTTCAATTTACTGTATATAAAAGCAGTAAGTACATTTCGTTGTTTTCTCAATTTTACCACAACATATTGTGTTTGTCAAGAGGATTGGACACAATTTTTCAAAAAAAATAAAGCAAACGCATGAAGGAATAAGAAAACATTTGAAAAAAGTTCTTGACAATTCTTCGGGGATATGATAAAATATTAAAGTCGTGGAAAGATGGCTGAGCTGGTCTAAGGCGCACGATTGGAAATCGTGTAACGGCTAATACCCGTTCGAGGGTTCGAATCCCTCTCTTTCCGCCACACGACGCTGAGTTTTTCAGCGTCGTTTTTATATACGGGTATGGTGGAATTGGCAGACACGCCAGATTTAGGTTCTGGTGCGAAAGCGTGCAGGTTCAAGTCCTGTTACCCGTACCAGCTACAAACCGCACAATAATGCGGTTTGTTTGATTTTTACGACATATTGACCGTTGATAAAACCGTTACGGTATATCGAAGTTAAAAATTCGAAAATTTTCCTTGACAAAGTCGATATGGTATGATATAATTAATAACCGTCAGGAGTTTGCTAATATGGCTCAGTCGGCAGAGCACATCCTTGGTAAGGATGAGGTCCCCGGTTCGAATCCGGGTATTAGCTCCAGATAGAACACCCTCGTCGCATTTATTTGTGACGAGGGTGTTTTTATGTTCTAAAAATCGGCTCTTTGTCATCTTAGCCAATATTAGGGGTACTAAAAACAGAAAAATTGCGTCAGCGTGTTCGGAATAATAATCCGCTGATAATTTTTGAAACAGCAAAACAATCGGTGAAAATTACAGTAATTTTTGTCCCGGAATTGTGCAAAATGATGCGACATAAGTTAATATCGTGCAGTTTTGAATTGCGAATAACTTACACCTTGCTACAGAGTTATACTGCGGCAAGGTGTTTTTGTATAGGTGCGACATTGTGGCGCAGTTTTCTTTTGCTGGGATTGCTGACTGCTCTGCTCTGCTCGGTGAAGATTATGAGAGGTATATTTGATGAGTAAATGCACTGCTCTTTCTTTGATGTTTTAAGAACTGCGACACGGTGTCGCAGTTATACGGTTTATGGGACAGATGTGGTGGTAGAATATAAACAGTTGAACTATGAATTGTCGTAATGACATATAAATTTTGAAAATGAGTACAAAAGATTGAATATGCGGATAAATCAAAGAAGTACGTTGTATTACGACTATAATCACTTGAAACACTGTTTGTTTTATATTGACCGTAAATTTTCAAAATAAGTTCTATTCCAATTTTCGCTACTGAACTTACTTTGAAATATACATTTTCACGAAAAATCTTCCTGAAACTATTGATTTTTTCTCCAAAAAATGATAAAATTTTATAGGATATATTATTAGATTAGCCTGATTATTGTGCGTATTGACAGTGCCGTGATTGGCTCTTATTAATACTTTGATATATTTCACAGCACTTTTGCAAATATATTTACGCTAATCTATATATAGATTAATTAGAAATGGTTGATAATAATGAATAGCTATTTTGATATAGTTTCTTACGAAGAACTTTTAAGTGAAATAAAACACGTTTATCAGTCTGATGAACGTCCCTGGATCATTGGGTACAGTGGTGGAAAGGATTCCACTACAGTCGTAGAGCTGGTATATGAGATGCTTCAATCTCTTGCTCCTCAGGATAGGCACAAAAACGTATATATAGTCTCATCTGATACACTTATTGAAAACCCTTTGATAAAAACGTATTTAAGCAAAATGAATGCAATGCTCGGCGAAGCTGCTACAAGAGATAAACTTCCAATAAAGTCTTGCATGGTAACTCCGGAATTTAATAATACTTTCTGGACGAATATAATTGGTAAAGGTCTTCCTACTCCAAGAATGAACGGAACATTCAGATGGTGTACTGACAGACTAAAAATAAAACCAAGTGCCGACAAAATAAAAGCAATAATGGCTGAGGAAAAAAAAGAAGTTATTGTTCTACTCGGTGTACGTAAAGCGGAAAGCATTGCAAGAAAACGGCGTATCGAAGGACGTGAACTATCTACACGTATGCTCAATAGGCATGAAACAATACAGGATGCATATGTTTACAATCCAATAGTTGAACTAACTACCGATGATGTTTGGAAAGTTCTTCTTGAACATAACAACAGCAAAACCCCATGGGGATCTGACAACAGTGAACTTGTGGCTTTATACTCTGATGCTGACAGTGGTGAATGTCCTTTTGCTGGAATGTCAAACTCCGGTCAAACACAAAGCTGCGGTCAATCACGATTTGGATGTTGGTGCTGTACCGTTGTTAAAGATGATAAATCTCTTAACGGCTTTATCAAAGCCGGTCACCGCGAACTGATTCCATTGGCTGAATTTAGAACATGGCTTATGAGTATAAGAGATATTGATGAATATCGTGAAAAAAAACACAGAGATGGCACTGTATATGCAGACAAGCATGGTAACAAAGGCTACGGTCCATTTACATGGGAAGCAAGACAGCTTATTCTGACTAAGCTTATAGAAACACAGCAAGCTATCAATTATGAGCTTATTACACTCGATGAACTCAGAGCGATAGATGAAATATGGGATCGTGAACTTGACCTTTCACGCAGAGTGCTTGTCGATTTGTATTATAAACTTACTGGCGAAAAACTTCCGTGGGACAACTACAAGGAAGCACTTATCAGGTCAGATACTGTAAACAGTATTGAAAATATGTGTGAAGAATATGACGTTCCGAGCGAACTTGTAAGGAATCTTATTTTATCAGTCCACGAGAACAAAAACTACTCAAATCCTAAAATAATGCGTAAAGATCTTGAAAAGCTTTTGAATCAGCAGTGGCTTCATTTCGATTTATTGAAGGAGATAGACAATGCAGATAACTAAACTGGTGCTTGATAATTTCAGTTCCTATGAAGGAAAGACTGTATTTGATTTCACCGTAAATGAAAAACAGCCAATTATACTGATAGGTGGTCTGAATGGCGCTGGAAAAACATCAATATTTGCAGCAATTAAAATCGCACTTTATGGTCCTTTGGCATTTGGATATACTGGTAATAACACTTTTTACAGCAAAAAAATAAGAGGCTTTATCAATGATAAGGCTTTTCAAATTCAACCTTTTACGTCAGGTGTATCTATTGAGTTAAAATTGAAGCAGGAGCGAGAAACCAAATACTACACTATCAAACGTAGCTGGAGAATTATAGATTCAAAAATTGAAGAAGAATGCAATGTATACGAAAAAGATAAGCTTCTTGATTGTTCAGAAAGAATACTCTTTGAAAGCTATATACTGAATATCATTCCAATTGATTTGTTCGAATTTTTTCTTTTTGATGGCGAAGAAGTTGGAACAATATTTTCCTCTGACGGATACAATAAGTATGTAAAAAATGCTTTGCTCACAATGTGCGGAATTGATGATTTTGAAATACTGCATCATTTCTGTAATAATTATATGGGAAAAATCGAAAACGAAGAAGAAATAGAACTTAATGAGAAATATCAGGATTTACTTAATAATATAACCCAATATGAAAATGATCTAACGGCGTGCGAAACGGCTCTTGAAAACAACAAGCTGGAAATTGAATCACTGAATACTGTTATTGAACAGCGTGAAACAGAGTTCATTCGTTCCGGCGGATTGCCACCGGAAGAAGCTAAAGCACTTGAAGAACAAGTATCGAAATACGATAAGAAACGTGAACATATTGCTTATGAGATAAAAATATTTTTTGAAGAGCTTATGCCGTTTTTTATCATGAAAGATATGATACCGCAACTCAGTCAACAGATAAAGTATGAGGAAAAAGCTTCTATACATGAGTATATCATCAACATGATATCCAGAGAATTTATCAGTAATATAGTGGAGGATAAAACGAAAGAAGATAACGGTATTTCTGATGCCGTATACGAAGGAATAATTAAAAAATTTAAAGTTTCAAATGGCGTATTCAATGATATGATATTTGATCTTTCAAAAACTGAAATGGGGCAGATATTACATCTTGCGGATAAGGTCAAATCATTTGATTTGACGGAACTTACAAAAAAGATAAAGGAAAAAGATAAATTGGTCAAGAGAATAGCATCTATCAGACAACGACTGAAAAACGCTCTATCCGAAGAAGATGCTAAAAGATATACGGATGAAATCATTAATGCAAAGCACAGAATTGAGATTCTGGAAATTGAAGCTGTTCAAAAACAAAACGAAAAAGTAGAGCTTGCTTCAAAGATACAGATAATGAATTCTGAACTCGTTTCTCTAAAAGAAAAGATACGTGCCAGCACACAGGATAAGCATGTGTTAGATCTCAGTGCGAGTATTGCACAGATGATGGAACGCCTGATTAATAACAGCATGATTAGCATCAGAAAACAGCTGTCTCAGAAGATAATAGATAATCTTCAGAAGATTTACCGTAAGAATAACTTGATCTCAATAATTGAAATATCAGATAACTTTAAATTCGATTTATTTCAAGCACAGTCATTCACAATAGATGAATTGAAATCACTCATAGCTAATATTGGTGTAAAGGAATTCATTAAATTTATTGGTGATGAAAGCATCAGAAAACTTTGTGCATACTTCTCTATAAATACGACAGATGAAATAGAAAATGCCATTATCTGCTGTAATTCCAAGGATATTGAATTAGAATTATACAAAAGAATAGATCTAAACACGCTATCTAAGGGCGAAAGGCAAATTTTTATTCTTGCATTATACTGGGCGATAATCCAAATTTCCGGAAAGCATATACCATTCGTTATTGATACGCCATATGCACGTATTGATGCTAATCACCGCGAAGAAATCTCCTCAAAGTTCTTCCCTCATATCAGCAGTCAGGTTGTTATTCTTTCTACTGATGAGGAAATTACAAAGGACTATTACGAAATAATCAAGCCCTATATATCAAAGGAATATCTGCTCAGGAATGAACAGAGCGAAAACAAAACTACAGTAACAAATGGTTACTTCTTTTAAAGGTGAATAAATAATGATATTCAGATTAAAAACGTCAAGACAGACTCAGATAATATTTGAGGAACTTGAACGTAGAACAAATTTTAAACCATACACATTGGTGAAACACGCTATTGCATGGTCAGTAGCTGAAAAAACTTCTGTTGAGAATTTTAATTCTGATTCAAACGGACTCGACCTTAACAGGCAGACCATTACAGGCGATAACGAAGAATACTTTAAAACAATGTTTGAACTTATTGAGGGAAGATTTCTCGAAGAAGATGAATTCTTTCCTAAGTATGTCAAAGCACATATTGATCGCGGAAGTAAACTGCTTCTTGATATGTATAACCATGCAGGTAGCGTTGACAAATACATTCTTCATGCGCTCGGAGTTGGTGATACCGTATGATATATCTTGATAATGCAGCTACTTCTCCGGTTGACGAAGAAGTACTGGATGCAATGCTTCCGTATCTCAAGGAAGAATACGGGAATCCGTCAAGTAAGTACTACTGCAAAGCAGATAGTGCGAAACAAGCTGTTGAAGAGGCACGTACTAAGGTTGCTACCCTCTTTGGAGCAACAAGTGAAGAAATCGTCTTTACTGCAGGTTCAACCGAAAGCACAAATATGATTATCAAGGGTGTGCTTGATTACTGCAAGTATTATAGCGGTGGCAAAAATCATGTTATTACGTCTAATGCCGAGCATAAAGCTACTCTAAATGTATGTAGATACTTGAATGGCGAAATCTATTCCAATAACGATGCCACTATGTCTCTGTTCTCAACTAATAACACAGTAAATAGAGGTTATCAAGCCACATTCATAGAAGTTGATAAAAATGGAATTGTTTCTCCTGATAAGCTTGAACAAGCTATTACTGATAAAACAGCTCTTGCTTCGTTTATATATGTAAACAACGAAACAGGGAGTATCAATGATATAGCTGATTTAGCTAAAAAGGCTCACAGCCATAAAGTGCTGATACACGCCGATGTTACACAAGCTGCAGGAAAATTTCCTATAAATGTTCATGAACTTAATGTGGATTTTCTTTCTGCATCTGCTCACAAGTTCTATGGTCCGAAAGGTATAGGCTGTGCATTTATCAAAGCCGACAAATATGGACTGCCGCCGATAACAGCACTTCTTCACGGAGGAGAACAGGAAGGCGGAATTCGTGCAGGAACGCTCGCAGTGCATAACATCGTCGGATTTGGCAAAGCTGCTGAAATAGCAATGCGTGATATGGATAAGAACTATGACCTCATTTGCAAACTGGATGATTACCTTATTAAAAAGCTCGAAAAATGTGATAATATTAGAGTTTTTATACCTGACGAATTCAGGGCAAAAGGAATTATAAGTATTTTAGTTGACAAAACAGATTTTAGTAACGAAAGATTTATCAAGCGTGTCAGTAATGAAATCGCAATATCCACAGGTTCTGCTTGCAGTTTGGGCGAACCTTCACACGTCATTAAGGCTTTAGGACTTAATGACCATACAAACAAGATATTCAGAATATCGCTCAACAAGTTTACGACAAAGGATGATATTGATTTATTTATTTCGGTTTTATCCCGTAACATATAGGATGTGATTAGGATGAGAATTATTGATGCAGTTATTATTGTGCTAAAAGAAAATGGCAGTCTTACTTCAAAAGAAGTTTATGAAAAAATAATCGAAAAAAGATTGTATACTTTTGGTGCAAAGAATCCTCTAAATGTTGTGAATTCCCAAATACGTTGCCATTGTGAAGGTCTTGAATTTCCAAGTGCCTCACCTGTCAAGTATTTTAAAATCATTGGCAAAAAAGGAAAACACGATTTGTATGCAGCAATAGATCCAGATAAGCCAAGCGCTGAGAACAATACGAAGAAAATAATTTATTCCGAGGATAATTCATTGCCTGAAGAAAAAATTGATCAAACATATCTGTTTTATATAAACGGTTTAAAAAACCAGATAATAGACCGCATTCGTGAATGTCATCCGAGTTTTTTTGAAAGCCTTGTTGTAAAGCTATTACTTGAAATGGGATATGGTGTTGATAACCAATCTGGAAAAGTTCTTGGAAAGTCACATGACAGCGGTATCGATGGCGTAATATATGAAGATAGACTAGGTTTGAGCAAAATATATATACAGGCCAAGAGGTACGATTCAGGGAACACCATAGGTAGACAGGTATTACAATCATTCGTTGGTGCTATGCAGAACGTTCAAAAAGGGGTATTCATTACAACGTCAACTTTTACCAAGGAAGCGAGAGAATATGCAGATAATCAGCAGCAAAAAAATTTAAAACTGATTAACGGTGATTTGTTAGCTGACCTCATAATCAAGTACGGCATAGGTCTTGAAAAAGTCAAAACATATGTTGTTTATAAGCTGAATGAAGATTACTTTGAATAAGAGGTTACAGCATAAATATAATGACAAATATAATGGAGTTTTATTATGGCTACAATGAAAGATAAGCAGCCGGACACCTATGAGGGAGAGAAAAAAGTCTGGCAGTGCATAAAGGATAACTTGCCGGAAGACATTGTATGTTATTATAACAGAGAAGTTAAAGGCAGAGAATTTGATTTTTGTCTTCTTGTAAAAGATGTAGGATTCATGATAATTGAAGTCAAAGGCTGGCACAAAAGTCATATAAATAAAGTGATTTCTCCTGACGAGATAATCATGACCGATGGAAAAACAGAGGGCTCTCCGAAAAAGCAGGCAAAATCATACTCGTTCAAACTGAAGAATCTTATGAACGAGAAGTATGGTATTAATCCACTTGTTATGAATATGGTTTGCTATCCATTTATTTCTGAAGCTGAATATAGAAAACTTAGGTTGGGTATCATTTCAGAGCCTGAATACACTCTTTTCAGCGAAGATATTGAGTCAGCTTACAACTTTTCACACAAAATACTTGGGGTGTATCAGAATTTTCAGCAGCTAAATTTTGACAAAATGGTAGGAGATAAATATGACATAGCGAGGCATCATTTTGAGCCCGCATACGTTGTAACTCCGCCTGCTCAAGATGTTATCCCATATTCATGTCTTTCTGTATTCTCCGATGGAATAACTCTCACCAATATAAATGACATTATATCTTCATATTTTAAGGGAATAAAGCAAATTATATTTACTAATGTTGCATCTGATCTCGAAGTTATAGCAAAACAATTGTCCGAAGCATTTGCAAAAAATCATATTGTGATAAAAGATGGCAATCTTGCCATAAACTCATCTGATAATAAAGAAACCGTTATAGCGGTTAAAAACAATAGAATAGCAGCTTTCAATTTTGAAGCCTTTTTTATAGAGAATGACAAATCTATTAGTTCTTTTCAGACCTATAACGGTAAACTTTCAGCTGAACAGGAAACCGAACTTGCAAATATTGCAGCTGTAACCAACTTTAATATTGACCAGTTTCATATAGAACACGCAGATATCGGACATGATATTCAGGTCAAAGCCGGAGCAGGAACAGGAAAAACATATTCTATGGTTTCAAGAATTGCTTTTCTTTGCAATCACGCTTCGAACTCCGGTGTATTCAATCCTGCAGCAGAGATAGCAATGCTTACCTTCACCGATGATGCAGCACTTAATATGAAATCAAGGCTGAAACAGCTATTTATAAACTATTTTATTCTAACAAAAAACACGCAGTACCTTGAAATGGTTACAAATATAGAAAAGATGCGTATTTCAACTATCCATAACTTTGCTAAGGAAATAATTTCAAATACCGCTATAACTCTTGGCATTGGAACAGACTTTACTACTATTGTCGGAAAGTATGATAAGCAAAAGATATTTGACCGCCTTTTCACCTCATATCTTGAAGAAGAAAATAAACATAATCCTATATTCTTTAACGGTTTACCAATGGGCATAGAGGAATTTCGTAAACTCATGCTTGATATAGCCAATAAACTATACGAAAAAGGCTGTGATATCAAAAATCTTGATATAAGTGCATGGGGAGAGGCACCTATCGAAATTTCATTTCTCAATAAAATAATCGAGCAGGTCGTTGTGGAAACCGAAAAGGAATACTCAAAACTTCTCATGGATAATAATTCTGTTGCTCTGTCTGAGTACATGATTCATCTCAGTAAATGCATTGACAATAATGTATTTAATACCAATCTTTATGAATTCAAATATGTATTTATAGATGAATTTCAGGACACGGACGATGCGCAGATAACGTCGTTTACCGCCATGCAGAATAAACTTGGGTTTAATTTTTTCATAGTAGGTGACCTTAAACAGAGCATTTATCGCTTCCGTGGTGCTACCATGACAGCTTTTGAGAAAATGGGCTGTAATAATGGCAATTGGCTATCGTTTACCCTAAACATTAATTATCGTAGTGACAAGCGGTTATTGAGTAGATTTGACAAGACTTTCTTATATATGAACAGTATCAATTTGTTGAAGTATGATAGAGATGTTGACGCACTCAGAGGTGTTAAGGTAAATAATATACATGATGACCTTTTGATTGTTCCGGTTCCTTATCATAATTCCGATAAAATCAATTCAACTGAATACTACGATTTGCTTTTTAAAGCAATCGAGGAACAGCGAAAGCGTATCGAAATTGATATGACAGATAAGGAACTATCAAAAAATGAGCGTACTATCGCTATTTTAACAAGGAGCAACTATCAGATTAACGAGATACTGAAAGAAGCAAAGAAACGAGAAGTTGTTATCGAAAGCGACAACAATAGTGACCTTTACAGGCTTGCACCAAGTAACGATCTGTGTCGCCTTACAGCTGCTCTCTGCAACCCATATAACCCAACCTACCTGTATGATCTTATTCATTCGAGGAACGTTAATGTTATTTTTGATATTCGTTCCATAATCGGCAAAACAGCCGAAGAAAAAGCTGCGATATTTATTGACTGCCTAGATAAATTCTACAGCGCTGTTATGGGAAAAACATGGAAACAACTTATTCGTGATATACAGAATGAACCGGTACTAAAAACGCTCAGACTGATATATGAAGCCACAAAACCATGGAAAGCCTTTTCACCGTCTGACGAGTATATGCAGGAGTACTACCGAACAAATTATGAACTTGTTTTTGAAGAATTATCTGAGATGAATAAAAAGAGTTATCTCACTCTTGATTCTATAAATGAATCGCTTCATATCAATATAATGACAGGAACAGAAGCTAAATCAAAAGAACTTGACATTGACACAGATAATGTAAGAGTTATCTGCCTTACAGTTCATAAATCTAAGGGACTTGAATACGGTACAGTCATAATGCCTGCAACCGATGAGGAAATAGACAAGCCTCATAAAAATGGACTTGAAGTTTCATATATCGATGATAAGATAGGATACTGCCTGTCTGCGAACGGTGTACAGTATTATAACAATTTCTATGAATCAAAAACAGAAATAAAAGAAATGATGATGGAAGAATCAAGAATACTCTATGTTGCAATGACAAGAGCAATTGACAATTTCATCTGGTTCTCCAATCTTGATGCTAAAGGTGAAAATTGGGGCAAAATGCTTAAAGAAATGCATGAGGAGATGTAGCTGAGATGGGCTTAAAGATATATACATACTCCAATCCATACGAGATTAAACGAGAATCGTACTGGAATGAAATTAAGGACTGTGCCCATTTCTGCGTTTCGCAGACAATGGTAAACGGGCTTGAAGAAATTTACCCTTCATTAAAGGAAGGCGGTTATCTCACAACTATCAAAATACTGATTAACACACTTTATTCTGACTGGGAAGATGAAAACAGACGTGTTAAGCAGATTATTGAAGTCGATAACGCTATTAACTCCCTTAACTTTGATGAAAATCTTAATGTTAGTGCCAGACGTTCTCTTGAATACAACACAAAATCACTTGTTAAATGTATTCGCCTTTTCAAAGAATTAAGGCTTAATGCAAACAGTTTTGATGTATCTCGACTCAACACGGATCAAAAATGTCTTATTGATATTTATAAATACACTTGTAGCAGAGAAAAAACTTCATTTGAATTTGAAAGAGTCTCTCGGGCTGATATTATAGATGAAAAGATACTGGAAGCACTCAAAAATAAACACAAAAATCATTCCTATGATAAACTTGACAGAAGCACTGTTGTGATTCATGGCATACATCAGTTTACTCCTGCTATGCTGTGTGCTATCGAAGATATTTCACGCTCTAAAAATGTAATACTGCTTTTCAATTATCAGAAACAGTATGGAACAATTTATCAGACATGGACTAATATATATTCACTGTTTGAATCTGGTATTAAATACAGTGATGAACCTGAGTTCAAACCAATATCGCTACTGATTGACAGTTATTCCTGCAATACACTTGCTGACAACATTGGCACCATTTCAAATGGTGAACTTGAAGTCAAGACAGGAATACTCGATAATCTTGAGGTTATAGAATTTGAAAATATCACGGAATTTGCTGGTTACTGTGCGCAGCTTTTTGAGAACGCACGTAAAATTAACAAACGCAATGGCTCTCATAATCCTGTGCTTTATGATATGACAGAACAGCTTTACTCTGCATCAGGCAAAGTAAATGATATACTGAGAGCTTATTTTCCTGAACAGTTTGGAGAACGGCATTTTCTCGATTATCCTATCGGTCACTTTTTCGTAGCAGTTGTCGAAATGTGGGATAATGAAAACGAATGTGTCAAAGTTGAGGATATGTCTCTTATCAAAGATTGTTTTGAGTCGGGAATAATAAATGAAAGAGTTCCCGGTGAACTTCTTAATACATTTAACACGATTGAGCCGTATATTGAGAAAGAAACCACGCTTGTTGGAATTATTGCCTCTCTAAAAAAACTTCGCAAATATGTAGATTCGTCTGACAAAAAACTCCAACGTATAGGCTATCTTAATGTCAGCAAAGAAAGACTTGATGAGTTGAGAAATGCACTTTCAGAACTCAATAAAATAGTTATTGGATTTTTTTCAGATTTTAGTAGTGGTGGAGATAATTTCAACCGATTTTACAGACGAATCCATGATTTTATCGTTAAGAGAACGCAGGATATGGAATCTCTAGATGAAGAGATGAAACAAGTAGTAACAAATCTTCTCGCCCGTATGAACAAAATTGACCTGCCAGATACAGGTACTTTTACTTGCTTAAAGCAAACCATGTCGTTCTACCTTAGTCATGACGACAACCTTATGCATGGTGCAAACTGGATCGTAAGGGATTTTGAGCAGATAGACGGCGATATTCTTCGAAGCAGCAAGCAAAAGGCCGAAAGGACTTGCTACCACTTTTGCTGTCTTAGTGATAAAGACATATGCGCCACAAAAGATGAACGGCTACCATGGCCGCTCGATATAAACTTTTTTGAATATTCCTACGAGCCTTTGGAGCAGAATTATCAGATATTCCTAAAATCAAAAATGGAATTTAAGAATTTCAAACGTTACGCACTACTTTATGGACTTGAGTTTAATCGCATCGGCTGTAAACTTAGCTATGTCAAAACCGTTGACCGTAAGGACAATGAACTCTATCACCTTATAAAAATGCTTGGAGTAAAGGTCAGAAAATACCATAGTGATGCTGTTGACAGTTATGTTCCGCATTTAAAATACAGTCAGCCAACAGGGGCTTCATATTGTAGAGAAAATGAATATACTGACAAAATCAAGTATAGTATGTGTCCGTATAGATTCGCTCTTGAAAGCATAGTGCAAGAAAAAACTATGTTCAGAGAAAGATTTCTGGTAATATTCTACATGAGAGTATTGCTGCAGAATACCATTTTTAATAATAATGCAGGACGCCGTCTGAATGAAAGCGATTTGAGAAACATTATTATCAATGAATATCAGAATCTTGATGATAAGTTCAAAATATCGAACGAGTATGAGAAATCCCAGATTATTTCAGAGATGTACAAGTATCTTGTAGGTAATCTGAAGAAGTATGGTAGCTTCATTAAACCATGTTCAACAGATATGCTTCAAGAGGATTTTCTGATTGTAAAATTAAACGGTTTTATGAAAAATATAACGAGCTTTGACCTTGATAAAGTCATAAATAATAACGAAGAGCGATACAAAGACAATCGCGGTAAGCATTGTAAGTATTGTTCAAGCAAGGACATTTGCTTACGTATAGCACAGAATTAGTAACAATAGGGGTGATGATATGTTAAAAACAGGAATGTATGTCAGGTGTTCAATAGATACCGAATACCCGAACGAACCAAGAGACTTTATTTCAGGCAAGATACTCGAAATAAATGAATTTGCCGAAACCGCAAAGGTTATGTTTTATGATCTTCTTGGGTTAAAAAAATACTATCAAGTTCCCCGAACATTGGAATTTCCGTTAACCAAGCTTTGTCATTGCAAAATCATCAACGGATCTCTTGCCGAATATTACGGCGAACTTTATCGCGTTATTCAATTCATTAAAGATAAAGATTTCTACTATTATTATCTTGCAACAGATGACGGTGCTGTTGTAAAAGCCTGTGAAAAAGATATTGATGTTACCTTTAACGCTGGTGAGATTTCTCCGCTGACTCAAATCAAACACTTTGAGTTTCAGAATCCAATGTGGTATTTTGGTAGAAGTGCTGTAAACATGACTATACACTCTATCGACAATGCCTTCTATGGTTTCAAGGAACTTGCTGGCTGTAAAATTTTTTTGAAGCCATACCAGCTAAAAACTGTTATGCGCTGCCTTTCCGAACAAAATTGCAGATACATGATTGCAGATGAAGTTGGTCTTGGAAAAACCATAGAAGCAGCTTCTGTTCTCAAAGTATATCTATCTGACAAGAAAAGACAAAAGATTCTTATCTGCGTTCCTGATGCGTTAGTCGAGCAATGGAAAACTGAGCTTGCTTTCAAATTCAGACTTTTTGAAGGCGAAAATCTAAATGGTAACATCATAAAGATACTGCCGATGAGCAAAGTCGCTGTGGCAAACGGCAAATATGACTTTGTTATTGTAGATGAAGTACACTCTGTTCTAAATAACGAACTCAGCTATGAGGCGGTATTGAGACTTAGCAGTTCTGCTGATAATGTGATAATGCTCAGTGCCACGCCTGTTCAAAGCCGTAACAAAGAATATCGCAAGCTTCTCTCGCTTATACAGCCAGAAAGATATTATGGTATGAGTGATGAAAAATTTATAGATTTACTTGAATTACAAAATAGAGTAATTCGCAAGGTTTATTCTACTGTTATTTATCTCGAAGATTATAAGGAAGCCATTAAGGAATCAGAAGGCCAACACAATGAAGATTCTCGTGAAGCATTTGACGAACTCGTTGAGACGCTTGAATATATAGCCGAAAAAACAGGTGACAAGACCATTAAGGAAGATATCGAAAAGCTCAATTACGAAACCGATAATTTTTCAATTTTGAGACTGGAAAGACTCGTTGCATATATATGTGAAGCATATCAGCTTGAAAGATGCATAATACGTAACAGGAAAAAGTCAGAAGACACCAACAAGAGAGTGCTTAAAGAAATCCCTTATGAAATGGATACTGAATTTAATAACACTGAATATAGAATATACTCTCTACTTTCTGATTGGATTTTCAGTAATAAATTTGACAGGAAAGATTTTAACAACAAAATACTTCCGCTTATATGGTCTTTCTTCAGTTCATCAGCGGCATTCTCTGACGAATTGAAAAACAATCCCTCTGTTCCTAATGAGATAAGAGAACTGACAGCAAGTTGGATATCTGATGATTTAAATACAATAAATAATATTCGTAACATTCTTGATGATCCTATGGATTCTATGTCAAGAATGGTCACCATATGCGATTATCTGGAGCAGGAAGCATATGATAAAAAGGTCCTTATTTTCACACATTTTTCCGGCACACACAGGTTGTTTCGTCAGTTGCTGACCAGAGTATTCGGAGATAACTGCTGTGCTTTCTTTTCTGAAGGTATGACACCTGATGAACTTGAACTCAATACATATCGTTTTCAAAATGAGTCAGGATACCGTATCATGCTTTCTGATGAGAGTGGCGGAGAAGGCAGAAACTTTCAAATAGCTGATGAACTCATCTGCTTAGACCTTCCGTGGAGTGCAAATACACTTGAACAGCGCATAGGAAGGCTTGATAGAATAGGCAGAGACAAAACTAAAGATGTTGTATCAGTAATTGTTTATGCACAAGATTCCGTCGAAAAAGACCTCGCTGATATATGGAACAAGGGGCTTAATATCTTCAGCAAATCACAGAGCGGTCTCGAAATCATTATGAATGATATCGACGAACAAATAAGAACCGCTGTAATGAATGATTTCAAATACGGCCTTTCATCTATTGTTGATGAAATGGTAGGAGAAATCAAAAAAATAGAAAAACAGGTAAAGGAAGAACGTCACTTTGATATTGCAACTTATACCTATCAATATACAAATATAGAAATTGAAAAAACTGTAAAGCGATACAATGAAAATGAAAGCGAATTATTCCGTAATTCTATGATGTCGTGGTCGTCTCTTGCAGGATTCCGCGGAAATTCTGTATCAGATAATATAGTCAGATTCAACGCCTCTTCATTTTCACCTAAATCAGCATATAACACAATGTTTGTGCCGCCGGATATGGACATTATGATTAAAGACAGGCTTAATCAGATGCAGAATCATATAAGATCACTTAATGGAGATAAAGCTATTCAGAGCGATATTAACTCGATACAGGGAACGTTTGATAGAAATTTGGCGCTTGGGAATGACTATCTTCACTTTTTTGCTCCTGGTGATGGTATATTTGATAGCATAGTAAATAATGCTGTATCTGCATACAAAGGAAGATGTGCTGCTTTCGCACTTGAATGTTCGATGGACTGGGAGGGATTTGTTTTCAACTGGTATATTGTTCCTGATGAACTGCTACTTCTTAAAAGTGGTATTTCCTTAAAGCAAGTTAATCAGTATAGAGGATTTCTCTCATCAGAAATACTAAGCACCTATATATCAATAGATGGAATGAAAGCTGAAACCGACAAAAATGTCATACAAGAATTCAAAAAGTATTTTGATGTTCTAGTCAATGAATTAAAGAATTGTTTTGCAAACTTTGGCAAACGTACTCCGTCTAATGATTTTCTTGGAATAAAGGGGAAATATGCCATATCAAATTTATCGTGGTTTAGAGAAACACATTCTGCATCACAATGGATAACTGCAGTAACAACTTGTTATAATACTGCTAAAAAACAAGCTATTGAAGAATTCCGAAAGCTAAATCGTATAAAAGCACTGAATGATACTCTTAATAGAGAATTTTGCTCTGTTTGCGCTGCCGCCGCATATTTCGGCAGAGATATTGATTCAATCGAGAAAATGAGAAGTAACGAAGTAGTTCTTGAAGCATTTTCAAAGCCTAACATCGTTCTCGATTCAGTATGCTATGTAAGGATGATAAATTTATGACCAATCAAGAAATAATCAGCAAGATTCAGCTATTTTTTAACACTCCAAACCTTGCAATGAATGACACAGAATGGTTAAATAGCAACAATGTCAATTCAGCTGTAGCTTTTAGACTTAGATAGGATGAAAAACGA
>OJOA01000431.1_pt1 | contig 30143 bp, 20 predicted proteins | sample 1597991 | NCBI WGS metagenome assembly OJOA01 (sample SAMN01915207, study PRJEB22387) | human gut metagenome | isolation source: stool | host: Homo sapiens | place: USA | reverse complement strand
ACGCTTGTCTGCTGAAATTTTTTACAAAAGGAAGATTAAAATGCCATTAGTAAACGCTAAAGAAATGCTTACAAAAGCAAAGGCAGGCCACTATGCAGTAGGTCAGTTCAACATCAACAACCTTGAATGGACAAAATCAATTCTTTTAACAGCACAGGAACTCAACTCACCTGTTATCCTCGGTGTATCTGAGGGTGCCGGTAAATATATGTGCGGCTACAAAACAGTCGTTGGTATGGTAAACGGTATGCTCGAGGAACTCAACATCACAGTTCCTGTTGCTCTCCACCTTGACCACGGTTCATATGAAGGCGCTAAGAAGTGCATCGAAGCCGGTTTCAGCTCAATCATGTTTGACGGTTCACACTATCCGATCGAAGAAAACATTGAAAAAACAAAGGAACTCGTTGCAACTTGTAACAAGCTCGGTCTTTCACTTGAGGCTGAGGTTGGTGCAATCGGCGGCGAGGAAGACGGCGTAATCGGCATGGGCGAATGTGCAGATCCTAAGGAATGCAAGATGGTTGCAGACCTCGGCGTAACAATGCTCGCAGCAGGTATCGGTAACATTCACGGTAAGTATCCTGCAAACTGGAAGGGCCTCAGCTTTGAAACTCTTGACGCTATCCAGCAGCTTACAGGCGAGATGCCGCTCGTTCTCCACGGCGGTACAGGTATCCCTGCTGACATGATCAAGAAGGCTATCTCACTCGGCGTTTCAAAGATCAATGTTAACACAGAGTGCCAGCTCGCATTTGCAGCAGCTACAAGAAAGTACATTGAAGAGGGCAAGGATCTCGAAGGCAAGGGCTTCGATCCAAGAAAGCTCCTCGCTCCCGGTGCAGAGGCTATTAAGGCTACTGTTAAGGAAAAGATGGAACTCTTCGGTTCGGTTAACAAGGCTTAATTGTAAGCACGCAAACTTAATCTTTACAAAAATTTCAGGGACAGCAAAACGCTGTCCCTGTTTTTATGTTCTGTTTGGTTAACTCAGTTGTATTATAAGACGGTTGTAAAGTCAATTGTTACATCAAAACGGATTGTAATTGTTACTTTAAAACATAAATCGGGTTGACAAATGCGATAATCGGTACTATAATAATTGTCAACCGATAAAATAATTTGGTTGACAATCTGCAAAACATAAGAAGCGGTTTTGCAAAGGAGAGGTAATTTTATGACAGAAGCAAAAACAAACAGTAAATCAAAAAGTAATGTATTAAGCCTTGTGTATATGGCGATGTTCGTCGCAATCATCACGGTGTGCGCACAGATTCAGATTCCGATGACAGTTCCGTTCACACTTCAGACTCTCGGCATCTTTATGGCTGCGGCTATGCTCGGTTGGAAAAGAGGACTCATCAGCGTTGCGGTTTATGTTCTCCTCGGTGCAATCGGTGTTCCCGTGTTTGCAGGATTCTCAGGCGGAATCGGCGTTCTCGGCGGTCCGACAGGCGGTTATATCATCGGTTTCCTCTTTACGGCACTTATCGTTGGACTTATGACTGATTTTCTCGGCAGAAAGCTTTGGGTGCTTGCGGTTTCAATGGTTGCAGGCCTTGCAGTATGCTACCTTTTCGGTACAATCTGGTTTATGATTGCAATGCACACAGACTTTGTTGCCGCACTTCTCACCTGCGTTGTTCCGTTCCTTCTTGCAGATGCTGCAAAGATTGTTGTTGCAACAGTTTTGGTGAATCGTCTTGACAAAATCGTTAAGCTTTAAGTTCAGACCGCACCACAGCCTTTGTGTGCAGTTTTTTGAAGGCAAGGGTTACAGCGATGAATTTGTCTGCGGAATGGCAAAAATAGTGTCGGTTCTTGAAAATAACAACGCAAACCTTAAACTTACGGGCGGTTGTGACGAAATTTGTTCATCGTGTCCGAACCGTGACAACGGCAGCTGCGATGTTACGGGCAAGGCGTCATGCTATGACAAAAGATGTCTTGATTTACTCGGAATGAAAATCGGCGATACTGCCGATTGGAAAGAGCTTTCGAGAATTGCAAGGGAAAATATAATTTTAAAAGACAGGCTTTCGCAGGTGTGCGGCGACTGCAAATGGTCGCATATATGCCGTGATAAAGCCGATAAAATGAAAAGTCCTCATTAATCCTCATAGATATATCATGATAAAAGACCTCACGAATTTCGTGAGGCCTTTTGCGTTAATTGACTTTATTTTTGTCAATAGGAATATTATGTTCATTACAAAAATCTATGTATGCTTGTTCAAGTAATTTAAAGTCACAGCTGTTATGAACAAGTCTATCGTTTACTTTGTTTGTGATACGGTAGTAGGTGTTTTGTGCTTGCTTTTTAATTTTATCTCTATATTTGTTACAAAAAGCAAGTTCTTTTCTGATTCTTTCTCTTCGTGTGTTGTTGGTAATTCCGTTGATATTCAACATATTGATGCACTTATGTGGAATAGGTAACATATAGGCAAATCTTAATGTTGCATACTCATTACAGTATTTATCGTTTTTTGGTTTGATCTGTATATCGTCCTGTCTATTGTGTTGTTTTGATGATATAGGTACAAAGTAGTCAATTCTGTTAATGTTGAGAACCGTCCCATAGAAAAACTTGTTGTTACCGCTTCTATAATTAACATTAGGTACTCTTGTAAATCCACGGACTGAAGTTTCGTATTGTTTAAGATAATCAATGTATTCCAAGTCTACATTGTAAAATGCGATTTTCATATTCTACCTCATTAAAAATAAAAGCGGGCAAAGAGTACCCGCTTTTTGATTACTTTTACACTCGCACTTTTACAAGCGGCGAAACGCTCAACGATAAAAACACTCGCACTTTTACAAGCGGCGAAACGCTCAACGATAAAAACACTCGCTCTTTAAACAAGTGGCGAAACACTCAACGATAAGATGAGTAATCAAACATCTATCACAGTTATTATATGCTATAAAATTAAAAAAATCAAGGTGTTATCCAAAATTAAAATAATAAAACTTTGCCGATATTTTAAGCAAATTTTGATAAAAATACTTTATTGAGTAATATTGTTTTTTGTTTTGCTCCTTATTTCAGACGAGCGAACACGGTTCGCCGTTACATTGAAATTGAATGAACAATTACAATGCTACGCTCTGGCATTTTTAGTTTTCTATTGCACAAACTATCTTCACGAATTGACTGCCGAGGCACTCGGCTATTGACTTTTGGAGGAAATTGGATTATTATTTAAACTGTATAACTTTAAGTATGCTTATTTTTAGGACAGATGATTTGTGAAGGAGTTGAAAAAAGTGCCGGATCTTTCGATAATTTTCGATATGGGTGTTGTTGCACTGCGTTTTCTTATGCCTGTTTATGCAATAATAATTGTGTACCAGTGCTTTGCCGCAATGCGCCGCCGCCGCCGTCCCGAAACTCCTTTGATTTCACTTTTGAACCCTGCAACGGGCGAGATACTCCCCGTGCTTTTCTGGGAAAATTCAATCGGCAGAAGTAAAAGCAGTGATGTAACCGTTGATGACCCGACAGTTTCAAGAAATCATTGCGTACTCCTTCGCCGTAAAGACGGTTGGTATGTAAGCGATACCGACTCAAAGAGCGGCACAATGCTCAACGGCAAAAGAACAAGAGGCAGAGCAAAGGTGCTAATTGACGATACAATAACAATAGGCGGTACAAGCCTTATAGTAAAAAGAGGCGAGGAGTTCCAACAGCCGTTGCAGTCGAGTTGGTTTTTCTCAAAGGTCAGCGATAAGCCTGCAATGAAATCGTGGAAGCTTATGCTTCTTATTACATTTTTTCACTTTTTTATGTGCGTTCAGGCAATGTTCTGGAATGACGGCACAAATACAATGGCTCCGCTCGTGCTGTTCGGCGCTCTTGCGGCTGTTGAATGGGGATTCTTCTTTATCTCCTATTTTGTAATCCGCAGAGTAAATTTCGAGCTTGAATCGCTCGCCCTGTTTTTGACGGGCATAGGCGTAATGATGCTTATCAGACAGTCGGAACGCTCGGCTTATGTTCAGCTTGTTGCCGCCGCAATAGGTATGATTTTCTTCTGTATAATTATCAAGCTGATTGAAGATCCCGACAAGGTAAATAAACTCAGACTTCCGGCAATGATTTGTGCGGTCGGTCTTTTGGGTGTAACAATTGTATTTGGTAAGATTACAAACGGCGCCGCCAACTGGATTTATATCGGCTCGTTTTCATTTCAGCCGTCAGAGCTTGCAAAGATTATTTTCATCTTTATCGGCGCAAGTTCGCTTGATGTGTTGATGACAAAGAAGAACCTGCTTGAGTACATTATCTTCTCGGCAGTATGCGTCGGACTTTTGGCTCTTATGGGTGACTTCGGTACTGCGCTCATCTTCTTTGTAACATTTTTGCTCACAGCGTTTATGCGCTCGGGCGATTTCAAGACGATTATTCTTGCTGTTGCCGCCGCAATTTTCGGCGTAACCTTTGTCCTCAAGTTTAAACCGTATGTTGCCGACCGTTTTTCGGGATGGCGTCATGTGTGGGAACATACTCAGGACAATCTCGGTTATCAGCAGGCAAGAGTTCTCACATATATGGCAAGCGGCGGACTTTTCGGCGTAGGTATCGGCAACGGTTTTTTAAAGCAGGTTGCCGCATCCGAAAGTGACCTTGTTTTCGGACTTGTTTCGGAAGAAATGGGAGTTATCGTTGCGTTCACACTTGCCGTGGCAGTAGGTGCAATGTTTATTTATGCAAGGGCAATTACAACCCGAAGCAGAAGTACCTTTTATTCAATTTCAGCGTGCTGTGCGGCAGGACTTTTTGTTGTTCAGCTTTCTCTCAATGTTTTCGGTGCAACCGATGTCCTTCCGCTCACAGGCGTAACATTTCCGTTTGTGTCTGCCGGCGGTTCAAGTATTATGTCTTGTTGGGGACTTGTTGCATTCATCAAAGCCGCAGACGAGAGAACTTATTCGGTAAAAAGATAAGTTTAGTAAATTGAAAATGGAAAATTGTTGTCGAGAGGAAAAACAGCAAAATAAAATGCTCTATCTCCCGACCGTATTCATAGTGCTTTGCAAGCAAAGCCGCATTTTCTTTAATTTTTCGATTGTTCACTTGATACACAGGGTGGTGTAAGGTTTGAAAAAAATACTTCGCAGAAGTACACTTATATATATAGTTGCGCTTGCGTTTATCGGCGGACTCGGCTATCTTGCCTTTGAGCTTGTAACAGGGGCAGACGATTGGGTTGATCAGGCATATAATGCGCATATAGCAGGTGATGGCGGCCTTGCACAGGCAGGAGCGATCTATGACCGCAACGGCACGGCTCTTGCACAGACGGTTGACGGTAAAAGAGTTTATAACGAAAGCGAGAGCGTAAGAAAATCTCTGCTTCATGTTGTCGGTGATGACAGCCTTAACATTTCAACGGCTGTTCAAAGTATGTATCGTTCTCAGCTGATAGGCTATAACCTTGTTTTCGGACTTAATATGCCGGAATCATTGCGTGCCTCTCACGATATAAAGCTGACAGTCGATTCCGCAACCTGTGCGGCGGCTTATGATGTTCTTGCAGCTTATAACAAAAAAGGTGCCTGTGTAATATATAACTACAAAACAGGCGAGGTTATCTGTTCCATAAGCACCATGGCTTACGATCCGCAGGCTCCTCCCGAAATTACCAAGGACAACGAAAGCGAATACGAGGGCGTTTACCTTGATAATGTGCTTTCGTCAACCTTTACTCCGGGTTCAATCTTCAAAATCGTTACATCTGCGGCGGCAATCGAGAATATTCCCGACCTTTATGACCGCACTTGGGTTTGTAACGGAAGTGAGAACATAGGCGGAAGTGAAGTTACCTGTACGGAAACTCACGGAACGCTGACATATAAAGAGGCAATGGCACATTCCTGCAATATTGTTTTTGCAAAGCTTGCCGTTGAACTCGGAAGTGACACAATGACAAAAACTGCCGAGAAAATCGGCATTAACAGCTCCTTTGATGTTGACGGAATTAAAACCGCAAAGGGTTCATATGATGTCAGCGATGCCAATGAAAACCAGCTTGGCTGGTCGGGTGCAGGTCAATATAATGACAAGGTAAACCCGATGCAGATGGCAATTATCTGCGGTGCAATCGCAAACGGTGGTAAGGCTACAAACCCTACCCTTATCAAAGATGAGTCCATACTCTCTGCACTCGGCATAAACTACAAGAGCAGCGGACAGGAGCTTTTTTCATCCGATACGGCGGCAAAGCTTGATGATGTTATGAGATACACCGTTTCGGATTACTACGGCGACAACCTTTTCGGCGGACTTACAGTCTGTGCCAAAACAGGTACGGGTGAAGTCGGCGATGATAAGAACCCTAACGGCTGGATGGTCGGCTACTCAAAAGATGAGGACTGCCCTCTCGCCTTTGCCTGTGTTGTACAGGATTCGGGTTTCGGTTTCCAATATGCCGGTCCCGTGGTTGAGGCCGCAATGATTCAGGCTGCAAAAAGCCTTGGAGCGTCTGCGGTGCAGTAAATTAAAATTATATTATTGAAAATACAGTTTGACCGATTTTTTCGGTACATTGAAAGGAAGAACCCTGATGAATTTTTTAAAGGCTATGTTCGGCAACTACAGCAAGCGTGAAGTTAAGCGTGTGCAACCAATCTGTGACAAGGTGCTTGCACTCGAAGATAAATATGCGGCTATGAGCGAAAGTGAACTCAAGAACCAGACAACAATTCTTAAAGAAAGACTTGCCAACGGCGAAACAACAGACGATATTCTCCCAGAAGCATTTGCAACCTGCCGTGAGGCAGGCTGGAGAGTGCTTGGTATGAAGCACTTCCCCGTTCAGATTATCGGTGGTATCGTTCTTCACCAGGGCAGAATCGCCGAGATGAAAACCGGTGAAGGTAAAACCTTGGTTGCTACCCTCCCTGCATACCTCAACGCTCTTACAGGCGAAGGTGTTCACATTGTAACAGTCAACGATTACCTTGCCCGTCGTGACTCAGAGTGGATGGGCAAGCTTTACAGATACCTCGGTCTTTCGGTCGGTCTTATCTGCCACGATCTCGATAACGAGGGCAGAAAAAAGGCTTATGCCGCAGACATTACATACGGAACAAACAACGAACTCGGTTTTGACTACCTCCGTGACAACATGGTAGTTTACAAGGAAAACAAGGTTCAGCGCCCGCACGCATTTGCGATTGTCGATGAGGTTGACTCAATCCTTATTGATGAGGCGAGAACTCCTCTTATTATTTCGGGTAAGGGCGACAAGTCAACAGACCTTTATGCAAAGGCTGACGCTTTTGCAAAAACTCTTAAAGTTCAGCGTTTTGCAGAACTTGATGCAAAAGAGGATATGGAGGAATATTACAAGGAAAACGACATTGATTATGTTGTTGATGAAAAGCAGAAAACAGCAACCCTCACACAGAGTGGTGTTAAGAAAGCCGAAGAATTTTTCGGTATTGAAAACCTTACCGATCCCGATAACCTTACAATTCAGCACCATGTAAATCAGGCTATCAAGGCCAACGGCGTTATGAAGCTTGATGTTGACTATGTTGTTAAGGACGGCGAAGTTATCATCGTTGACGAGTTTACAGGTCGTCTTATGTACGGCCGTCGTTTTAACGAAGGTCTTCACCAGGCTATTGAGGCTAAAGAGGGCGTAAAGGTTCAGAGCGAAAGCAAGACTCTTGCTACAATCACATTCCAGAACTACTTCCGTCTTTACAAAAAGCTTTCTGGTATGACAGGTACTGCTCAGACAGAGTCGGAAGAATTCCAGGAAATCTACAAGCTTGATGTTGTTGAAATTCCTACAAACAAGCCTGTTTTAAGAAAAGACCTCCCCGATTCGGTTTATAAGACAGAAAACGGCAAGTTCCACGCTGTTATTGATGCAATTGTTGAGGCTCACGAAAAGGGACAGCCTGTCCTTGTCGGTACAATTTCAATTGAGAAGTCGGAGCTTCTTTCAAAAATGCTCAAAAAGAGAGGCATCAAGCACAATGTCCTCAATGCAAAACAGCATGAAAAAGAGGCTGAAATTGTTGCTCAGGCAGGTAAACTCGGTGCGGTAACAATCGCAACCAACATGGCAGGTCGTGGTACCGATATCATCCTCGGCGGTAACGCAGAGTATATGGCAAAAGCCGCAATGCGTAAGCAGGGCTTTACAGAGGAGCTTATTGAAGAAGCTACAGGTTATGCAGAAACCGATGATGAAGAAATCATCAATGCAAGAAATACATTCAGAGAACTGAATGACAAGTATAAGGAAGAAATTAAGGGCGAGGCTGAAAAGGTAAGAGAGGCCGGCGGTCTTTACATTATGGGTACGGAAAGACACGAGTCACGCCGTATTGATAACCAGCTCCGTGGCCGTGCAGGCCGTCAGGGCGATCCGGGCGTCAGCCGTTTCTTCCTCTCAACCGAGGATGACCTTATGCGTCTGTTCGGCGGTGACAGAATGAAAATGATGATGGAGCGTATGAATGTTGCCGAAGATATGCCTATTGAGAATAAAATGCTCACAAGTATTATCGAAGGCTCACAGGAAAAGGTTGAGCTTCGTAACTTCGGCATTCGTAAGGATGTCCTCCAGTACGACGATGTTATGAACAAACAGCGTGAAATCATCTACGGTCAGCGTGATCAGGTTCTTAACGGTGAGGATCTCCACGAAACAATCCTCAAAATGGTTGAGGATACAATCGCAACTTCAATCAAGCAGTATCTCCCCGAAGGTCCTGCAGAACATTGGAACTTCCAAAGCCTCAAGGATTACTACGCAGGTTGGCTTATCAGAGATGATTCTAAGTACGATTTCAGTCTTGAGGATCTTGAAGATATGGAACCCGAAGAGATTCAGAAGATGCTCGTTGACGATGCTCTTGAAATCTACAAGGAAAACGAAGAACTTCTTCCCGAGGAAACAATCCGTGAGATGGAGCGTGTTTACCTCCTCAAGAATGTTGATACACATTGGATGGATCACATCGACAATATGGATCAGCTCAAGAGCGGTATCAGACTTCGTTCATACGGTCAGCACGATCCTGTTGTTGAGTACAGAGTTGAAGGCTTCGATATGTTTGATGAGATGATTGAAAGCATTCGTGAAGATACTGTCAAGATGATGCTCATTATGCCAAAGCGTGTTTATGAGATTCAGAAAAGACAGGATGCAATTGCAGCGGCAAAGAGAGCAGCTCAGAGGGCTGCCGCAGCGGCAAAGTCTGCATCCGATGATGAAGAAGCTGTTGAACAGTCGGACGCCGTAAAGCAGGCGCTTCACCGTGAGCAGGTTGCTCAGCCTACAGAAACTTCTGCAGACGGTACGGATTCTGTCAACAAGACTATCCGTAAGGGCAAGAAAATCGGCAGAAATGATCCCTGTCCGTGCGGCAGCGGTAAAAAGTACAAGAAGTGCTGCGGCAGAGATCTTTAATATGTTTGCATAAAGCGGTTTGTATAATTGCGATTTAAGTGAATTACATTTTGAAGGGCAGAGAGCAATACTCTGCCCTTTATTTGTGCCGAATTTTCAAGGTATTCGGTGATTAATTTTATCGGATATAGAAACTGATTATAAAAATATATCTGAAAAATTCTGCAAAATGCTGGTTTTGGGGCATTTTAAAAGCAGCAATCGCAAAATAATACATATTTCCGCACGCACAGCTTGGAGTAAACCTGCATAAAATTTTTGATATTTTTGAAAAAAGAATTAAAAATCAACAAATTTAGTGCCGAAATTGACTTTTTAACTGCCTGTTAAGGTTGTACAATGGGTATAATTTATCTTAAACACAAAAAATGGCGATAAATAAGTAATAAAATCACATTATGGTCAAAAATATTAAATCGTGCTTGCAGATATGCAAAATAGCCAAAAATATTACCCAAAGTTTGGCTGTATTGCCTCTACAAATATGCAATAAAATATTATATAATTGTATACAAGTAAAAAAGAAGAACAAATTCAAAAAATTGCGTTTCATAATTAGTTGGCAGATATATTGGACTGTCCTATGCAGTTCTGTTTAATTGTACTTTGACTGCCAAAACAAAGTAATCGGCAATGAAGGAGAAGAAAAAATTATGAAATTAGGTAAAAAGCTTTGCATAACCGCAAAGAAAAGCTTTTCTCTTGTGCTTGCACTTACCCTCATGCTTTCGATATGTGCCGTGTCGGGTATGTCGCTTAATGTGTTTGCGGCAACATCTTTGGATCAGAAGATTTACATTAACCTGAACAAGAATAAGGAATGGAATGGTTTTTCTTCTGTTACATGTCGTTTTGCTCAGGATGACGGCACGGTTCTTAAAACAGAAAAGGTAAGCAAAGATCCTTCGTCGGGAGTTTTTGAAGCCACTGCACCATCCGGTGCAACAAAAATTGAGCTTTCTTCCGGGGTTAATTTTACTCTTCCCGATAAGACTGTTGCAAAAGATTCCCGCCGTATCTATCTTTATAACAGCAATAATACCTATAATGAAGCTTATGCATATTCTTGGGTAAACGATACTGACTTCAACGCAGAGTGGCCGGGTGCTGCAATGACTAAGACATCTTCAGACAGCAATTACTACTATGTAGATGTTAAGTCATCCCATAAAAATGTAATCTTCAGCAACAAGGGCGAAACACAAACAAGCGACCTCGGTATTAACGACTCATACAGTGCCGATAATGCTCTTTATGATGCTTCAAAAAGTCAGTGGACTAACCCGTTCATCAAGACCATCGACATTTCTGGTGCTACGGGCGACACAGAATTTTATCTTTCTACCGACGGCTCGTTCAAAGAAAGTAAATACCTTTCTGTTCAAGCTCCCGACAAACAGTCGAAAGCAGAATATAAAACAGTTTATGTTTCAAACGATGACTGGAAGTCGCTTACAAAGGTTTATGCAACTTTTGACTACAACGATGCCTATGAAGGAACAGTTGAGCTTACAAAAGACACCAAAGACACCAAGGTAAGCGGTTCTGTGGTGTTCAGCGGTAGAATTCCGGCGGGTGCGCTTTTAAGATTCCATCCGAACGAACATAACCTCAACGGTGCATCTTCTGCAACATTATATCCGACAGATTCGGGATATGATGGTTTGGGCTACAACGATAACACGGCTACATATGTTAAGACAGCCAGAGGCGAAGGCTGGACAAAATTCTCGGAAATAGACAATGTAAACTATGGTGCTGTCGTTGAAAATTCATTCTCAGATAATCCTGACATCGTAGGCGTTGACGCAACATACTTTGACTACTGGTCTGATATGGAGCAGGAGAAAGGGTATCTTCAGTGTCAGGGTAAGAAAAACGATGGTGATATTGAAAATTACTGGTATCAGTTTGATAACTTCAACAGCTACATAAGCAACATTGCTTCAAACTGTAAGTCTGACTGGAAGTATCCTCTCTACTTCGGTAATATGTTCAAGGGTGATAAATGGTACAGTACATTTGAGACCCACGCAAAAGGACTTACAAACATCAACAATTATGATGATAACTATTACTATGCAGTAAACAACTCCAACGGTATGGCATGGGGTGGCGGTGATTATAACCAGTCCTTACAGGGTCTTATGTACAACAGGCTTGACAGTAAGGGCAATCTTCAGGTTGCAAATGGTGTCAAGGCTCCTTACTTTGATGCTGAGGCACTTTCAACCGCTACATATAATGATAAAAGAGTTGCCAATGTTTATAAGTCATCTTTCCCGTTCCGTGCAACTACTGACGGTGATGGTGTTACTACTTATGAATTCACTTCAAAAAATGCAACCGATAACATCTACTTTACATGGGACGGCCTTACACCTAAAAAAATTAACTACGGTGCGGGCGAAACATATGGTGTACACGATGATTTGGGAAAATTCGGCGGTACAGAAAACGGTTATGGTATTTTCCCATTCAACAATACTCAGAACACATCAGCGGGCAAGGGTACTAACGATAACCTTGACTATGGTTTCGGTATCAGACTTGATATAGACTTCAGAGTTCCGAAGGACGGTTTACTTGCAGACGACAAACCTGCAACCTTTAACTTCAGCGGTGACGATGACCTTTGGGTTTATATCGGCGAAGATTCAACAGGCGCTGATGCAGAGCTTGCTCTCGACCTCGGCGGTGACCATAAAGAGGCAAGCGGTTCAATTGACTTTAATTCAATGACCGCAACTGCCAACAATGTATTTGCCGATTACTCAACTCCGTCATCGACTTCATCATCATCGACAACAGTTACAGTTCCGAGTGATGAGTTTTGGGTTAAGACAGGTGATTACACTGACTTCTGCGTTTATACATGGGATGATTCATCATCAGCAAAGTATGAAAAGCCCTACGCAACAGCAGACGGCTTCTATAAGTTCAGGCAGTCACAGTTTACAGGCAATACAAACGCTATCTTCTGTAGGTGGCAGAATGTAGGGAACGGCAAGCTTACAGAAGACCTTACGCTTTTAGACCTTTACGGTAAAATGTGGAACGGTAACGGCAAGCAGTATTCTGCAGACGGTCAGTTACATCATACAAACCTTGGCACCGTTACAAAGACAATCAACAATGGTACTAAGCTTGATCCTAACAAGACATACCATATGGTAGTATTCTATATGGAGCGTGGTGAGGCTGAGTCTAACTTCTCAGTAAACTTCACAATGACACCTGCCAACAATGACCTCAAGGTTACAAAGGCACTTGATACAGGCGATGTTGTTTCTGAAATTTCAGATGACCTCAAAGCTAATGAAACTTTTGATTATACAATCAAAGAGAACGGCAACGATACCTCCGGTAAAGGCTACAAGCTTACAAAATCAGACGAAAGCACAAGCAGTGAAACTCTTTCAAACAGCGGTTTCACACTTAAAGATAATTATATAGCTGACTTTGACAACTCATTCAAGACCGGCAACGATATGACGGTTGACGAGTCAACAAACAGCAGTAAGCTTACATACACAACAAACTGGGAGCTCGTTAACAACAGAGTCGGTTCAACAATCGATAGCGGTTTAACTACGAACTCGGAATTCAAGCTTGTAGATGACAAGGATGACAGTGCTTATGCACAGCTCCAGCTCAACTATACCAACAGTATAGTGACAGCACCTCTTGAAATTTCAAAGAATGTTGTTAATGAAGACGGTAAAACCGATTACGATACAAATCAGCAGTTTACATTTGCAATTGCTCTCGACTTTGACGGCGACGATTCAACCTATGATTACAAGACCTATCCTCTTGAATATCAGCTCAAAGAGAAGGGCGCAAGTGGTTATTCAAACACAGCTTACCGTACACCCTTGGACGGTTCGTTCACAATCAAAAAGGGCGAAAGCATTAAGCTTCTCAATATTCCTGTAGGTGCAACCTATAAGATTACAGAGAAAAATGTTATAGGTTATGTTCCTTATAAAGTAGGCAATCAGGACTTCAACGGTACATTCGTCGGTACTCTCGCCGAAGCAGAAAATGCGCTTAACTTTATCAATAAGGTTAATCCTACAAACATTGCCATTTCGGTAAATAAAACTCTTGACGGTCAGGCTTACAGCGGCAGCAAGTTCGTCTATACATTGACAGGTCTTGAATCAATGGATACAACAAAACCTGATGCCGACGGCAAACCTATCAAGACAAACAGCGCAAAAACAATTTCCACGAATTTGGAAACACCTGACAAAAACGGTAAGGTTGAATTCAAAAACCTCAAATTAGTCACTGCGGGTGTTTACAGATTTAAGATTACCGAGGCTCTTGCCGAAGGTGCAAATGCATCCGATTATAAAATGGATACAAACACCTGGCTTGCCGAGATTGAACTTCTTGAAAACGGTAAAGTAACAGCGCCTAAGTATATTAAGGTTAGTAGCTCAGATATTAAAGACAAAACCGATGCTGAGCTTGCAGAATACTTCAACGATTCTACTTCTGTTAAAGAAAATGAAGCCCTGTTTGCAAATGAAACCACACACGGAAGAGCAACAGTAAACAAGAAGAACCAGTCAAATAACAATATAAAAGGTACAGAGTTTGCATTAATCAAGGTATCAGAAGAAGGTATCCTTGATGCTGACGATATCAATACAATCATTAAAAATGCTTCAATAAGCTCTCATATGATTTCCGAGAAGACAGGTGGCGACGGTAATGTAGTGTTCGACAACCTGACAATCTTCAAGGACGGTAACGGTGAGTTTACAAAATCAGGCGAAGATGTTGTTTGGAACAGCAGTTCCGATAACTACTTAAAGGGTACTTCAACATATCAGGCATATTGCTTGTTTGAGTACAAACCGTCTGAGGGCTACAACCCGAACTACACACTTTCATACTTCACACTCCCTGTTAAGGGTGAGTACAATGTTACATATAATTATGTTGACGGTGCAATCACAATGCCTTCGGCAAGCGGTGACGGAATGAATGGTTATTTTGTTCTCGGTGTATCGGTTGCAGGTCTTGCGGTGACAATGTTCACGGGCTACGCAATCTATTACGGAAAAGTTCGTAAAAAACGCAGAGCAAGACGCAGAAAGTAACCCGATATGATTTAACTTGTTAGAACAGGTGATTTTTTAATCATATGTTTCTTTCATAGAAAACCTCTTTGACTGCTACGGACACCGTTGTTAGCCGGTGTCTGCCATGCAGCCACCCCAACCCGTTTAACCATTCGGTTAGAATATAATTACATATATTAAATCAAACACAAAGGAGAAAGAAAAATGAAAACTACAAAGAAAATCTTTGCAGCAGTTCTCGCAGTAATGATGATCGCTCTCATGATCCCATTCTCAGCAAGCGCTGCTACAACACTTACAGTATCATGCAACCCTAATGCCGGTACAACAGGTGATAAAGCCGACTATGTTGGTACCTATGAGTACAAATTCTTCAAGCTCGCAACGGTTGATACTACAACAGGTACAGTAACAGTTGAAGAAGCTTATGCAAGCAACGCTGACCTTGTGGACGCTCTCAACTCAACAGATACAGACAAGAGCAAGAAAATCATCACAACTTGTGATGGTATGTCATGGACAGGTAAAGCTGATAAGACTGTTACATTCAAATATGACGGTTCAGCAGATGTTTCTACACAGGAGATTACAGACCTTGCAGACGGTATCTATTATGTATACTGCTCTAAGAAGCCTGGTACAGTTAAGTCTGTACAGGGTTCACTCATCTCACTTCCTTACTTCGATGGCAAAGACTGGACATACGATTATGAAACAGTAAACCTTGCTTCAAAGATTGATGTTTCAGGTATCACAGTTACAAAGACAGTTGCAGACAGCAATGTTGGTACACAGAAGAACGCTGATTACACACTTACAGCTTCAACAGCAGGTTCAACAACTAACAAGATTGCAAAGTATGCAATTGTTGATAACATGGACAACGCTCTTTCGCTCATTGACAGTACTGTAATGGTTTACTTTGTTAAGGATGGTGTTGAAACACCTGCAGGGGACGGCGACTTCACAGTAGTTCCTGGTTATGCTTATAAAGATGCCACTGGCAATGAAGCAACAGCTACATTCGCAGTCGTTGCTTCAGAAGCACTCCTTAATGGTAACGAGTTCTACAGTTATGATACAGTCAAGGTAACATTCTCAGCTAAGGTAAACGCTGATATTGCTACTAAAGTTACTAAAGACCTCCCTAACACAGACGGTCTTTACTATGGTAATGAAGGCAACTTCACATACAAGCCAGGTAATGATACTGTAAATGTTGCAACTGCAGGTCTTGATGTAACAAAGGTTGACGGTAACACAACATCAACAAAGCTTGCAGGCGCTGAATTCACACTTTATAAGGATTCAACATGCACCGAGGCAATCGTAGTTGGCGGTGAAACTGTTAAGGCAACAACAACAACTAACGGCAACGATAAGTTCTACTATGGTTCAAATGAGTTCTACTTTACACCTGGCGTTGATTACTTTGTAAAGGAAACAAAGGCTCCTGTAGGCTACAACATCAACTCTACTATATTCAAAGTAACAGCTGTTGCAAAGGCATACACACCGGTTGGTACAGTTGAAAACGGTGCTACAGTAGTTAAGGATTACCCTGTAACTGTTCCTCAGACAGGTGGTATGGGTACAATGATGTTCTATGTTGGCGGTGCAGCACTTATCGCTTGTGCAGGCGTTCTTCTCTTTGTTCTTAAGAGAAAGAAAGCAGCTAAATAATTAATCGAATATCTTTATCTTAAAATCTGTGATATGATATATGTAATTTTCAGGGGATGCGGCAACGCATCCCCGTTCTATTTACAGAAGAGCCGTAGAGGCGGATGAATATTTATGTTTATATAATATGTTTTGATGTGATGAAAATTGTGTATTGTCTGTAGGGGAGAACCATTACATTTTTACAGTCGGGCATAATATGTTTTTTACATTACAAACTGTCTTCCCGACATTAATTTTCCATTTTCCATTTTCAATTTTACATTTAACTAAACCTTTCGCTCGGGCATGATATGTTTTGGCATTGCGTAAACTGTCTTCACGAATTGGGAACGGCGGCTCGCCGTGCTACAGATTTGTGGGAACAATTGCAATGCTACGCTCGGGTATAATATGTTTTTTGACATTACAAACTATCTACACGAACAGGGAACGGCGGCTCGCCGTGCAGTTGCGATAAATAGTAAAATATAGTATAATAACAACGGAACAAAACACGCAGAAAAGGAAAATTTTATGAAACGAAAGCTGTCAATTTTACTAATAGTTTTAATATTCGTTGCAGGAATCGGCATAATGAGCTATCCGCTTGTCAGTTCCGCAATTAATAACTATGTCAGTAGAAGCAGGGTTAAGGAGTACACCGACAGGGTTGCTCAGATGCCGAGTGAGAAAACTCAAAAAATGTTTGAAGAGGCGACAAAGTACAATAACAGCCTTTCAAATAATATGATAATTACCGACCCGTTCGACGAAAAGGCTTTTCAGAAAATCGGCGCAAATTATGAGAAAACTCTCAATGTTGATGATAACGGTCTTATCGGCTATATTGATGTGCCGAAAATCAATGTTTATCTGCCGATTTATCACGGCACAAGCGAAGAGGTTCTTTCCAAAGGTGCAGGACATCTTCAAAATACTTCCCTGCCTGTCGGCGGCACAAGCACACATTCCGTAATTTCTGCCCATTCGGGTTATCCGGGCGAAACATTTTTTGATTACCTCACCGATATGAAAGTCGGCGATGAGTTTTATGTTCATATCCTCGACAGAACGCTGAAATATGAGGTTGATCAAATCGAAGTTGTTCTCCCCTCGGAAATCAATTCCTTACGGATTGTTGACGGCGAAGACCTTGTAACGCTCCTCACCTGTACCCCATACGGCGTTAATACTCACAGACTTCTCGTGCGTGGCAAGCGTGTCGATTATGACGATACAAAGTATATTGAAACGGGCGAGTCGCTTGCAAAATTTGACAACGGTTACATATTCTTTCTCGGTTACAAAATCCCTTATGCAGTCGCAATCGGCATAATTGTCGGCTTTGTTGCACTTGTTGTGTTTGTGGTTGTATTTCTGCTCAAGCGTAAAAAGAAGAAGTCAAACGGTGCAAAACGGCTGAGAGATGACTTGGCTGACGAAAATCAGAATGATTTGGGCGGTGATTCCGATGATTAAAAAAATACTTACGGGTGTGGCAATAGCAATGCTCGTTGTCGGAATAGGTCTTGTCGCATTCCCCCCTATATCAAATTTTATCGGAACACAGATTTCAAACGGTGAGGCTGACGGCTTTGATACCCGTGTTGAAGAGGTTGAGGACGGCTCTTTTGAACAGGCGGTCAAGGACGGCAAGGTTGACGAAGAGGGTTACAAAATTGACAGGGACGGCAAGCGTACCTCCAAACAGCCCGTTGTTTTCAAGGCTGACCTCGACAGACTTTTCAATGACAGCGTTGCCTACAACAAAAAACTTGAAACAAACCAGTATGAAATGCTCCGCAACGATACCTATTCACAGGCTGCCGTCAATCTTGAAGATTACGGCATAACCGACGGCATTTACGGTTATGTTACCGCCGAAACAATAAACATGCGTCTGCCGATTTACCTCGGTGCGAACAGCTCAAATATGAGCTACGGTGCGGCACATATGAGTGCAACCTCATTGCCGATCGGCGGTAAGAATACAAACGCAGTCCTTGCAGGTCACACGGGATACATCGGTCGAATATTCTTTGACAATCTCCGCAACCTCAAAATCGGTGACAGGGTTTCAATCACAAATTATTGGGATACACTCAATTACAAGGTCGTTGAAACCAAAGTCAATAAGCCGAGCAAATCAGGCGACTGCTATTTGCAGAAGGACAGAGATTTGCTCACGATGTTTACCTGCATAAGTGACGGCAACGGCGGTTTTGACCGTTACTATGTAATATGTGAGCGTGTGTCATAATTTACAGCAGACTGCATCAGCAACTGTTTTTCAGAAATATGTTGTCGGTTCGGACAGATAAACAATAAAAACGGAGGATAAACAATGAAAAATATAATTAAAAAAATATCTGCAATCGCAATGTGCGGTGTGCTTACCGTCGGTTCGGTTTTTATGACAGGTGCGGTAAGCGAGGATGAAAATCACAAGGACTTTGAAGTTACAGGTACAACGCAGAAAATCTCAAACAATCAGATTTTTGTGACAACAACGGGATACACTGAAAATACCGATAAAAATTTCGGTGCAAAGTTCCAAACAACCGAAGAAAAGGATTACGATATATGGTTTAAGGATTGTATCAATGCACCGAAATTTGTAAATCTTCCAAAGGGCGAAAAATTCGTAAAATATATGATGACGCAGGGGCACGGTTATTTCGGTAATGTTCAGACATTCTATCAGTTTGACAAAACAGGCGGTGAATATGTCAAGGTGAAAATTAAGCTTTCCGATTTTTCCCGTCTGTTCAATGAAAACGGAACAATGACTTCTGAGCTCAGCGACGGTTCTTACAAGGATTTTGATTTTACATACGAAGATTTCGGAACTGACAGCATCGGTGTTAATTGCTATGCGGAATCAGGCGCATATGCGACAAGCGGAGGTGCGGTAACATCCTTTGCTCCCGATAAGGACGGCTATGCGGAAATATATGTTTCAAGACAGCTTGGTGAAGATACAAAAGTAATGTCATACCGCTATTGCAGACTTAAAGACGGAGCTCATTGCGATTACGGAAGAATCGGAGATACTCTGGTCGGTTTAACTTGCGGTGATACGGATTTAAACGGATACATTTCTGTTACTGATGCAACTCTTGTTCAAAAATATGTTGTAGGTATTGAGAACTTTGACAAGCTTCAGCTTTTTAACAGCGATGTAAACGGTGACGGTGAAATCAGTGTTGTTGACGCAACCTTGATTCAGAAGTATATTGTAGGGTTGAGTTAAATAAAAATTTCATGTAAAAGCAAACTGACGAAGTAATGGTACAATCTTTTTGTTAAGACAGATTATATATGTGTCGCAAATTACACACAACTTCCATAACATCGACTGATTTTGCGAAAACATAAAATTCAATCAAATCGGGCGTCCGATGAACACCCCTGCTGATTAAACAAAAACAGTCGGGAAGACAATGCTTTGCATTTCGCAAATTGTCTTCCCGACTTTAATTTTACATTTTTAGTTATAGAGTTCTGCTAGGGTATTTTATTTTCGCCCTTATAAATACTATCTGCACGAACTGGGAACGGCGGCTCGCCGTTAGTGTCTAAATTCGTTTAAGATATCGTCAATTTCGCTTTCGTTCGGATCTTGCTTTCTGTCAATACCGGAAAGGTACTTGTCATAATCAAAATCGTCGTCATCTGCTGTTTCGGCTTTCTGCGGTGCAGGTGACGGTTTGCGTGCAGGCTTGCGTTCCTGTCTGTAAGGTGCTTTTCTTTCGGACTTTTTGCTTGATGAAGTCATGTTCTCAAGCTCTTCCTTTTCACGGCGCTTTGCCTCAAGGAGCATTTCCTCTGCTTCTTCCTGTTCTGCCTTTTCTTTCTGACGGCGCTTGTCACCGAAAGCAAGGTCGCCGAGGAAAAGTCCGAAAATTCCGGCAACAAGATAAACTACGAGGAGAATAAGGTTTGTTGAAAGTGTGCTTGAAGAAAATCCGCCGTTGTAGATGAGCATACTCGGAAGATAAATAATCGGCGCAATGAGTGCAAAGAGAAAGTCAAGTCCGTGTTTTGAGCAGTAGTGTGCCGAACAGCCGATTGCTGTAATCGGGAACACAAAGTCATATGCAACGGGTGAAAACTTCTGCATTGCGCCCGGAATAAACACAAGCGGCAACAGCATATAAACAAGCAAAATTATTACCGCATAGGGAACATATTTTTTAACCATATCTGTCATAACGGTTAATCTCCAATCTTTGAAATTTTATTTTAAATCATGCATATCCATTATACATTGATACACTTCAAAAAGCAAGAAATATTATACCAAGTTACCAAGCTGTTACAGAGGATAACGTAAAATGTTTGCAAAGTGGATTTTTAGCGGATAAATCCGTTGACATCGGACATAAAAAAGAATAAAATAAATACGTACGGGCTTTTGCCCGAATTTAAATGCGAATGAGGTGAAAACTTAATGGACGCAGACGGTAATAAAGGCGCTGTACCCGGGCGAAGTTGCAACAGAATGTGCGCTTGTGCGTTCATTTTGTTTTATTGATTTTGCTTTGTATTTTTATTTTAATTTGAATTGATTTAATTTAATACTCAGGGTGACACCGTCTTTACTTCCAATTGAATTAAAAAGGAGGAAAAGATGATGGAACAGGTTAACGTAACCCTTACCGAAACTATCAAAGTGTTGCTTGATGACAAAAAGTTCAGCACTTTGCGTGACATTTTGATTACGATGAAACCGTTTGACATTGCGGCGGTTTTTGAAAATCTACAGGATGAAAAAATGCCGATTCTGTTTCGTATTCTGCCAAAGGAGCTTGCGGCGGAAACCTTTGTCGAAATGGATGACGAAACTCAGGAATTCCTTATCCACGGCTTCAGCGACAGCGAACTGAAAGAGGTTGTCGATGAGTTATTTGTCGATGACGCCGTTGACCTTATTGAGGAAATGCCTGCCAATGTTGTAAAGCGTATTTTAAGACAGGCCGACAAGGATATGAGAAAGCAGATTAACGAGCTTTTAAAATATCCCGAGGATAGCGCAGGCTCGATTATGACAACCGAGTTTATTGTGCTTCGTCCCGATATGACGGCTGAAATGGCTATTAAAAGAATCAGAAGAACAGGTGTTGACAAGGAAACAATCTACACCTGCTATGTAACCGATGCCAACAACAAGCTTATCGGTATTACCACCGTAAAAGACCTTTTGCTTGCCGAAGATGACGAGCTTGTAAAGTCGATTATGGAGGAAAATGTTATCTCGGTAACTACTCTTGCCGATCAGGAGCAGGTTGCCCAGATGTTCTCAAACTATAACTTCCTTGCTCTTCCTGTTGTTGATAACGAAAACCGACTTGTCGGTATCGTAACAATTGACGACGCTATTGATGTTATTCAGGAAGAGGCTACCGAGGATATCGAAAAGATGGCAGCCGTATTGCCGTCTGACAAACCGTATATGAAAACAAGCGTTTTCGGTCTGTACAAAAAGAGAGCGCCGTGGCTGCTTATACTCATGCTTTCGGCAACCTTTACAAGTGCGATTATCTCATCATTTGAGGCCGTGCTTGCAAATGTTTTGATTCTCTCATCGTTTATCCCGATGATTACGGGTTCGGGCGGTAACGCAGGTTCTCAGGCGTCGGTTTCCGTAATCCGTGCGTTGTCGCTCGGTGAAATTCATTTCAGGAGCATTTTTCTTGTGCTGTGGAAAGAATTCAGGGTGTCAATTCTTTGCGGTATTACCCTTGCGGCGGCAAACTTTGTAAAACTGCTTTTGTTTGATCTCAACGGTCAGGAAAACGCATTTATGATTGCCCTTGTAATTTCGCTTACGCTTGTCGGCACAATTATTATGGCAAAGCTTGTCGGCAGCAGTCTGCCTCTTTTGGCAAGCAAGGTCGGCTTTGACCCTGCCGTTATGGCGAATCCGCTCATTTCAACAGTCTGCGACTCGCTTTCATTGCTTATCTATTTCGGCGTTGCAAAGTTGATTTTGCATCTGTGATTTTTTAAAATTGAAAGTTGAAAATTGAAAATTGAAAATTGCGGTCGGCGGTGTGCCACCGCAGTCTATTCGAGAAGGCAGTCGGATAAAGAAATTGCATCAGATACCCGAGTAAGGTTCTGATGCAATCTTTGTTCATATCAAAAATTTGTCAGTAGCGGCGAACCGTGTTCGCCATAAATAAACAGTAAATTTCATATTAACAAAACAGTCGGGAAGACATTGCATTTTATTTTGCAAACTGTCTTCCCGACATTAATTTTCCATTTTCAATTTTCAATTTTACATTAATTAAACCTTTCGCTCGGGCATAATATGTTTTTTGACATTCACAAACTATCTTCACGAACATAAAAAGTCGGCTCGCCGTTTACGGCTTTTCGCCTGTCAAAAATTCAATACTTCTCTCAATTGAATCCTTGGAGCTTCCCCAATCTTTGCCGTGGTTGCGGTAATCAAACATTGAGCAGAAATATGTGATATCTTCTTTAAGCGACAACAGATATTTTTTTGTAAGACCTGCCGTTTCGGCATAGAACTGCGGTAAAAGCTTTGACGGCAGCTTGCTCTTTTGGGTTGCAACATTCATAATAAAATCGTAGTGTTTAAAGCAGATAAACGGCTGTTCGTTGTACAGCTTATAAAACTCCTCTCCCTTTGCCCACTCAACAAAAATCGTGTCGCAAAAATGGTGCATATCCCACTCGATTCTGTCGCATACATAACACGAATCAAGTCGCTTTTTAATAACTTCAAGCTGTTTCTTATCAGGCTTGCCCTTCAGCTTTTTCGGCATATCGTTATCAATAATTTCCTGAAGATGACTTTCAAGAATAAGCGCATTCGGCAGTTTTTGTCCTTTTTCAAACATCTGCGAAAAATGGCGGTGACAAAAGCCTTTTTTGTTGGTTTCAATCCTGATATTAGGCTCCATCATCGCATCGCCCGTAATGAATTTTACATACTGCTCCTCAAGCATACTCTCCATTCTGCAAAACGGACAACCGCATTTCGGCATAAATATATCGTTAATCGGAATTGTGCAGATAGTTTCTTTCACAATAATCCTCCTTTTGAGTTAATGTAGTGGTTATAACACACCGTTTTCATCATATCAAAACATATGTGTTTAAACAAAATATTTCATCAAGGCTTGCGTTCAATGAGTTCCTGTCTGAAATACAGTCGGGACTGAAATCTGTTTTACAAACAAACTATCTTCCCGACATTCATTTTCCATTTTCAATTTTAAATAAAGTATATCATAATTTTCCCGAATGTGATATACTTTATTAAGAAAATTTCGGCGGTGAAAATCATGGAATGTATTGAACTCGACAACAAAATCAAAATAACCGATGTGCATGACCTTGACCTTGCGCAGACTCTCGACTGCGGTCAGAGCTTTCGTTGGAAACCGCAGGACGACGGTTCTTTTCACGGTGTTGCCTACGGCAAAAGCGTAACCGTGAGCCTTGACAAAACGGATATGTACATTGAAAATGCAACGGCTGACGATTTCAAAAACATCTGGTACAGTTACTTTGACTTTTCGCTTGATTACGGAAAAATCCGTGAAGAAATCAGCACAATACATCCCGTTCTGAACGAGGCGGCAAAGTACGCCCCGGGCATAAGAATTTTAAGGCAAGAGCCTTTTGAGGCACTCTGCACATTCATCATTTCGCAGAACAACAATATAAAGCGAATCAAAGGCATTGTTGAGCGTTTGTGCGAGAACTTCGGCACACGGCTTGATGACGGAGAATTTGCGTTCCCGACAGCCGAAACACTTGCAAAACTTTCGCCCGATGACCTTGCACCGCTGAGAGCAGGATTTCGCAACCGTTACATTGTTGATGCGGCGCAAAAGGTTGCAAACGGCGAGGTGAATCTTGACAGCTGTTTCACGCTTGACTATGAAGATGCAAGAGCGGAGCTTATGAAAATTACAGGCGTCGGCAAAAAGGTTGCCGACTGCACACTTCTTTTCGGTATGCACAGAATTGAGGCTTTTCCGATTGATGTGTGGATGAAACGGGCAATGGAAAAGCTGTTTCCGAATATGAACGGTGACGATTTCGGTCAGTACGCAGGCATCGCCCAGCAGTACATTTTTCACTACAGCCGAATGCACCCGGAACTTTTTTAACGGTGTGTCACCGTAATGTTAAGGTTTAATTGCAGAGGCGGTCAGTGACCGCCAATCGAAACGATTGCAAAATCGGTTCGACCGTGCATTATCACAATTTTATTGCGGCATCTATTATTGATTTGGTTTTACAACCAAATCAAATGGCGATCGCTGATCGCCGCTACGGTATATCGGTAAATCACATATAAAAAACAGTCGGGAAGACAATGTTTTGCATTTTGCAAACTGTCTTCCCGACTATAATTTTCCATTTTCAATTTTCAAATTTCAATTTGAATTATTTGGCTTTTTTCGCTGAACTGTCAAAAAGCAATACAAGAGTTGCGTTATCGGCTGTACCTGTTTCTTTTAGACCGTTGTTTTTCTGGAATTTCTTAACAGCCTCGGCTGTTACTTCGCCGTAGTAGCCTGTCACATTGTCCTTGTCGGCAATGTAACCGATGTTATAAAGGCGGAGCTGCATAGCCTTTACCGTGTCGTTTTCATCTTCCTGCTTGAGTGAAAGGTCTGATGTAATGGTAAGATTATACTTATCGGCAACCGACTTTGAATTGCTTGCGGTTGTTGTTGCCTGAGTTGCGGTTGTTGCGTCAGTCTTTGACGCTGTCGCATCCTGAGCCCTTGTTGTGTCTGTTGCAGACTTTGGCTTGAGGTCGGGATACATAAAGTAAACCATTTTTTCAAGTGCTTCCAGAGCAGTATTGCCGGGTCTTGACATTTCTTCAAGCGAAACCTCAAGAATTTTGCCTGTCTTGACTGCGCCAAGACTTGCGAGTGTTGTATCGCCCTTAATTTTATCAAGAGTAGCTTTGTCTGCATAGAAGATAAAGTTCGGATTTGCAATCTTGAGAGTTGCAACATCAACATTGTTGTCGCTGATGTTTACTGCGGCATTAACCGCCCCCGTATATCCGAGGAGCATATCACCGTATGTTCCGCTTGTCATCATCTTGAGTCTGTCGTCTTCTGTATAGAGATAACAAACCGTATCAAGAATGCCGGAATTTCTGTTATTAACCTGCTGTTTGTAGTTGTTCATCTTATCCAGCAATTCATTGTAGGTATCTTCACCCTTCTTTGCGCCCGTTTTTGTGCCGCCGCAAATTTTGCCGATTGTCACATAGTTTGTTTCAACCTGCTTGGGAGTGTCACCGTGTGACATTGTGACAACCTGAATACCCTTGTCCTGAAGCTTCTTCTTTGCGTCCTCATTTATTGACTGACCTGCAAACACAAGGTTTGTGCCGGAATTGATAATTTTGTCGGTATCGGGATTTTCATATGAACCGACACTCGGGGCAACTGCGATTGACTGCTGGTCAACCTCATCACTTCTGCCCACAATATATCTGTCATAGCCTGTTGCGATGAGGATATCGGCTGTCGGCGCATCAAGAACAACTATGTTCTTTGGCTGACTTTCTATCGTGATGTTTGCCACCTCAACAGGATATTCTCCGTCAGAACAACCGCTGAAAAGCGCAACTGCCGAAAGCATTGTCACAACTGCAAGAGCAATTGAAATTATTTTTGTTTTCATAACTGACCTCCGATTAATCAGCAAAACAGCGATTCAACATACTGTCTTGCACATCTTGGCGAACGACCGCCTCTTGAAAGTGCAAACTGCTCAGCGCCAAGTGCAAGCTCTTCGTGAGTCATCTTGACGCCTCTCTGCTCTGCAAGAGAATATACAATTTCAAGAAAATCATTCTTTGAAGGAATTGTGTAGCAGACTGCAAGACCGAAACGGTCCGAAAGCGAAAGACTTTCCTGCATATTGTCACGAACATTGATATCATCAACAGTATGCGTTCTGTCGGAAATGCTTTCCTTAACAAGGTGTCTGCGATTTGATGTTGCATAAATCAATGCATTATCGGGACGAGCCGCAAGTCCGCCCTCAAGCACGGCTTTAAGGGTTGTATAGCTCTGATCCTGATGCTGGAACGAAAGATCATCAATAAATATAATGAATTTAAGCGGAAGAGCGGCAATCTTGTCAACAAGAAGCGGAAAGTCAATGAGCCTGTCCTTAGGCATTTCAACAATGCGGAGTCCGTCCTTGCGGAACTCGTTTGCAATTGCCTTGACTGTTGAGCTTTTACCTGTACCCTTATCACCGTAAAGCAGACAGTTGTTACAGCTCTTGCCCTGAATAAATGAAAGTGTGTTGTTTACAACCTGACTTCTCTGACGCTCATATCCCGTAAATGTATCCATATCAATCCTGTCCGGATGCTCAACAGGCTGAATGTCACCGTCACGCCAGATGAATGCCTTGTAACGGGCAAACATTCCGCAACCGTTTTCCTTATAATAGGCAGAAAGCTTGTCAAGTGAACCGTCAAATCCGTCAAAGCACGGAGCGCACTTGCCTGTCTGCCACTTTGGAAGAATCGGAATAAGCTCCTTGATTTCATCGGCATGGGTATATGCCTCAAGCACTTCATCGGAAGTAAGCTTTGCGGCTGTTAAAATAGCGTCGCAGTCTGTCTTAACAGCAGAAACAACATTTTCGGGTAACTCGCCCTGTCTGCCGGCTGTTGCGGCACGGGCAAAACAGTTATCGTCAAAAAGAGCCGTTTCGCTGATTGCAAATGCGAACTTATCCGCACAGCCTCTTTCGCAAAGCATTGAGCAAAGCTTGCCGTATGCACCGAGAAATTCCTCAGGCTTTTTGTCGAGCGAAAGCAAAAGTTCATAAAAGGCTTTCGGAACGCTTCTGTTCATTATACCTCTGAATACAGAGAGTGATGACAAAAGCATTTTACACTTATTTACATTATTCATTCTAAACATCCCAATCTGTTCTAATCTATTTAATTGTACACATTTTTATCCGTTTAGTCAATAATTTACGGCAAACAACGGCATCCTATTTTTTACGCTTTAACAAGCCAAAATATGTATAATTTTTCACCGCATCAAGTATATACCTGGTTCAATGACGGTTAAAACGGCGGTAAATCGGGATAAATACGGGCTTTTCAAGGTTTTAAAAGAATTTTTAAATTTTTTTAAAAAAAGTGTTGACATTTGGTGCAGCCCGTAGTATAATCAATACTGTTCTCAAGAGAGAAACAAAAGTTAATAAGTTGGTGTTGATGACGCTGAGGGTCCACCTGTTCCCATACCGAACACAGAAGTTAAGCTCAGTGGTGCCGAAAATACTTGGCTGGTGACGGCCCGGGAAGATAGGGAGATGCCAACACAAAGCATACACCCAAACGGGTGTTTTGCTCTATATTCCTCCATAGCTCAGTCGGTAGAGCGCATGACTGTTAATCATGATGTCACTGGTTCGAGCCCAGTTGGGGGAGCCAGAACAGAGTAGTCTTTTGACTACTCTGTTTTCTTTTTTATCTAAATTTACTGTTAAATCGGGCGAGAAGGTGAGCGTTAAGAAAACAGTCCTGTGGACTGTTTTTAGTGAACTGGGATTGTGCGAGTGCTGTTTAAGAACCAAACCTAGTATGCGAGGCAGTTACTTTCCTCCCTTACAAAGTAAGTTGGGGGGAGCCAGAAAATGACAGGTTTTTACCTGTCGTTTTTTTAGTGAAATAAATCCTTACGGATTTGTGAAATACGCTTTGCGTGTGAAATATTCCTTCTCAATGTGAAATGCCTACGGCGTAAGATGATTTATTTCATTTCACTTTCTGTGTTACCAGAAAATTTCACAATACGTTATGTAGTATTTCACCGTTTGCACAGCAAACAATTTCACGGAGCAGTTGATGTGTGGAAACGAAATTTCAACCATGTCGAGCAGCTTTTTGATTACGGCAGTTCCGTTCGTAAGGTTATGTGTACAACCAATGCGGTTGAAAGCATAAATTCAAGTTTCAGAAAAGTTACAAAAAAGGGTGCTTTTCCAAATGAAATGCACTACTCAAATTGCTCTATTTACGCACAACTAGGCTTTACAAAAAGTGGAATGGCAGTAAGGTTCAAAATTGGGCTATGGTCAGAAATCAACTGGCTGCGAATGAAAAAATCAGTGCCCGTATTAAAAAATACGAGCATATGATTTAAGGCATTAACATAATTTTTTATGATCTTTAAAAACTTACACACTTTTCTTGACAAAGCCTCATATCTATTATTATAATGATGATGACCATGAACTCCCATTCCCAGGAGAGAAAATGTCCCCGGATGGTGGTAATAACCGGTATGTTTACACAATTTACGGTGTGAACAATCCGAGAGTTATTTTTAATAATAACACTACTGATCCTGCAACGAGACAACAACATCCCGGTATCAATCAACCCGGAATTGAAATAACAGAAGATGAAATGTGGGTAGTAAATGAAACTGCATATAGCAAAAAACCACAGGGAATTACTGTTCATTTTTATCGTCCTTCTAATTGGGAATATTGGGACACAAGAATTTACTTCTATGAAGATAATGATATTCTGATGTCATGGCCTGGTACTCTCATGAATAGTCAAATGGATGATAATTGGTTAACTTATACGATCTATGGTGTAGATAATCCTAAAGTAATATTCAATGATTCGAAGAATAAACAGATACCTGGTGTATTGCAACCTGGGCATTTGGTTACACAAGATGTGTGGTTTAAGGATAATACTTGGACAACATATGAACCAGATTAACTGATTCATTATAAATTTCTAAAGATGAATGAGCAATTATGTTTGCTCATTCATCTTTGAAATTAGTGCTACAAACTTTTGAAAGGTTTTATATATGAAAACAACTAGATTAATACGAGTAAATATAGTATTTGCAATATCTTTTTGCACAGTTTTTATTTTAATGTTTTCAAGTTGTAAAGAGCTATACCCTATAACAAAAACTGCTGAAGGATATACATTTGAAATTGATGAAAATCAAAACGCTACATTGATAAAAACCGATATATTGGCTGAAACCATTGAAATTCCTTCGGAAATTTCTTCATATAAAGTCAAAAAGCTAAGTTGTGTAGAAAAAGCTGCATTAGTTGGGGTGTCTCTTACAGGTGTATTTGAGGGAAATAATGTTGTAAAAGAAATTATAATACCTGAAGGAGTAGTGGAAACTTATGGCCCGGCTATAGCTAATTGCTATAATCTTGAAAAAATTACTATACCAGGCACAATGACGACATTTGACGTAGTGCGGTGTGATAATTTAAAGGAAGTGAACATTGTTGACGGAGATACTATTACCGAATCCTTTAGTTTCAGCGATTGTTCCGGGCTTGAAGAAATATACTTACCGAAGCAAATTAACAAAATCAGCACTAATGCTTTTGCTCGTTGCTATTCATTAAAAAATGTGAAGTTTTCAAAAAATGTTTATTGTATAGAGAGTGTGGCTTTCCAAGGATGTACTTCACTTACAAATATTGATTTACCCGACAAGCTATCAGAAATAGGTTCAAATGCTTTTCAATGTTGTACTTCTCTGCAAACTATTGATGTTCCGTCAAAGGTCAGGATTATTGAGAGCTGGACATTTGATGGTTGCAAATCTCTTGAAATAGTGAATTTGCCTGAGGACTTAATAAAAATAGGTGACGGAGCTTTTCGGGATTGCGTTTCTTTAGAGAGAATTAATGTCTATGATGAATGTGATTACATTGCGGACAACGCTTTTGATGGATGTGATAAACTTACAATCTGCGGAATGAAGGGTAGTTATGCAGAACAGTATGCAAACAAACATGACTTACCATTTGAAGAATTGGATACAACAATTCAGTCTGTAAATTAATAATTATCGGTTTGTTGATAATTAAAACTATATTTTTTACGAGA
>OJOA01000410.1_pt1 | contig 30849 bp, 29 predicted proteins | sample 1597991 | NCBI WGS metagenome assembly OJOA01 (sample SAMN01915207, study PRJEB22387) | human gut metagenome | isolation source: stool | host: Homo sapiens | place: USA | reverse complement strand
CGGAGCTTGAACGAGTGCGTGCTCGTGCGTCTTGCTTCGCAAGCCGTTCCCTCGCCTGTCTCAATTGGCTTATCAAACACTGCGGCGCGGCTATTGAAAGCAGGATTAAATAGGGCGGATAGTATTTATATTTTAGCATGAGCGGGGAACGGTATATTCGTGTAAATAAATTCGGGGTCACGAAGCATGAGTTATATCGTAGAGACTAATATTCTTTTCAGCCGTTTTATAACGAGTTACGACTGTGTTGTTTTGATGACGTAAAATTTAGTTTAAAATGGGAAACCCCCAGAGCACCGGAAGCCCTGGGGGTGATGGGGAACTGATTTGCCGTCGCCCGCACAAGCGGCGGCAATCGAGAAGTTGTTTTGTTTTTTATCCGTTCAGAACACTTTTACGGTTCGGTTCTGCCGGAGGTCGAACTGCCTACTGCCGCCACTGACATGACGACTGCCAATACCAAGATGATTCCTAATGCTTGTAATACCATTTTGTTGTCCTCCTTAACCGTTTCGTAGTTTCTCTTTCCTACGATACATAGTATATACCGAACATGGGGCTAAAGCCACCACAAAACGATTACAGTTGAATACAAAATGGTTACAAAGAAAGATTAAATTGTAACATTTCTGTAACAATTTCAGGCGAATTTGTCAACTTGTCAGCTCGATGAGGTCTTTTATGCTCAGCTCCGGCTGCAAAGCGCGGTTTACGGCGAGCGAGAGCAGTCCTGAACAGCGCTCGATAAGCAGGTCTATCTCTTTCGGTGTGACCATCATTTTTGCGTCCTCGGCAGGTCCATTTGTGTTATTACCCGACACATCGCGGGCGAGTGTGTGCGCATCAACGACCGTCGGAACGCCCACGGATATGACCGGGACGCCGAGCGTTTTTCGGCTTATCTCGGCGCGGGAATTGCCGACACCCGAGCCGGGGATTATTCCGCTGTCAGATATCTGAACTGTGCTCCCGAGCCTGCCGAGCTTGCGCGCGGCGAGTGCATCGACGACTATCACGGCGCAGGGCTTTATCACATTCACCGCGCCGAGCAGCAGCTCGCCTGTTTCGACTCCTGTCTGACCGAGCACTCCGGGTGCTATCGCCGCGACCGGGCGCAGCCTGCCGAGCCCCAGCTGCTCGCATAGCTCGCGCTTTAGGTGTCTTGTGACAAACACGCCGCCGATAAATTTGGGGCCGAGCGCATCGGGGGTTATATTCGTGTTGCCGAGCCCCGCGGCGAGCACCGTGCCCTCGGACGGGAGCAGGCGAGAGAGCTCCTGCGCCACCGCGTCTATAAGCTCGTCGCTTATGCGCGAGGAGCGCGCGAACGACTGCGACTGCACGGTTATATATTCTCCGCGCGGCTTGCCCAATGCTTCTTCGCCGCGCCTGTCCGTGACCCGCAAACGGGTTATTTCCGCTCCCGCGCTTTCAAAGCTCGTGCATTCCACGCCGTCAATTTTGCTGCCCTCTAGATTTTCGCGCACTTCGAGCGCAAGGTCTGTTCTGAAGTTCATTTTTTTCGTCTCCGTTTCGTTTTCGCATGGGTGCGAAAGGCAAAAATTTTTTCTTTTTCTCTTGCATTTTGGCAAAGTCTATGATAAGATTATTAACTGTATGATGAAGGAGGTGCAAAAATGCCTAATATCAAGTCAGCTAAGAAGCGTGTCATCGTCAACAAGACAAAGGCCGCCCGCAACAAGTCCCGCAATTCAGCCCTTAAGACTGCCATAAAGAAGGCTCACACTGCTGCTGAGACCAACGCGGCAGATAAGAAGGAAGTTGTCACCGCAGCTATAAAGAAGGTCGATCAGGCAGCCGCCAAGGGCCTTATTCATAAGAACAATGCTGCTCGCAAGAAGTCCGCTCTTGCAAAGCTTCTCAACGAGGCGTAAGATTGCAAACAAATTATTAACGGTTCTGGCTTTTGCCATGACCGTTAATTTTTTTGCTTTTTTACTCTTTTCGCGATTTTTCTTTTTGATGCGGCATAATGTCCATTTGTAAATTTTTATCGTATGGTTTGACTTTTGCCTGCGTTTGGCGTATAATCATAATCGATAAGAATCAAACAGGAGGTGAGACCATGGACAAAGCCAAGAAGATAATCAAGATCGTCGCTATCATCATCGCTGTTGCCGCCGCTGTTGTCGGTATAGCGTTTGCCGTCAAGAAGATCATAGACAAGAAGAAGGCTGCTGCCGACGAGCCGGAGAATTATGTCTCCTGCTCCTGCTGCGATACCTGCGCACCCGCAGCCAACTGATTTTTTGAAAAAATTTCACCTGCTATACGCTATTGTGTATGGCAGGTGACTTTTTCTTATTTTTCCTTTGGTCTCGCAACAAATGACGCGATAAGACCGCAGAGCACCGCCGCGGTTATCCCCGCGCTAGATGCGGTCAGAGGACCCGTCAGGATGCCGAGCGCGCCCTTTTCAGCGATAGCCTCCTTGACACCTTTTACCATGGCGAAGCCGAAACCCGTCAGCGGAACCGTCGCCCCCGCGCCCGCCCATTTTGCGAGCGGAGCATAGACTCCGACCGCGCCGAGCACGACTCCCGCCACGACGAAGCAGACGAGTATGCGCCCGGGTGTGAGCTTTGTCAGATCCATTATTATCTGACCCACCGCGCATATCGCGCCGCCGACCGCGAACGCCTTGAGAAAGCTGAGAAATATATCCATATCATCACCCGAAAGTATTTTTTTCAAATCTATTTTTCCCCCGCGGTGCGGCTATATTCACGCCTTTTGTATCGGGGAAAAATACACACTGTGAAATTAATAAAATTTTTACAGATAAAGTATTGACAAACGGCGATAATATTAATAATATCTATACTATAAGAGGCACGGAAATTAATTCCGCTTTCCTCGAAAACAAAAGGTTGATTTTAAAATTATAGTATAAGGAGAAATAAAAATGTCAACTTTTGAAAGAGTCCAGAAAATCATTTGCGAGCAGCTCGAGATAGACAGCCATCTTGTTACCGAGGATGCATCTATTTCCGGAGATCTCGGCGCAGACAGCCTTGATCTTGTCGATCTCTCTATGTCCATCGAAGAGGAATTCAACCTCGAAGTTCCCGACGATGTTCTCGATCATGTCAGAACTGTCGGCGATATCGTTAAGTTCATCGAGGACAACGCGTAAATATAATCAATAACAAAGGGGCTGTTTTGTATTGGATTCAATATGAAACAGCCTTTTTTACTGCGACGGGGGAATATAAAATGATACTGAAGAATGCGGATATTTTCGATTCCGAGTTTGCTCTGCGCCGCGCGGATGTGCGCGTTGAGGACGGCAAAATAGCTGAAATAGGCGAAAATTTAAACGGCGGCGAGGAGCACGATCTTTCCGGATGCGTTATCCTGCCCGGCTTTATCGACATACATATCCACGGCTGCGGGGGAGCGGATTTCTCCGACGCTCAGCCGCATACGCTCGAAACCATGTCGCGGACTCTCGCGAGTTTCGGCGTAACTTCGTTCTGCCCCGCGTCGATGACTCTGCCATATGACAGGATAGAAAAGGCGTTTGAGAATGCGGCGGGATATCTCGGCAAGGAGTGCGGCGCATATATCCACGGCATCAATATGGAGGGACCGTTCCTCTCATATGCAAAGCGCGGCGCGCAGAATCCCGAATATCTGCATGAGCCGGACATAGACGAGCTCAAAAAGCTCGATAAAATCTGCAAAATAAGACTTGTGTCGCTGGCGCCCGAGCTTCCGGGAGCTATAGAATTTGCGCACGAGGCGTCGAAGATATGCACGGTGTCCGCCGCGCACACCGCCGCGACATTTGAGCAGGCGGAGCTCGGCTACAAAAACGGAATAACCCACACGACGCATCTTCTAAACGGTATGGATCCGATATATAACCGCAAGCCCGGCGCGGCAGTCGCGGCGCTCAGAGCCGAAAATGCCACGGCGGAGCTGATAAGCGACGGGATGCATATCCACCCGGCGTATCTCGCCCTGCTCTATAAAATACTCGGCGAGGACAGGAGCGTCGCGGTCAGCGACTCCATGTGCGCCTCGGGTCTCGGCGACGGCGAATATGAGCTCGGCGGCACGACAGTGTATGTAAAAGACGGCAAGGCTCTGCTCGCCGACGGTACGATAGCCGCGAGCACGACGAATATTTTTGCTGAGTTCAGGAATATAATCAGCTTCGGCGTGCCAGTCCGCCAGGCGGTGAAATCCTGCACGATAAATCCCGCCCGCGCGATAGGCGTCGACGATGTGACGGGCAGTATAGCAGTCGGCAAGCGCGCCGATTTCACTGTTCTTTCGTCCGATTTGAAAGAGCTCGAGTGCGTCTATATAAAGGGAAAAAGGATATAAAAAAGTATGCAAATCGCCGCTTGTGTGGTATAATATAGTATCTTAGACTCAAAGCTCGGAGGCTGAACATGAACTTTCTTGTTATTGACGGCAACAGCATATTGAACCGCGCGTTTTACGGCATAAAGGTGCTCACAACGAAGGACGGCAGATTCACCAACGCCATCTATGGCTTTATGAATATTTTTCTGCGCCTCAAAGACGAGTGCCAGCCGCAGGCGGTGGCGGTCGCTTTTGATGTCAAACAGCCGACTTTCCGCCATGAGATGTACGGCGGCTACAAAGCGACAAGAAAGGGTATGCCCGATGAGCTCGCGCAGCAGATGCCCGTGCTCAAGGAGCTGCTTGAGGCGATGGGCGTGCCGATAGTTGAAAAGCCCGGATATGAGGCGGACGATATTCTCGGCACTCTCGCGCGCCACAGCGGCGACGCCGTCTGCACGATAGCCACGGGCGACAGAGACAGCCTGCAATTGGTGTCCGACAGCGTCAATGTTCTGCTCGCCGCGACGAAGATGGGCAGACCTGTGACCGACAGATACACGCCCGAGGCAGTGCGCGAAAAATACGGCGTTGAGCCAATAAAGCTCATTGACATAAAAGCCCTTATGGGCGACAGCTCGGACAATATCCCCGGCGTTGCGGGAATCGGCGAAAAGACCGCCGGCGATTTGATAGCCCGCTTCGGCTCGATAGAATATATTTACGACAATATCGACACGATAGACATCAAACCCGGAGTGCGGGACAAGCTGAAAAAAGACAAGGACATGGCGTTTTTGAGCAAAAAGCTCGGCACGATAAACTGCGATATCCCGATCGACAATAACCCGCAGAGCTATATTCTCAGAGCGCCCGACAATTTCAAGGTTACGAGAATGCTCGCGGATCTCGAGATGTTCAAGCTCATCGACCGCCTCGGGCTCGAGATATCAAACACAGCCTCTGAGCCGCAAAAAGAGGAGAAGCCCGTCCCGGTCTGCGCCGAGGATGATTTCGGCCAGCTGATGACGCGCCTTAAATCTGACGGCGAGAGCTATTTTCTCTGGGACGGCGAAAAGTGCCGTTTCGATCTCGGGGACAAAGTGCTCGTGTGCGACTGCAAAAACGAGAATTTTTATCCGTTTTTTATAAAGCTGCTCGAAGATAAAAATATAAAAAAATACACAGCGGACATAAAGTCGCTCTATTCATTCGCGCAGGGCTGTTCGGCTCAGTGCAGGAATATGTGCGGCGACCTGGAGCTTGAGGGCTATGTCCTCAACCCATCCGCCTCGTCCTATGACGCGCTGCGCCTTGCAGGCGAATATTCAGCGGCAGTGCCGGTTGAAAACGGCGACGAAAACGACTGCGCCGCCGCGTCGCTGAGAAGATTATTTGCGGCGATGGACAAAAAAATTGAGGAAAACGGACAGCAACAGCTGCTTCATGATATAGAGCTTCCGCTCGCGCATGTGCTCTCTTCAATGGAGCAGACGGGCTTTGCCGTTGACCGCGACGGAATCGCGGAATTCGGCAAACAGCTCGGCGAGAGGATAGCCGAAATCGAGCAGGAGATATACGCTCTAGTTGGCTATGAGTTCAATCTGAACTCGCCCAAGCAGCTCGGCGAAGCGCTGTTTGAAAAGCTCAAGCTGCCCGCGAGAAAAAAGACAAAAAGCGGATATTCGACCGACGCGCAGGTGCTCGAATCGCTCGAAAACAAGCACCCCGCTGTGCGCGATATCCTCGAATACAGAACGCTTTCAAAGCTCAGGTCGACCTACTGCGACGGTCTGCTCAAGGTTATCGGCGAGGACGGGCGCATCCGCTCGACTCTGAATCAGACCGAGACGAGAACCGGCAGAATCTCATCGACCGAGCCGAATCTTCAGAATATCCCCGTGCGCTCTCCGCTCGGGCGCGAGATGCGGAAATTCTTCGTCGCGCGGGACGGATATGTGCTCGTTGACGCGGACTATTCGCAGATTGAGCTGCGCGTTCTCGCCCATATTTCGGGCGACCAAAACATGATAAAGGCGTTCAACGACAACACGGATATCCACACTGTGACCGCGTCCGAGGTCTTTGATATGCCGCCGCAGCTTGTCACTCCGATAATGAGAAGCCGCGCGAAAGCGGTCAATTTCGGCATAGTATACGGCATCGGCGCGTTCTCGCTCGCCAAAGATATCGGAGTCAGCCGCAGCGAGGCGGATGAATATATAAAAGGCTATCTCAGGCACTATTCAGGCGTTGACAAATATATGCACGACGTGGTCGAAAAGGCGAAGAAAGACGGCTACGCCGAGACGATGTTTGCGCGGCGCAGATATCTGCCGGAGCTCACCGCATCGAACGCCAACACCCGCGCGTTCGGCGAGCGCGTGGCGCGCAATATGCCCATTCAGGGCACGGCTGCGGATATAATCAAGATAGCGATGATAAGAGTTTACGAACGCCTTGAACGCGAGAATCTGGCGGCGAAGCTGATAATGCAGGTGCACGATGAGCTGATAGTCGAAGCGCCGGAGAACGAAAAAGAGCGCGTGAGCGCCCTGCTCAAAGAGGAAATGGAAAACGCTGTTAAGCTCTCTGTGGCGCTCACTGCGGATGTCCATTCCGGGCGCACCTGGTATGACGCGAAAGGCTGATAAAACGGAGGAAACATGAATCTGGTTTTTGTTTGCACGGGCAACATCTGCCGCAGTCCGATGGCGGAGGGGATGTTCAAAAAACTGCTCGAAGAAAAAGGAGAGAGCGGTATAGACTGCTCGAGCGCGGGACTTGCGACCTTTGACGGACGCCCCGCGAGCGACAACGCGCAGGCGGCCGCCCTCGAATACGGAGTCGATATCTCGGAGCATAAATCGCGTATGCTGACCCGCAGCATCGCGCGCAAGGCAGATCTGATAGTCTGCATGACCGATGAGCAGTATGAGATGCTCAACCGCATGATTCCCGACGAGAGACTCTATGTGCTCGCCGGCGGAGTTGACGACCCCTACGGATGCGATATCGAAGTCTACCGCGAGTGCGCAAAGAAGATAAACGGCGCGCTGCCGGAGCTTTACGAAAAGATAAAGAGCGGGAGCTGATCGGTATTTTTGAAGTTGAAACGGTCCCGATGACGGAAGAATATATAGGCGGCGTCGTGTCGCTCGAGCGCGAATGTTTTTCGCATCCGTGGAGCGAGAAGTCGCTTCGGGAAGAGCTTGATAACGATCAGGCTCATTTTCTCTGCGCGGTTGCCGACGGATGCGTCGCCGGATATATCGGTGTGCAGGAGATAGTGGGCGAGGCGTATATAACCAATGTCGCCGTGTCCGAAAAATTCCGCCGCCGCGGGATAGCGGAAAAGCTGCTCGAAGAGGCGGAGCGCGGCGCAATAAAACGCGGCTGCATGCTGATAACGCTCGAGGTCAGGGCTTCAAATGACCCGGCGAAGGCACTCTATAAAAAACGCGGCTTCAAGGAAGTCGGAACAAGAAAGAATTTTTATTCCGATCCGCGCGAGGATGCGGAGATAATGACAAAGTTTTTTGACAGATGAGGGTGAGCGAAATGAAGATACTTGCAATCGAATCCTCCTGCGACGAGACCGCGGCGGCGGTCGTTGAGGACGGCAGGCGCGTTATTTCAAGCGTCATAGCGTCGCAGGTAAAGGAACATATACTCTACGGCGGAGTCGTGCCGGAGATAGCGTCAAGGCGCCATGCGGAGGCGATATCCGGCGTTGTGGGCGAGGCTCTCGACAGAGCGGAGATGAATGTCGGTGACGTTGACGCGATAGCCGTGACCTATGCGCCCGGGCTTATCGGTGCGCTGTTAGTCGGCGTGAATTTTGCGAAGGGACTCGCATTTTCTGCGAACAAACCGCTCGTGCCCGTGCATCATCTGCGCTCGCATATCGCGGCGAACTATATAACCCACCCCGACCTTGAGCCGCCGTTTCTCGCGCTCGTCGTGTCCGGCGGTCACAGCCACATAATCGAGGTGCGCGACTACACGGATTTTCATATCATCGGCAGAACGCGCGACGACGCTGCAGGCGAGGCGATGGACAAGGCGGCGCGCGCCATGGGACTCGATTATCCCGGCGGCGTGAACCTCGACAGAGTGTCCAAGGACGGCGACCCGAAGAGCTACAAGCTCCCGCGTCCGCATGTTGACGGGAGCGAATACGATTTCAGCTTCTCCGGACTCAAGACTGCTGCCGTCAATATTATCCACAACGCAAAGCAAAAGGGCGAGGAGATAAGCGTGCCCGATCTCGGCGCGTCGTATATCGAGGCGGTCGTAAGATGCCTGCGCGAAAACACCGAAAAAGCGGCACTGAACTTCGGTTTCGACAAGATAGTCCTGGCGGGCGGCGTGTCCGCAAACTCGCGCCTGAGAGCGGAAATGACCGATATCTGCAAGGCTCATTCATGGTCGCTGTTTATGCCAGAACTGTCGCTTTGCGGCGACAATGCGGCAATGGTCGGCGCCCAGGGCTACTATGAATTCAAGGCTGGAAACATCGCTCCGCTGACCCTCAATGCACGAGCTTCGATGCCTATTGATGAAATTGATAAATTTTTATCAAAAAAGGTCTGAAAGTTAACAGTTTCGTCATTGAAAAACCGAGTTTATTGGGGTATAATACATACTGGGTAAAGATGGTACCTTTCTTAATAGATTAGACGAAAGGAGTCAAATATCATGAAACATTTGACACAGAACAAGACAGTGATCGACTGGATCGAAGAGAAGATAGCTCTTGTATCTCCCGACGAAGTCATGTGGATCGATGGCAGCGAGGAGCAGCTTGACGCTCTGCGCGCCAAGGCATGCGAGACCGGCGAGATGACCAAGCTCAACGAGGATCTCCTCCCCGGATGTCTGCTTCACAGAACCAAGCCCAACGATGTTGCGCGTGTTGAGAACCGCACATTCATCTGCGCCGAGAGCGCGGATCAGGCAGGTCCGACCAACAACTGGATGGATCCCTCCGAGGCTTATAAGATGCTCTACGATATAGCCAGAGACAGCTATAAGGGCAGAACAATGTATATTATCCCTTATTCGATGGGTCCTGTCGGCTCTCCGTTCTCGAAGATCGGCGTTGAGCTGACTGACTCCATCTATGTCGTTCTCAACATGGCTATCATGACGAGAATCGGCAAGAAGGTTATGGATACTCTGGGCGACAGCAACGACTGGGTTCGCGGACTGCACTGCAGCTGCGACATCGACCCTGAGAAGCGTTATATCTGCCAGTTCCCGCAGGATAACACCATCATCTCCGTCAACTCCGCTTACGGCGGAAACGTCCTCCTCGGCAAGAAGTGCTTTGCTCTTCGTATAGCCTCCTATCAGGGCTGGAAAGAGAGCTGGCAGGCTGAGCATATGCTTATCCTCGGCCTCGAGAATCCGAAGGGCGAAGTCAAATATATCTGCGCGGCATTCCCGTCCGCCTGCGGCAAGACCAACCTTGCCATGCTTATCCCGCCCGAGGGATACAGAAACAAGGGCTACAAGATCTGGTGCGTCGGCGACGATATCTCCTGGATCAGAAAGGGTCCCGACGGCAGACTTTATGCTATCAACCCCGAGAACGGTTTCTTCGGCGTTGCCCCCGGCACGAACGAGAAGTCCAATCCCAACGCGCTTGCCGCGACAAGAAAGAATACCATTTTCACAAACGTTGCGCTTAACCTTGACAACAACACCGTCTGGTGGGAAGGTCTCGACAAGAATCCGCCCGAGAACGCCATCGACTGGCAGGGCAGACCGTGGAACGGCAAGACGAGCGAGGAAAAGGGCGCTCATCCGAACAGCCGCTTCACCGCTCCCGCTGTCAACTGCCCGTGCATCAGCTCCGAGTTTGAGAATCCGGCAGGCGTTCCGATCTCCGCTATCGTCTTCGGCGGCAGAAGAGCTAAGCTCGCTCCGCTGGTCTATCAGTCAAGAAGCTGGAATCACGGCGTGTTCGTCGGCTCGATAATGGCTTCCGAGACCACCGCAGCAGCAGCCGGCGCAGTCGGCGTTGTCCGCCGCGATCCCATGGCTATGCTTCCGTTCTGCGGCTACAACATGGCTGATTACTGGCAGCACTGGATTGACATCGGCGCAGGCCTCGACGAGGATAAGGCTCCGAAGATATTCAACGTCAACTGGTTCCGTAAGGACGACGACGGCAACTTCCTGTGGCCCGGCTTCGGCGACAACATGCGCGTGCTTGAGTGGATCATCAAGCGCTGCGAGGGCAAGGTCGACGCAGAGGAGACCGCTATCGGCTTCGTGCCCAAGGCTGAGGACATCAACCTTGAGGGCATCGAGGACGAGGTCAGCGAGGATCAGCTCAAGGAGATCCTGAGCGTTGACAACTCCCTCTGGGAGGACGAGGCAAAGGGTATCGAGGAGTTCTACGCTAAGTTCGGCGACAGACTTCCCAAGGCTCTGAGTGACGAGCTCAGCACCCTCAAGGCTAATCTTGAGAAATAATTAAATAAAATTGCGGCAGACAGGTGTGCTTGTCTGCCGCTTTTTATTTCGGACAGCGCTTTTGCTCGCGAATTGCAGCGCGAATTGTAGGGACAGCCCTTGCGGCTGTCCGATATCGGCGCAGCCGATACGAAGCCGCGATAACTCAAGTCGCTGAATATCAGATAATTTTTTGTGCGCTGTCGGCGTAGTTTGCTATATTTATTTACTTCAATATTTTAATTTATCGCAAAAACAACAGCCGTGATTCTCAACGAACCACGGCTGCTGATATTTAATTTTGCTTACAGTGTCTCAAATCTCTTTACGCCCTTGCGCTTGAGCCTTGAAAAGGATATCACGGTTATTATTGCTATGACCGCCGTCGCAATCATCAGCGCGAATACATTCGGCAGCACCTGCACCGCGAACAGATAGACCGCGACGAGCACGATGATATACGCCCAGCCGAGGCACATCGCGAGCATGATGCCGAGACTCTGCTTGACCGCTCCGCTCTCACTGCTCCAGGTGAGATTAGGCATCCTGATGTTCACTCTGAGCCCCGAAACGGCGCATAGGAGCGTGAATATCTGCGGCAGGATAATCATGACCGCCGCCGTGAGAAGCTCCGGCTTGAGGGCAATACAGAAGCATATGCTGCATATCAGTGCGGGGACGGCGGTGAAGAGCATATGGAGCTTCAGCTTCGCTCTGAGAATCTGCCACGAGGTGACGGGGAGCGAACGGGCTATCCAAAGGCTCTTGCCCTCAAGGGATATCGCGGGCGCGGTGAGTATATTCATAGAAGAGAGCAGGCATAAAAGTAAGCACGCGAAGGTCGGGGCATATTCCAGCAAATCCTCATCCATTCGGGTGACAACGCCGATAAACCAGTCGCTTTTTATCAGCGAGAAAACAGCGACGGCTATCATAAACAGCGCCCCGAGCGAGCAGTTGAGCATATAAGACGGGCTCGAGAGGAAGTGGTTTATCTCGCGGCGCAGAAGCGCGCGGTCGGTGCCCTGCTGCTTGACCGTCTTCTCTTTGTAGACTGTTTTTGCGGTCTTTCCGCTGCTCGTGACGAGCTTTAAGAATGTGCGCGACATTATGAGCCACGTCGTGGCGAGCAAGGCGAGAATGATGAGCGAAATTATAATTGTCGGCAGAACATCGCCCGCGAACGCCTTGCCGAAAATATAGAGCGGATAGGCGGACGTGCGCACCTTTGCGGCAACAGCCGTGTTGTTCGCAACGATGCCGGTGATTATCTCGTTCGCCCTGAAGTAGACATAGTAGTAGCCGCCGAGAAACGCTATCGAAACTATAACTGTTATAATGCTCTTGTTTTTTAATTTAACTGCGATTTTTGCAACGACCCAGCCGAGTATGCACGACAGTATAAGAACGAGAACAGTCACCATAACGGCCATTATAACGGCGGTTATGCCGGATATTCCGGGGTGCGCAGTTATGAAATACACGCCGACGGCGGGTATTACCACAACGCCCGAATACATCAGCCCCATGAGATAGACTCCGATGAGGCGCGCCGCCATAATATCGCGCACGGGAATGGGCATCGAGAGCAGAAGGTCGTTGTCCTTTGCGTCATAGAGGCTCGAATATGTGTTGAACACGCTGCCGAAAACGCCGAAAAGCGCGGCGGTAGCGCCCATAATAGCAAAATAGAGCCAGCTCATGCCGTAGATTATCAGCGGGCGCATCGAATATGACATATAGCAGAACATTCCGCCGATGGCAAAAATCATGAGCAATATGAACAGCACTATCGAGAACGTCGCCGAGCGGGGAGATTTGCCCTTGCCCGTCTTGCGGTCAACGAAGAAACTTTTATTGAGTTCGAGAAGCTGTTTTTTTATCAGTGTTTTCAGCATTCTTCTCCCTCCAGTTCGAGGAACACGTTCTCAAGGCTGGAGTCGCCCTTGACCTCTTCCATTGTGCCGGAGCGGATGAGCTTTCCGCTTTTTATTATCGCGACCTTGTCGCAGAGCTTTTCGGCAACTTCGAGCACATGGGTCGAGAAGAATATTGCGCCGCCCGATTTGCAGACCTCGCGCATCATGCCTTTTAACAGATGCGATGCGGCGGGATCGAGACCGACGAAAGGCTCGTCCATGATAATTAACTTTGGCTCGTGGATCCACGCGGAGATTATCGCGAGCTTCTGCTTCATGCCGTGAGAATACGCCGAGATAGGCTGCGCGAGGTCAGCAGTCAGCCCGAACATATCGGCATATTTATGTATGCGCTCGCGGCGGTCGTCAGCGCTGACGCCGAAAATATCCGCGATGAAGTTCAGATATTTTATTCCCGTCATGTATTCGTAGAGGTCGGGGTTGTCGGGGATATAGGCTATGATTTTTTTGCAGGCGAGCGGGTCATCTTTTATCGAGATGCCGTTTATTGTTATCTTGCCCTCGTCGAACTGCAAAATGCCGACAACGGATTTTAGCGTTGTGGTCTTGCCCGCGCCGTTGTGGCCGATGAAGCCGTATATCTCGCCGGGCGCGATATGCAGCGTCAGGTCGTCAACAGCCTTTTTCTCGCCGTAGGTTTTGGTCAGGTTTTTGATGTTAAGCATAATGTCTCCTTTTGGCCCGCCGGGGCGGACAGATATCTTTTCCCTTTTCTATATTAGTATATTTTACGCTGCCGGTCAATCCGGCTATGTTTTATTTTACGAACTCTTCACAAATCGCCGCGAATTTCTTTTCGCTCGGTATCTCGTGCGTTATGAACTTTCCGTTATAGAACAGCGAAAATGCGGTGTAGGCGCAGGGCGCGTTTTGAGCCTGCTCGCGCGATGAGATATGCACGACGCTCAGCGGAAGATTCATATTATTTGCTATATTCTCAATTATCGGAACATATTTCGCCGTAAACGGGCACTGGCTTGTATAAAATATCTCGAACCCGCTGCCGTCAGTCTGAGCACTCTTTGCCTGCTCACGAAAGCGCGGAGCGGGCGCGGACGGATCAAACGGCAGATACATCAGCTCGAAATACGGCTCTGCCGAATCGGCTTTTATGAAGCCCTTATATTTCAGATATTTCGGGTCGGCAAGAAAACCGCGCTTCTTCGCCGACGAGAGTATGCAAAGCCCCGATTTGCCCTTTTCGCGGCTGTCGCGGATACATTCATTGAGCAGGTCGTTTGAATATCCGTGTCCTTTGAAAGAGCCGGAGACCCAGAGACAGTCGATGAACATATAGCCTGGCGCGTCTATCGGCGCCCATGCGTTTTCGGCGGGGATATACTCAATAAAGCACTTCCCGCGCGCGTCGGCTTTTAAAAATACCAGACCCTCGCCGAGCCTTTCGGCAAGCCACTGCTTTTTTGCAATGACCTGCGGGTCCTTGGCGTTTGATATGGCGCAGCATATGTGCTCGCTCTCGAGATTTTGGGGTGACAGGCGAATGTAGTCCATGGCGTCCTCCAATAACAATTATAAAACGCTTGTTTTATAACAGCTGTTATAATTATATCACACTTTTTGCCGATGTCAACAAGGCAGACTAAAAAATGATATTTGTCGAATTGAGCTTTATATTTTCGCTCTGAACCGCCATTTTACGCCGAATAAAAAATAACCGCCGCGAACTTTCAAATGAAAGATACTGCGGCGGTTATTCGGATGTTTTTCAATCCTGATGCAATTCGTCCTCAGCCCATTTGATCGGGTTGTCGTCAATATATTGCCATTTGACTTGATAATCGTATTCGTCACGGATTATATGGTCATAAAAACCTTTTTGCCAATTTGATTTTTTGACTTGCTTAGTTACGGAACCTTTGAACTGTTGTATTATGCGGTCGTCCCTACGGCAATGCGTGACAATATGGGCTTTCTGTCATCTATGCAAATTGTGATAAAATATGCTCCGTTTTGCGAATAGTCGTAATCTTTCAGCCTGTTAGGCTTTCTTCTCCGTTGTTCCATGGCATATATTTCACTGCGCAAACTGGCTGTTGTAGAGCTTCGTATAGAATCCGTTCTTCGCGAGCAGCTCCTCGTGCGTGCCCTGCTCGGCGACCTTGCCGTCTTTCATGACGAGAATGCAGTCGGCGTGGCGGATGGTCGAGAGCCTGTGCGCCACGACGAACGAGGTGCGCCCCTGCATGAGCGTGTTGAACGCATCCTGAACCTTCAATTCCGTTCTGGTGTCTATCGATGAAGTCGCCTCGTCGAGGATGAGCATCGGCGGCTTCATGAGCATGACGCGCGCGATGCAGAGCAGCTGTCTTTCACCCTCGGAGAGTCCGTCGTCGTCGCCGATGACGGTGTCGTAGCCGTTTTTGAGGCGCTTTATAAAGCTGTGAGCGCGTGCTGCCTTGGCGGCGGCGATTATCTCTTCATCCGTGGCGTCGGGCTTGCCGAACGCTATATTCTCGCGGACTGTGCCGTTCTTTATCCAGGTATCCTGGAGCACCATGCCGAAATGGTGCCTGAGGCTGTGGCGTGTGATGTCGTTTATATTCTCGCCGTCAACCTTTATGCTGCCGCCGTCAACGTCGTAGAAGCGGAGCAGGAGATTGATAAGCGTAGTCTTGCCGCAGCCTGTCGGACCGACAACGGCTATTGTCTTGCCGGACGGGGCGAAGAAATCGAAGCCGTCGATGAGCTTTTTGCTCTTGTCATATGAGAAGCGGACATTGTCGAACTCCACGCTTCCCTCGGGGTCGCTGAGCGCCGAGCAATTTTCGTCCGACTCCTCGGGCTTTTCGTCTATGAGCTCGAATATTCTTGCCGCGCAGGCGAGGGCATTCTGAAGCTCTGTCACGACGCCGGAAATCTCGTTGAACGGCTTTGTGTACTGGTTCGAGTAGGCGAGGAAGCTGACGAATCCGCCGACGGTCACCATGCCGCCGATGGCGAATATTCCGCCCATGAGCCCGACTACGGCGTAGATAAGATTGTTGATAAATCTGGTGGTCGGGTTTGTAAGCGACGAGAAGAATATGGATTTGAGCGAATATTTGCGCAGCTTTTCATTGCTCTCGTCAAATCTTTCAACCGCTCTGTCTTCATATGAAAATGCCTGAACGGTCTTTTGATTCTGTATCATTTCGTTGATGAGCGCGGTCTGCTCGCCGCGGGTCTCGGACTGCTTTTTGAACATCGAATAAGTGCGGCGTGCTATAAAACGCGCCGTGAACAGCGATATCGGGGTCAGCACGACGACCGCGAGAGTGATGAGCGGCGATATAGTGAGCATGAAAACGAGCGTCACGGCTATCGTGACAACGCCCGTGAACAGCTGGGAGAAGCCGAGAATCAGTCCGTCGGCAAACTGCTCCGCGTCCGCCGTTATGCGGCTGACGATATCGCCGTAGGGGTGGGAGTCGGCGAACGCCACGGGCAGGGTCTGCATATGCGAAAAGGCCTTTGAGCGTATATCGCGCACGGTGTTATAGGCTATGCGGTTGTTGATGATGTTCATCACCCACTGGAGCACTCCGCCGACTATGGCGCAGATCAGAATGCCGAAAAGGCACTTCTTTATGACTTCAAAATCAACGTTGCCGTGCAGCTTTATTCCGTCTATCGCGCGTCCGGCGAGGACGGGGATATAGAGCGAGAGAATGACGCTTGCAACGGAGAGGATGAGCGAAAGGAACAGCAGAAGCTTCGAGCGGCCGATGACCGCGATAACTCGCTTGAAAACGGTTTTGTTCTTCACGGTTACGCATCCTCCTTTTCAAGTTGGGAATCGAAAATTTCTTTGTAGACTTCGCACGAGCGCAGAAGCTCGTCGTTCGTGCCCATGCCGACTATCTCGCCCTCGTCGAGAACTACTATGGTATCGGCGTTTCTTATCGCCGCAACGCGCTGGGACACGGTTATGACGGTCGGGGCAAAGTCGGTGTTTCTCAGCGCCTTGTTCAGCGCCGCATCGGTGGCGTAGTCGAGTGCGCTCGCCGCATCGTCGAGGATGAGCACTTCTGGTTTTCTGACGAGGGCGCGGGCTATAGTCATTCTTTGGCGCTGACCGCCCGAGAGGTTCTTGCCCTCCTGTTCGAGGACAAAGTCGAGCTGGCCGCTCTTGTCCTCTATCATCTGCTTTGCCTGCGCCGTTTCGAGCGCCTGCCAGATTTCTTCATCCGTAGCATCCTGCTTGCCGAAGCGGATATTATCCCTGACAGTGCCGGCGAACAGGGCTTCTTTCTGCGAGACGACGCCTATTTTCGAGCGCAGAGCCTTTGTGTCGTAGTCGCGCACGTCAACGCCGTCAACGAGCACACACCCGCCCGTTACATCGTAGAATCGCGGAATAAGATTGACGAGCGAGGTTTTGCCCGAGCCGGTCGAGCCGATAACGCCTATTGAGCTGCCGCGCTTTATTTTGAGGTCGATATTGTGCAGCGATTCTTCGCTGCCGTTATATGACAGGCACGCCTTGTCAAACTCGACTGAATATTCGCTGTTTTCGTTGCCGTCGGTGACAGTGCCGGGGACGGTGCCGGGCTCGATATCGAGCACCGATTGAATTCGGTTGCCGCAGGCAATCGCCTTTGTGACGCTGATTATGAGATTCGCGAGCTTTATCAGCTCAACGAGGATCTGTGACATATAGTTATAGAGCGCAACGACCGCGCCGCGCGAAATGGCGCCGGAATCAACGCGTATTGCGCCGACATATATCAGCGCGATTATCGCGAGGTTTATGAGCACGAAAGTTGCGGGGTTCATGAAAGCGGATATCCTGCCGACAGCTGTCTGCATCTCGGTCAGGGCGCTGTTCTTGGCGTCAAAGTCCGCAATTTCCTCATCCTCTTTGCAGAACGCTCTGACAACGCGGGTGCCGAGCAGGTTTTCGCGCGTCTTGCTCAGCAGACCGTCCAGTTTCTGCTGAACCTTGCGGTACATCGGGATGCACACGAGCATTATCGCGAACACGACCGCGGCGAGAGCGGGTACCGCAACGACAAACACGATCGACGATTTTGCGTCGACCGTGAACGCCATTATCACCGCGCCGAATACGACGAACGGCGAGCGCAGGACGAGACGCAGAGTCAGGTTTGTTCCGGTCTGAACCTGATTTATGTCGCCCGTCAGGCGGGTTATGAGCGTCGGCGCGCCGAGCGAATCGAGCTGGGAATAAGAGAGCTTGCCGATATGCTTGAAAAGCGCGTGGCGGATATCGGTAGCGAAGCCGACCGACGCTTTCGCCGAGAAATACTGCGCCACAAGCGTGCTGCAAAGACCCAGTATGCCGAGCAGACCGAGCAGCAGGCAGCGTTTGATAATATAAACCTTGTCGCCGTTCTCTATGCCGACATCGATTATAGTTGAGACTATCAGCGGAACAGTCAGCTCGAACGCCACTTCAATGAGCTTGAAAAACGGCGCGAGAATACTTTCAATTTTGTATTTTTTCAAATACTTCAAAAGCTTTGACATGCTATTCTCCTCTTGTTTTATACTGCATTCTATAATGGTATATAATACCCTAAATAGTACCATGAAAACGGCTTTTTTTCAAGATGCTGCGGCTATTTCCCGTTCCTTGACAGAGACGGGGAGCAGTGATAAACTTATGCGTTGTAGAAAAGAAACGGTGTGGTGAACGATGAAAGAAAAGGCTCTCAAAAAAGAGGAAGAGCTTCTCGAATGCGAAAAGCTCTGGATTTTTGCCGTCATGATAGCGGTCGGCGGATTTTTCGGCGCATATACTTATGTTCAAAAGGGCGGCGTGTTCTGTAACGCGCAGACAGCGAACTTCGTGCTCATGGCGGTTCAGCTCGGGCGCGGGAACTGGCGCAAGGCGCTGTATTATCTTCTGCCCGCTTCGGCTTATCTGCTCGGCACGGTCATTTCGGAATTTCTGCCCAAGCATATAAACCGCCGCAAGATAGTCCGCTGGGACACGGCGTTCGTGGCGTTTGAAATGGCGTGGATATTTGCGCTCGGCTTCGTCCCGGACGATGCGCCGCCGCAGATCTGCCAGGTGGCTGTGAATTTTATCGCTTCGATGCAGTTCAACACGTTCCGCCAGGCGAAAAAGATTCCGATGGCGACTACCTTCTGCACCAACCATGTCCGCCAGGTCGGCTCGAACCTCGTCAAGTGGCTTCGCAGCGGTAATAAAGAGGCGCGCGGCAAGATGTTCGCGCATCTGCTGATGATAGGCTCGTTTGTCGCGGGCGCGGTCGCTTCAACTTTTCTCTGCGGCTATCTCGGCGGCAAGACCATCTGGTGCGCCGAAATATTGCTCGCGATAGTGTTCTTTGCGCTCCTGCGCGCCGATCTCGGCGAGGAGCATGACAAACTCGATGTCGTTCCGCACGGTCATTGATGACAAGATGTTAAGCTTTACATGATTTATAAATCAAAAAACAAAAGCTCCCATGCATCCCCGAATATGTTGATATATCGGGAAAGTTGCACGGGAGCTTTGATTTTTGCGCTAAAAAATAGGTGTGTAAATTGTAAAGCAAATCGCTTTACAATTTATTTTAGCCCATTATGGGTATCTCAAGGAATGTGTAGGTGAAACAATTGATAATATAGAAAATAAATGCGGCTGTCGGGACTGCATATCCCGCGAATTTTTTCGCCTTACTCTCAGAAAGTGAAGAATACATCGCTGCACAGGCGATGAGCGTGAACATCTCGGTGTAGTAAAACACGCGCTGACCGGAGGCGTAGACGGACGAAGAGAATCCGAGCACTGCGGCGCAGCAGACGGCGGCGCTGAACAGTACGCCGACGGTGAACCCGAGCTTTTTGTTCTTTTTGATGAGCGCCGCTATAAGAATGAAAAGGCTAAAGAGAAAGACAAAACAGAGCGCGATAACCGCGAGTTCGAGCGGAAGGTAATTGCCGCTCTTGAACATCTTTTCAAAGCCCTTGTCCGGGGTGGTGCGGCGGATAATAATATATGCGGCGTTGACTCCGACGCACAGCACCGAGGCGAATATTGCAAAGACTGATGTGATTTTCTTTATTTTCCGCGAGCCGCCGAACGCTTCATATACCGATGCGCCGAGCAGAACGAGAAAAACAGCTGCTGTTATCAGCGAGAAGAAAAATGAAAATGCGAAATAATTTGAAAATCCGCAGAGCAGTCTTTCAAATATATTCATTTTAGAGAATCTTTCAAAACCCGCTGCCGCTTCCATTGCTCCGCGCTCGCGAAGTCCGGGCGAGAGAACTAACACCGCGGCGGAAACTGCGCTCGGCAGGAGCGGGATGAATTGACGGAATCCGAGTTTGCGTTGATATGCCGAAAAAATCAGCAGAATCACTTGCAGCGCGAGCGCCGCGGCGCAGGACTGCTCCTGAGATGCCGCGACGACAGAAGCAATCGCGACGGCGACATATGCCATGGGATTCACGCGCCCGCCGAACACCTCGAATGTGAGCGGAGTCACCGTGATAAGCAAGGCGGCGAACGGAACGAGGAATGTGAACGAACCCGCAAACCAGAACACCGACGGGTTGAGGCATGGCAGGAATACTGCCGACGGCACCGAGCAGGCGAAGATATATCTCTGTCTTATATCTGTCTTTTCGCCTAAAAAGTCCGACAGGCGGCAGAGAAAATACATTATATATATTATCAGCGCGGCGATGAACAGCTTCCAGAAAATGAGCGGCAGGCGCAGAAAATTTATCATCAGCCATTCGCCGACTATCCGCCCGGACACGGTCGTGTACCGCTCGTGCAGCCAGCTTGTTACTGTGAATCCGTTTCGGTGGAGTATGCCGAGAAAGTGACCGTCGTCGGTTTTGAGGATCAGCCGCGTGAATACTGTGCAGAAAAACAGCACGGCGGCGGAGAATGCGGCGATTATCGAGTGCGGAGAGTTTTGAAATTCTTTCAGCTTTTCTCTCATCTTTCGCCACCTCCCGCCAGCGCATACGAATTTTCGGCGGTTCCGCTCCCACAAAGAACGAGAATACCGCTGCGAAGATACATCGCCGGGCATACGCCGCACAGCTCGTCCGCCGCGAGCGTTTTATAGAACCCGCCGGTCGTGGTGACCGCCGTAACGCTGCTCTGATTCGTTGAAACCGGGGAGCTTGTCCAATACCAGCAGTATTTGCGCAGAGTTAAATAGCGCGAAGTATCATTTTTGATGCACTGCTCGGTCGGGCTTCTGCGGCGGTCGGCGGCGCTTATATTTTTGAGCATATCTTTTGACGGCAGGAATATTGAATCGCCGTTTCGGTCGGGCGATATGAGCGAAAGGTCAAACTCTGAAAAATTCTCCGGATTTAAAAATCCGCTCTCCGAATTGAGCCATGCGCGCAGGGGAGAGGCGAGATAATCGGAACTGCCGATGCCGTCCTCGGACGGGTCGAACGCCCTGAAGCACAGCACTTTTTCGCTCATGAGCAGAGTTTTGCCGCCCGTTTCGATGACTCTCCATATAATAGGCTCGCCGAGATATGAGCCGATGGCTATTCTGTCGCCACTCTTGAGCGTGACTTCCCGCGATTCATTGCCACCGACGCTGACGGACGAAGAAAACAGTAGGTGAGCCGATGCGCTTTTGATTTTTGCGTTCTCGATAAAAGTCAGCGCAAATAGCAATATTGCCGCAATTGCAGCCGCTCTGAAAGCCTTTTTCATCGTCTCACCCCTTCTGCTTTATTTTACATATACTATGTCGAGCTCGTTGCAAGGTCCGCCCAGCTTCTGCTTCCCGGCGGAGTTGAGCCCGAGCATGCCGTTTGCCGCGAAAAATTCGCTCTCGATAACGCACGGCTTGTTGAGATTCTTGAGCTGAGTCGCTTTTGTGCCGGTCGTGTTGCCGATGCCCTTGACATACATCGACGAGCAGTTGCCGCCGTTTAGCAAAAACGCATTTCTCGCGCCGTATGCTATGAGGACTTTCATCATATTGTCGAGCGGCATGAATTCGCCGACAGCCAGGATATACTTGTTCTCCGATATCTGCGCGAACACCGTGCGGTTGTGATAATAAGTGTCGTGCTCGTTGGTCGCCTTGCCGTTTGTTATGACTTGCCGCTGATAGCGCAGGGAATTGTAAACGCCCTGCGAGATATACGATTTGCAGTTCTCGTTTGTGAGCGTTTCGACTTTCCATGTGCCGTTTTTGTAGATCAGCAGTCGTTCCTGCCCGCTGCCGTCCGTCGAAACAATCGAGCCGCTGCGAATTGTCGGAGCGCCTTTTTTATATGTTGAGCCTGCCTCGCCGTTTATTGCTATGAGCGCGCCGCTCTTTCTGCCCATATCTTCGACCTTGCCGACATTCGTGCCGAGAAGTTGTTGGCTCGATGCAACGCCGATGTGCTCGGGCGAGCAGGTGATTATCGCGACATTGATTATGGGCTGATAAGTGACCGTCTTGTCGTAGTCGATAGCGCCGTCAGCGTTCGCTTTTTTGAAAGCCTGAGTTATCTGCGGCCCATAGGCTATTCGGTGGATTTCTATATTCACTCCGTTTGAATTGAGCTTCCACGCCCTGAGCACTTTTGCGCCGGCGATGCTTTTTACGCTTCCTGCGCTGACTTCAAGCTTGCCTTTTGAAGCTGAACCGGAATTATTTGATTTTGCAGTTGTTGCGGGCTTTGATGCCGGCTTGTCTGCCGTCGGTTTCTGTGCGCTCTGAGCAGTGCTCTCCTCTGCGGATTCGGATACCGCTTCTGAACTTGCCGCTGTTTCTTCCGCACTCGTCTGCGCATTGACTTCTGCCGCAGTTGTGTTTTCTGCCGCAGTTGTGTCCGCTTCGGGCGTTTTGCTGCCGCACGCCGTGAAGCTCATGAGAATCAGCAGGCACGCGAGCAAAAGCGCGAATAATTTTCTCGTCATATGTATCCTCCTCCTGAATATTTCTTCCAAATCGATTATATCATTGTGCCTCGCTCAATTATATGCTGCAAGCGCATTTTGACAAATAATTTTTCGTCATTTTGCACTCTTTTTTATATAGTATATGTGTATAATCTTTCGCAATTTCCGCTTTAATGCGCTGATACTTTATGATATAATTAAAGCAGCGGCGGGCAAGTATGCATATGCTAACCGAACTTGCCGCGCCCGATATGCATCGTTTGTGCATAAATTCTCTGAAAGGGTGAAGATATATGAAATATGCTGTAGTTCTCTGCGACGGCATGGCGGATTATCCCGTTGAGGCTCTCGGCGGCAAGACGCCGATGGAAGTCGCAAAGAAGCCCAATATCGATGCGCTCGCGTCGAAGGGTGAAGTCGGACTTGTCAGAACCGTTGCCGCGGGACTCAAACCCGGCAGCGATGTTGCAAATATGAGCGTGCTCGGATTCGATCCGAAGAAGTGCTACACCGGTCGCTCGCCCCTTGAGGCGGTCAGCATCGGAGTCAAGATGAGCGAAACGGATATCGCTCTGCGCTGCAACCTTGTCACCTTGAGCGACGAGGCGGATTACGGCGCAAAGACCATGCTCGACTACTCCGGCGGCGATATCTCGACCGAAGAGGCGGCGCAGATAATCGAGACCGTGCAGGAGCATTTCGGCAGCAGTGAATTTGATTTTTACAGCGGCGTGGCTTATCGCCATTGCCTTATCGTACATAACGGCACGACGGATCTCGGCAAGATGACCCCTCCGCATGATATCTCCGGCAGAGTTATCGGCGAATATCTTTCAACTTCGCCAAACGCCGAAAAGCTCATTGCCATGATGCGCGAGAGCTACGATATTCTGAAGGATCACCCCGTGAACAAGAAGAGAATAGCCGAGGGCAAGCTCCCCGCAAATTCTATCTGGCTCTGGGGCGAGGGAAGCCGCCCGGCTCTGCCGTCCTTTGAAGAGAAGTTCGGCGTGAAAGGCAGCATCGTCTCGGCAGTTGACCTGCTCAAGGGCATCGGCATCTGCGCCGGCATGAACACCCCCGAAGTCGAGGGCGCAACCGGCTATATCGACACGAATTTCGAGGGCAAAGCGAACGCTGCAATCGACGAATGGCGTAAAGGTCAGGACCTTGTCTATATCCATGTCGAGGCTCCCGACGAGTGCGGCCACAGAAACGAGCCCGAAAATAAAGTCAAAGCAATCGAGCTTATTGACAGCCGTATAATGCCTATAATCCTTGACTATCTCAACACTCAGGACGATTATAAAGTCATGGTTCTGCCGGATCATCCGACCCCGATATCGACCCGCACCCACGCATCCGACCCCGTGCCGTATCTGATTTATTGTAAAGGCAAAGAGCTTGACAGCGGTGTTGCGAGCATAAATGAAAAATCAGCATCCGAGACCGGCAATTTTGTTGATCCCGGCTTCGACCTTATGGGTCATTTTCTCAAAGACTGACAAAAAGGAGGAGACAAAATGAGCTTTAATATAGAAACAAAGTGCGTGCAGTCCGGCTACACGCCGAAAAACGGCGAGCCGCGCGTTGTGCCGATAGTACAGAGCACTACCTACAAATACGAATCGAGCGAGCAGATGGGCAGGCTCTTCGATCTGCAGGAGTCCGGATATTTCTACACCCGTCTCCAGAACCCGACAAACGACTGCGTCGCCGCGAAGATAGCCGACCTTGAGGGCGGCGTCGGCGCGATGCTCACTTCGTCCGGCCAGGCGGCGTCGTTCTTCTCCGTTTTCAATATCTGCTCCGCAGGCGACCATGTCGTTGCCGCGTCCGCGATATACGGCGGAACTTTCAATCTTTTCAATGTCACGATGAGAAAGCTCGGCATCGATTTCACTTTCGTTCGCCCCGATGCGACGGAGGAGGAGCTCAACGCGGCATTCAAAGATAACACAAAAGCCGTGTTCGCCGAGACTATATCTAATCCCTCGCTCGTTGTGCTCGATATTGAGAAGTATGCGCGAGCGGCTCATTCCCACGGCGTGCCGCTGATAGTCGACAACACTTTCCCGACCCCGATAAACTGCCGCCCGTTTGAGTTCGGTGCGGATATAGTTACCCATTCGACCACAAAATATATGGACGGCCACGCGACAAGCGTAGGCGGAGTTATAGTTGACAGCGGCAACTTCGACTGGACTCAGAACGACAAGTTCCCGGGACTTACAACTCCCGACGAGTCGTACCACGGTGTTGTATACACCGAGCAGTTCGGCAAGGCTGCATATATAACAAAGTGCACGACTCAGCTCATGCGCGACCTTGGCTCAATTCAGTCCCCGATGAACGCATTCCTGCTCAACCTCGGGCTCGAGACTCTGCATCTGCGTATGCCGCGCCACTGCTCAAACGCTCTCGCCGTTGCAAGGTTCCTGAAGGCTCATCCGAAGATCGAGTCCGTCCGTTATCCCGGCCTCGAGGGCGACGAATACTATGACCTTGCGCAGAAGTATATGCCCAACGGCACCTGCGGCGTCATTTCGCTGAGAATAAAAGGCGGCAGAGAGGACGCGGTCAGATTCATGGACAGCCTCAAGCTCGCGGCGATAGTCACCCATGTTGCGGACAGCCGCACCTGCTGTCTGCACCCGGCGAGCACAACTCATCGCCAGCTCACCGCGCAGGAGCTCGACGACTGCGGAGTCTATGAAAATCTCGTCAGACTCTCCGTCGGAACAGAGAATGTCGATGATATAATCTCCGATCTCGACGCGGCTCTCGCGAACGTCTGATATTGGCAAAATAGACAAAAATCACGCGTAAAATTTTATGCATAAAACCCGGCTGCAAGTTTTCCTGCAACCGGGTTAATTTTTTGTCACTGCATATGCGGCTTATGCAGAATATTTCCATATGGTTATTAAAATCAAACTGTAAAGTTTTTTACTTTACGCATATATTCTGAATAGTCATCAAAACATAAAAGTTATCCACATTATCCACATAGTTATCCACATTAGCAAGGAGGAAAGCTTTACCGCTTGCGGAAAAGAATCAATGAATAATTGCTGAATATCGAATGAATATCAATGAATAAATTCAAAATTGCGCAAAAAATACCGCCCGAATTTCTGAAGGAAAAAACACGGGCGGTTTCAATATTTTTATGTTGCTCAGTCGATGAACGGGAGACTTCTGACGAGATCGTTTATCCCGCCGAGCGAACCGTGGAAGAAGCTGCGTATCATTTCAAACACAGTCATCGACGCGGTTATCGCAAACAGCACTCCGACGATTATCGCAATAATAACTGCGAGTCCCACGCCGACCGCGAGACCTATCAGCGTGAACTGACCGATGCCATTGGCGACCTTCGGTTTGTCGCTCTTCCATATTAGATAGAGCACGAGGCTGACGAGCGGAAGGAACCACAGCAGCGGACCGAAGAAGCCGAGGAAAAATCCGAGAACTTTCCATCCGCCGGTGCTTTCGCTTTCCTGCTCGGGCTTCTTGTTCGCCTTTGGCTGAACGGGTGCGGGAGCAGGCAGGGGAGCCGGCTCCTTCGGAATATCATTATGTACGGGCTGAGTATCTTCTGAGGCGGTCTGCTCCTGCGCCGCGCGTCTGGCGTCGCTTTCCGCGAGGCTCACCGGTTCGCCGCAATATGGGCAGACCTTGAATCCGTCTTCGAGCTGTTTCCCGCAATTTCTGCAAAACATAATATCACTCTTTCGTTTTTGTGTCCGCGCAGATTACTTGTCGCCCGACTTCTTTTCGAGCTTGCGCTTGTTGCCTTTGTCGTCTATTACATATGTGTTGTCGAGCTGGGCTGTAAGGCTCGCCTTAAAATCGGCTACATACTGCTTCTTGAGCCCCTCCCATTCGGCGAATTCCTCTTCGCTCAGATCCCTCTCCTGCGACAGGTGATAGAGATCGTTCATGCGCTTTATCTCTTCTTTTTTCATGTCTGCCTCCGTGAGCTTATATAATACATTTATTATATACTATGCCGGGGATAAAGTCAATTTGAGCGGTAGATTGTCGATTTTATCGCGCTATCGGCAAAAATTTTCGTAAATCATAAGCGAGCAAATGGTATGAAAAAACGAGAAAACTTGAGAAAAACGGAGATAGCAAAACATAAATTAAAATTTAAAGAAAAAGTGCTTGACAAGCATAGAGCGATGTGGTAATATATCGTAGCATTAAGAAATCGGAGGTAACAAGTATGTCAACTTATATGCCCAAAGCGGGCGACATCACCCGCAAGTGGTATGTCATCGATGCTGCCGGTAAGCCTCTCGGCAAGGTAGCAGTTCAGGCTGCCGTCCTTCTTCGCGGCAAGCATAAGCCCACATTCGCTCCTCACGCCGACTGCGGCGATCATGTAATCATCATCAACGCTGAGAAGGCTGTCCTCACCGGCAACAAGCTCAACCAGAAGATGTATTATCATCACACCGGCTATATCGGCAACATGAAAGAGGTCAAGTACAGCACCCTCATGAAGACAAAGCCCGAGTTCGCTGTCGAGCTTGCAGTCAAGGGTATGCTGCCCGATTCTACTCTGGGCCGCACCGCTCTGACCAGACTCCGCGTTTACAGAGGCGCTGAGCACAAGCACGAAGCACAGAAGCCCGAAGAGTGGGCTCTTTAATGAAGGGAGGCAATAAATAATGTACGATTCAGTTCCTTACTTCTACGGCACAGGCCGCAGAAAGAAATCAGTCGCCAGAGTCCGTCTTTATGCCGGCACCGGCAAGATCATCATCAACGACAGAGAGATTGACAATTATTTCGGCCTTGAGACCCTCAAGCTCATCGTCCGCCAGCCTCTCGCTCTTACAGGCACCAGCGAAAAGCTCGATGTCATCTGCCGCGTCAACGGCGGTGGCGTGACCGGCCAGGCAGGTGCTATCCGCCACGGTATTTCCAGAGCACTCCTTCAGTATGATGCAGAGCTTCGCCCCGCACTCAAGAAGGCAGGCTTCCTGACCAGAGACCCGAGAATGACCGAAAGAAAGAAATACGGTCTCAAGGGCGCTCGCCGTGCACCCCAGTTCTCGAAGCGCTGAATTTTTACCGCTTACAAGACGAATATCAGCTCCCGGGCAGCATTGCTGTTCGGGAGTTTTTCTGCATTTTTGAAGGGCTTTTTGCGCCCGGCAGCTTTTTTTTGGAGGCAAACTCCCGAGTTTTCGGTTATTTCTTGAAAAATCAATGCGTTGTGATATAATTAATATTGAGAAATGAGCCTATAAAGGAGTGACTTGTTCGGAACAGAAAATATAACGGACATAAGAGAACCGAAGCCCTTGCTCTTTTGGCGCAGTGCGGCATATCAAGGAAAGGTAACAGGAAAATGAAAAAGCGCTTTATTTCTTTTGCACTCGTGTGCATTCTCTTGCTGATTTTTCCCGCGTGCTCATCGAAACAGAACAATGACTACGGAGGCGATCCTATGGAATTTAAAAGTTTTAAGCTGACGGAGAACAACTGCTCGGCGCAGAACGCCGTGTATGAGGGATGCAAAACAGAGGACGGAGTACATCTTGAGTATTATATGAGCTCGAACGACTGGGATAACGAGCTGTCCTGCTTTGTTGAATCCCGCGACGTCATCCGCTCGGTTGACGGGGACGAGAATCTCTACCGCGAGGTGTGCGCCCTGTTCGGAAATTGCAGAATAGATGAATGGGCGGGCTTCCGAGGCGCAAATCCCCCCGACGTTCTCGACGGAAGCTCGATGAGCTTTTCTGCTGTCTTGACGGACGGAACGAAGATTGAGGCGAGCGGGAGCAATAACTTCCCGAAAAATTACCAAACATTAAGAGCCGGGATTAACAGGCTGATAACCTCGAATAAAATAAGAAGCACCGAGTTTTCCGAAGGGAGTTATGCAATTTCGCTGCCCAAAAGTTGGGTAGGCGTAGTCAGCGCTAGTTTTTCGGAGGGCATGGTGGCGTTTTCAGTCGATAAAACGGACGGCGATGAGCTCACGTTCTTTATAATCGATACCGGCAACGGCTATTCCTCGGACTCCTACAAGGGCAGAGTGGAAGTGGGGCGGCTTGTTTCGGACGAAAACACCCTGTTTGTTACGGCGCGCGACCATTATCGGATAAACGCATACTCGGAAAAAGTTTCCGATGCCGCGCTTGCGCTTTGGGAGACCTATGAGAGCGACAAGCAAGCAATAATAGAAAGCCTGCACGGCATAAACGGGTATGAGCTTTATCCCGAGGACGGGTCTATTCTGCATGAGACCGACGCGCGGGATTTGGCGGATAAGGCGCGAAGCCTCTGGCTGACTCTGAATTTTGCGGGCGAGTATTCCGCCGGGGAGAAGCCCGTGACAATAAGATTCAGAAAGTATATTCCAATGTTCCCCCAATACCGGTATGTGACCACGATGGAAGAGGTCCGCAAAAAATTTTTAGAGGTCTTTTCCGAGGAGTTTACAGATAAAATACTGAGCCAAGCTGTCGCCGACAGGGATTTGATAGAGCATAACGACAACATATATGTAGCATATAAGAAAAACGACGGCGAAGTCTCCTATAACAGCTGGATGCATCACGTCGAGGATGACGGCAAAGGGAATTTCACGGTTGTTATGGCCGTAAGAAAACGCTCGGTTGACGATATCATCTATGTCAAGCTGCCGACAGGGAAAAATGCGGAGGGAAAGTTCGTGTTTACCGATTACCCCTATTGGGATAAATCAAAATAATTCTCGCGGACATACTCCGCAGGGAACGAAAAGTTTTCTTGTAAATCGCCGCTCTGCGTGATATAATCATATCGATAAAATTTTATCAAAGAGGGGATTTCTATGAAAACCGCAATTTACGGCGCGGGGTCGCTCGGCACCGTGCTCGGCGCATATCTCGCAAAGGCGGGCGTGGATGTCGATCTTATCACGCGCAACCGCGAACATGTCGACGCGCTCAACAAAGATGGCGCAAAGATAATCGGCACCGTCAATATGACCGTCCCGGTTCACGCGCTGACTCCCGACGAGATGACCGAAAAATATGAGCTGATAATCCTGCTGACAAAGCAGCTCGACAATGTCAATGTTTTAAAGAAGCTTCAGAAGAATATGACCGACGACTGCATCGTCTGCACGCTTCAGAACGGACTCCCGGAGCTCTCTGTCTCCGAGGTTGTCGGCGAGGACAGAACGATGGGCTGCACCGTCGCTTGGGGCGCAACGCTCCACGGCAAGGGCGTTTCGGAGCTTACGAGCGAGCCCGACAGCATGAGCTTCGGTCTGGGCAGAATGAACGGTCAAAAGGACGAAAAGCTCATGCAGGTCAAGGCGCTGCTTGAGAAGATGTGCCCCGTCGAGGTTGAGGATAACTTCATGGGCGTCCGCTGGTCGAAGCTGCTCATCAACGCCGCGTTCAGCGGTATGTCCGCCGTTATCGGCGGCACCTTCGGCGACGCCGCAGAGAACAAGATCTCCCGTGTCTGCTGTCAGAACCTTATAAAAGAGTGCATCGATGTTGCCGCGGCGGCGGGAATAAAAATCGAGCCGGTTCAGGGCAAGGATATCGTCAAGCTTCTCGACTACAAGGGCAACGGCATAAAGAAGAAAATATCATTCGCGCTCATCCCGATCTGCATCAAGAAGCACAGGCTCTTAAAGGCGAGTATGCTCCAGGACCTTGAAAAGGGCAAGAAGTGCGAGGTTGACGCGATAAACGGCGTTGTCTGCGCCTACGGCAGAAAGTACGGCGTGCCGACTCCGTATAACGACAAGGTCTGCGAGATAATCCATGGCATTGAGGACGGCAAGTATACATACACATTCGACAATGTAAAGTTGTTCGCCAACCTGCCGAAATAAGAGCCGCAGATTCGGCATAAACCAAATAACAAACCCCGACTATGATTTGTAGTCGGGGTTTATGCTGTTCTGCCACGCAGAATTGCAGATGGTACGGGACGCCGAAATGTGCGTAGAAGCACGTTATTTGTCGAAGAATCTATTTTGGCTCCCCTGCAGGGGAGCTGGATTGGCGAAGCCAAGACTGAGGGGTTATTTCGCTTCGCTCAAAGTTGTACAGTAGGGGCGGATATTATCCATCTGCGGTGATTTATTGTCGTGCATCTTGTAGGGTGCGGCGACCTCGACGCACCGCTGCCGCGATAGCGGCACGGAATCTCTGATTTTACCGACCGTAGGGACAGCCCTTGCGGCTGTCCGCTATCGGCGCAGCCGATACAGGGTTATAGCAA
>OJOA01000369.1_pt1 | contig 33038 bp, 31 predicted proteins | sample 1597991 | NCBI WGS metagenome assembly OJOA01 (sample SAMN01915207, study PRJEB22387) | human gut metagenome | isolation source: stool | host: Homo sapiens | place: USA | reverse complement strand
AACTGCATTTCTCGAACTCTTCAGGATGGCTGAAATTTTGGAGATGATCCCATATGCCTGAGCATTCCCTCACACAGGGCTTTCCCGGTGATCCAAGATGTGCTCTCGGACAAAAATACAATCACGACAGCCGCATTCCAATCTATATCACTAATTATAAAAGCATAAAACTAAATAGTTATTCTTTGTAACTTTTTAGTTATCATACAGAATAGAACCAGCGGAGAAGTTTTTGAGTCAATCTGCCTGGTAGAATACGCGAGACTCTCGCAAAAGCGGTCTGCACAAATCCGCCGGTCAATGTTCTGAATGGAGGACGATGGCTGCGGACCAGACGACACAGAACACGTCCGAGTTTCCTGGGATCGGACCCGTGAGTCTCATCCTTCTCTACGCTGATCATTGTTCTCTCAAAAGAAGCAGCATATTCCGGATGCGACGCCGAGACAGACGACACTTTGCGTGATGCCGTGAAACCCGTCCTGAAGTCACCAGGCTCGACAACACAGACCGTTATTCCGAAACGCCGGATCTCCACTGCAAGCGCTTCGCTGAAACCCTCCACGGCAAACTTCGACGCTGAATAATAACCCTGGTACGGAACGGCCACAACACCAGCTATGGAACTTATATTGATAATCTTTCCGGACCGTCTTTCCCTCATGTACGGCAGGACGCATGCACAGACATTGGTCATACCGAAGAAATTGGTCTCCATTTGCCAGCGCTTTTCCTCATCAGTAGCCAGTTCAAGCGCACCGCTTATCCCAGCCCCGGCATTGTTGATCAGGACATCTATCCTTCCGGTAACTGCTATCACCTTTTCTATAGCAGAACGCACAGACGAGGTATCTGTAACATCCATGCGCAGCATATTCACTCCGTCCTCACGCCGTTCCTCCTGCACATTCCGCCCAGTACCATAGACTGTGTGACCGGCAGAGACCAGCATTCCCGACGCAACCTTGCCGAAACCGGATGTCGCTCCTGTTATAAGTATGACATCAGAATCTTTCACTGCTGAAATTTTGGCATCAAAAATAATAAAAAGAGTCACTGATATATGACGAAATTGCAGAAAAATGACAAACTGAGCGCAGTGCACGCTAATTGCATCGATTGTTTTACTTTAATATTCAATAATATGGAAACATTTTTCAATCAAGTGGCCGAAAAGGCCGGAAAGACTATACGGCACTGGTGGCTGTATCTTCTCACAGGCATCCTGTCCATCGCAGCAGGTATCATAGTATTCTGCAATCCATTGGAGAGTTATCTGACTTTAAGTCTCATGTTCGGAGTCCTCATGCTTATAAGCGGCATAGCGGAGCTGGTGGTAAGCTCTACCAGCCGCAACTATTTCACGACAAGAGGATACAGCATAGTCAACGGTATCCTGAACCTGATACTGGGTATCTTCCTGTGCTGCTACCCGGGAGTCACCCTCGTCGCACTGCCGGTAATACTCGGTATATGGATGATGTTCAACAGCTTCACAATCATTGGCCTCGGCAGCGACATGGATTCGTTCCGCATAAAGGGTGCCGGCTGGGTCATTGCCTGCGGAGTCATTCTACTGCTCCTGTCACTGGGCATCACGCTGTATCCTCTGACTATAGGCACAACAGCCGTAATCATACTCATCGGCTCAATACTGGTGGTCTTCGGAGCCGTGATTATCGCTGTCAGTCTGCGCCTGAGACGCATCCACGAGCATTTCCGTTTCCACGACGCTGAAGTCATCGACAGCAAATAATCATTTTCGGTTAGCAACATATTGGTATTTCAAATGTGAGGATAATCTTTTTCATTTGCAGCATGAATTTCAAATTTCTGTTCAAAATGAAAAAGATTGTCATTATTTACGGTTCGTCCACAGGGACGACACAGGCAGTGGCGGAAGCCATAGCCTCCAGATTAGGAGTCAAGGATGTTTTCGATGCCGCTACAATCACCAAGGGGCAGGTAGAGCCTTATGATGTCCTGATACTCGGGACATCCACATGGGGAGACGGAGAGCTGCAGGATGACTGGTACGAGGGCGTCAAGGTATTGAAATCAGCCAGTCTGGCAGGTAAGGATGTAGCTTTCTTCGGCTGTGGAGACTCGATGGCCTATTCCGATACATTCTGCAACGGCATGCACCTGCTCAAGGAAGAACTGGAAGGTACTGGCTGCAACTTCATCGGCGGAATCTCAGCTGACGGATACACTTTCAGCGATTCCACATCTGTAGAGAACGGGGAGTTTATCGGTGCTGCCATCGACGAAAGCAACGAGTCCGACAAGACCGGGGAGCGGATTGACAACTGGCTTGCCTCTTTCAGTGACCGGCTCTGACATTTCGCCTGACCATACGTCCTGTATTGGACTCACAACAGGACTCATAACAAGAAGTCCCGGAGGAATTGCCTGCCGGGACTTCTATTTCATAACACTTGACTTACAGTAGATTACATATACACTACCTCGAAGTCTGGATCCGGCATGTCTGGATCGAGCGGGAAAATGGGACGCTGAAGATGCTGATAAGGCAACTGGAGCAGGTCCTGGTCCACACCTCCGCGTGTCTGAGCCATCATCCAGTCTCCGCTCAGGCTGATATCATACAGTTCCTCGGTCAGATAACCCAGCTTGTTGACGATTATGTCCACCTGATAGGGATCAATGCCCAGGGCCTCATAGTCGGCCTTGTAATGATAGGGGCTTCTCTCCTCTCCCACCACCACGAGCATCGAACCAACCTTCACCACTACCTGGTCGTTGGTCTCGCGGTCGAGAATCTTGACTACAGTACCGTCCAGCATTACCGGAGGAGCATAGCGGTTGTCCACAGCGGCTCCCACCTTGCAGCGGACATGGCCGCCCTCACCGACTTCCTTGGCCTGAGCCACCATCTCGGGACCGGGGATAGCGGAATACACTAAAGTCTTGCCGCCCTCCTTCCTGAACTCGGGACGGGCGAGCAGTTTCTGCAGAGTCCAGGTCACGTCACCAGCACCGCCGGCAGTAGGATTGTCGCCCATATCGCTGATGAAATAAGGCTTCTTGTCGCTCTTGATGGCCTTCTCCAGAACCTCTTCCAATGAGGCTGTAGGAGCCACGAACTCGAAATCGTTCCGTACTGACCAGAAATGCTCGGCCAGCTGGCGGGCACCGTCCGTAACCTGCGCGCTGTCATCACCGGTCACTACCACCACACCGTGGTTGCGCGGCTCGTCAGCCCATGGATAGGACATCCAGATAGCTGCATCGATTACTCCATCCTGGGCCTCGATAGGCTCGATAGCGGCATACAGGGACTTGCCTGGCTCCACACGGGTAGAGGTCTTTTCCCCTGGCAGCAGGATAGGCACCTTGACCCATGCCTTGTATGCCGGCTTGCCCTTGCCGCTCTCCAGACGGTCCAGCAGATTGACAATGGCCCTCTCACGCGAGATGTACCTGTCAGTGTGCGGAGCCATACGGTATGACGTTATCAGGTCCACACCCTTAGCCAGAGTCGGGGATACGCAGCCATGTGGATCCATGGAAGCGGAAATGAGCACATCCGGCCCCACAACCTCGCGGATCCTGGTGATATAATCACCCTCTGGATCCTCAAGTCCTTCCACACTCATAGCGCCATGAATGTCCAGGAAAATGCCGTCATAAGGCATGCCATCCTCCAACATACGGAGCGAGCGGTTTACCAGTGTGTCATAACAGTCACGGGTGACCATTCCGCCGGGAGTTGCCCAGGCCATGATAGTAGGCACCCAGTCGGCTCTGTTCAAAAGTTCCTCATTATTCTGGAAAAACGGATAGGACTCTATGATGTCCTGCCCATAAAGTATAGGTTCGAACATATCAAGTGTAGTTCTGGCCGGAGAAAAGGTACTGCACTCAATACCGATTCCGACAATGGCAACACGCGGCTTCCTGTCAGCGCAGCCGTATACTGCCGCCAACGATACGGCGGCAAGCATTACTTTGGATAAATATTTCATGTTCATTATTGATTTATAATTCAGTCGATCTCTACAGAGGAACCACTGTCCAACAGTTCCCTTATAGTCTTCAGCACTATACTGAAATGCTCCTCGTCGTATCCTGTCGAAGCATCCACTATGACTCCATCCCTGTCCACGACATAGGCTCTCGGTATCGTCTCTTCCGCAAAAAGAGAGTACACCGTCCGGTCAGGATCGGGATAAAGAGGGAAATCGAAATTCCTGGACTTGTTGTATTCAGAAAGTTGCGCATCCGTATGCTCCCTGCCGACAGCGATTACAATGAAATCCTCGTCATTTCCGAACTCGGGCAGCATTTTATTCTGGACAGCCGCCAGTTCATGCTGGCATGGAGGACACCATGTAGCAAAGAAACACAAATACACCACTTTACCTCTCAACTCCATGCTGGAAAGGTCTCCGTAGACATCGGATTTCAAAACAAAATCCGGAAGACTGTCCCCGCTCTTCACTTTATCGGCAGCATTACTGCGTACACACGAAAGTGACACCAGCAATGCCGCCGCCATTATCAGAATACGTCTCATGACACAGGTGTTATCTCGCAGCCAGCTTAAGTTCTCTGGCCTTGAACGTGTTTTTCATCAATGATATAATGGTCATCGGACCTACTCCTCCAGGCACAGGTGTGATATACGAGCACTTGGGAGCTACCGTGTCGAACTCCACGTCCCCGGCTATGCGGTAACCCTTCGGATTATCGGCAGGGACGCGGGTAATGCCCACATCTATGACCACGGCTCCCTCCTTGACCATATCTCCCTTGAGGAACTCAGGCACTCCGAGGGCAGCCACTATGATGTCGGCATTGCGGGTAAATGACGCAATATCCTTGGTACGGCTGTGGCACATGGTGACAGTGCAGTCCCCTGGATATGCCTTGCGGGAAAGAAGGTTCGCCACGGGACGGCCTACGATATTGCTGCGGCCCAGTATCACGCAATGCTTGCCGGACGTCTCGATGCCGTAATGCTCCAGCAGCAGGAGTATGCCGTAAGGCGTGGCCGGCAGGAATGCGTCCTCTCCGAGAGCCATACGGCCGACATTCACCGGATGGAAACCGTCCACGTCCTTCATGGGAGACACCGCATTAATGACCTTGTTCTCGTCGATATGTTTGGGCAAAGGCAACTGGATGATGAACCCGTCCACATCGTCATCCCTGTTGAGCCTGTCTATCTCTGACAGAAGTTCCTGCTCCGAAATAGTATCAGGAAATGTCAACAATGTGGATTTGAATCCTACTTCTGCACAGGCTTTCTCCTTGTTGGCGACATAGGTCTTGCTGGCTCCGTTCTCACCTACAAGCACTGCCACAAGATGGGGAGGTCTCTCCCCTGCCGCCACCATCTCACGGACTTTGACGGCTATCTCCTTTTTTACGGCTGCTGCCGTTTCCTTACCATTTAATAATATCATATCGGTACATTTTGATGAATATCCACTTATCTGCGTCTCATTCCCTTGGCTGCCCTGACTGCGTTACGCACTCCTCCGGAAGCCACAGTCTTCATAATCTTGCGGGTACCTTCGAACTGCTTCAGCAGACGGTTGACATCTGCGATGGTGGTACCGCTTCCATCGGCTATCCTGCGTCGGCGCGAACCGTTGATCACAGCCGGATTCTCTCTCTCATACGGAGTCATGGAGAGGATGATGGCCTCCACACTCTTGAATGAGTTGTTGTCTATGTCCACGTCCTTGATAGCTTTGCCCACACCTGGAATCATGGACGCCAGATCCTTGATATTGCCCATCTTCTTGATCTGCTGTATCTGCTGGTAGAAGTCCCAGAGATTGAACTGGTCCTTCGCCAGTTTCTTGGCCAGCTTGCGGGCCTCCTGCTCGTCGTACTGCTCCTGTGCCTTCTCCACAAGAGAGACCACATCTCCCATTCCGAGGATACGGTCCGCGATACGGTCCGGATGGAAAACATCCAGAGCCTCCATTTTCTCACCGGAACTTATGAACTTGATCGGCTTGTTGACTACTGCCTTGACAGACAGCGCGGCACCGCCTCTGGTATCACCGTCCATCTTGGTGAGCACCACTCCGTCGAAGTCCAGACGGTCGTTGAACGCCCTGGCAGTCTCCACCGCGTCCTGACCTGTCATGGCATCCACCACGAACAGAGTCTCGGTAGGCTTCACCGCCTCCTTTATGGCGGCTATCTCGTCCATCATCTCCTCGTCCACAGCCAGACGGCCGGCGGTATCGATGATAACCAGCGAATAACCTTCCCTAACCGCATATGCTATGGCGTTCTTCGCAATCCTCACAGGATCCTTGACTCCATCCTCGGAATATACGGTCACATCTATCTGCTGCCCGAGCACCTTCAGCTGATCGATAGCCGCGGGCCTGTACACGTCACCGGCCACCAGCAATACCTTCAAGCCCCTCTTGCTCTTGCAGTTGAGCGCCAGCTTGCCGCAGAATGTGGTCTTACCGGAACCCTGCAGGCCGGCCACCAGCACTATTCCGGGCCTGCCCTTTATGTTGATGTCCGTCGCCGTACTGCCCATCAGCGCCACCAGCTCGTCATGAACTATCTTTATCATCATCTGGTCCGGACGGACTGCCGTCAGCACGTTCTGACCCAACGCCTTGGCTTTTACATCATTGCAGAAGTCCTTTGCTATGCGGTAGCTGACATCCGCATCCAGCAGGGCACGCCGCACCTCCTTAAGAGTCTCCGCCACATTGATCTCCGTAATGCGCCCCTGTCCCTTTATTATCTTAAACGACCGTTCTAATTTTTCGGTTAGATTCTCAAACATAGAATATCTTTTGCCTTTTGTTAAATAATCCGCAAATTTATTAAAAAAAGGTTAGACACTGCGCCTAATTTTCTAAATTTGCGGCACGATTAAAAAAACAAGAAAATGGAAAGAGGACCTATCTCAAAATTCATCACTCATCATTACCGTCATTTCAACTCGGCTACCCTCGTCGACGCAGCAAAGGCATACGACGACCTGATGAACCGGGGCGGCAAGATGATGCTGGCAATGGCGGGAGCCATGAGTACCGCCGAGCTCGGTATCTCTCTGGCAGAGATGATACGTCAGGGCAAATTCTCCATCGTATCCTGCTCCGCCAACAATCTCGAGGAGGACATCATGAACCTCGTGGCCCACTCCCACTACAAGAGAGTGCCCAACTACCGCGACCTGACTCCCGAGCAGGAGCACGAGCTGTTGGAAAACCACATGAACCGCGTGACTGACACCTGCATCCCCGAGGAGGAGGCTTTCAGAAGGCTGGAGCACCACCTTGTAGAGGTATGGAATGACATGAAGGCCAAGGGTGAGAGACTTTTCCCCTGGGAGGTTATCTACCGCCTTCTGCGCAGCGGAGTGCTCGAGCAGTACTATGAGATCGACCCCAAGGACAGCTGGGTCCTCGCCGCCTGCGAGAAGAACATTCCCATCGTAGTGCCCGCATGGGAGGACTGCACCACAGCCAATATCTTCACCGCACACTGCATCAGGGGTGAGTTCGACACCAACATGATCAAGAACGGAATAGAGACCATGATCTACCTCACCGAGTGGTACAGGGCCAACTCGGGCGGAGCCGGCGTAGGCTTCTTCCAGATCGGCGGCGGTACGGCCGGTGACTTTCCCATCTGTGTAGTGCCCATGATGGCTCAGGATCTGGAATGGAAAGACGTTCCACTGTGGTCATACTTCTGCCAGATATCCGACTCCACCACATCTTACGGCTCATACTCAGGTGCCGTACCCAACGAGAAGATCACATGGGGCAAACTTTCCAAGGATACTCCGCGATTCATTGTAGAGTCCGATGCAACCATCGTGGCTCCGCTTATCTTCGCGTATGTCCTCGGCTGGTAAGGAAATTCCTGACGATAAAGCACAAATATCCCGGAAACCGGTTGCAGCCTTGCAATAGGAGCAATCCGATTTCCGGGATTTTCATTTATCCGGCCAGCGTAAATGACCGATGCCGGAGCACCGATGAAAACGCTGCAATTTAACCGCTATAAAGCCTCAGGCTGATGCTCTGGACGCAGCAGGTCCAGCACCGTCTTCACAGGATTGAATGTAATCAGCGGCACCTCTACGAATACCGTGTTCCAATTGCTCATCGAGCCGTTCCACAGTCCGGGCAGTTCCTGTGCCTTGAGAGAACGGCCCTCATAGCTCTTGTGACTGATGAAGCCCGTCTCTGGATCAATGAAACGCTGCAGGTCGAACTTCTCCCCCTTGTAATCGACGGTACTGCACACTATATCGACAGGATTGAAATGGGTAGAACCTTTCAGCATAGATACAGTAGCGGGATCATTCATGTCCAGCTGCGCACCCTCGAGAATCTGAAGGGAAGTGGATCCGTCGGCATCATAGACTATATAGGGCCCGCCGCCCGGCTCCCCCTCATTTCTTACCATACCGCAGACACGAATAGGACGGTTGAGCTTGGCATGCAGATAGCCCGGATATATTTCCGCCGGGACATCCGGCAGAGTGACGCAGAATTCTTTCTCCAAGAAAACACGGATTTCATTGAGCAGAACAGCATTCTCCTCACCGGACACCATCATGTCGTCCAGGGCCGTCAGATAACCGTAAACCTTCCAGCGGATTTCCAACAGCTTGCCGGCCAGCACCTTCTTCCATGTTACGGTATCCTCAAGAAGCCTCTGATGCACTACATTGTCGATATTCTTCAGGAAGATAATATCTGCCTGCACCCCATTGAGGTTGCGCAACAGAGCGCCGTGTCCTCCCGGACGGTACAATGGCGTGCCGTCGGCTTTCAAGAAAGGAGTATTATCCTCATTGACGGCAATTATGTCTGTAGAAGGGTCCTGAATGCTGAACGTTATGTCATAGCTGCATCCGAAACGTTCCTCGTACATGGCCACGGTATCGTTCAGAATCCTTTCAAAACCAGCCTGATGCGCAGGCGATACGGTAAAATGTATCCACACCTTTCCGTCTGCACTGCGGGCATAAAGGGCACCTTCCACAAGATGCTCCTCGAAAGCAGTGCGTACTTCGTTCTCATACCGGTGGAACAGTACCTGTCCTTTGGGACGGTCCCCATAATCAAGACCGTCCTTTCCAGAGGCAGAAACACCTTTACCTATAACATAATCTATAACCTGCAGGTCTGACAGACCATGAAAATCCTCTGAAGTATAAAATGCGAACCTGTCTATATTGTCGACAAACCTACGCGCCTTGGAACCGGCACCGATATCATGGCCGGACGCAAGGACTGAACGGGCTTCAAAAAGATCCTTGAACATACGCGACGCCGCACCTGACGCAGGTACGAACTTGACAACCTTGCCACGGAACGCATCATACCGTCCGACAGCCTCTCGCCGGGCCTGTTCATCCATTACTGCAATTCCTCTTCCAGGAGTAGCCGCAGCCACTAAATTCAAAAAGGGAAAACCTTTACGGTAATTTTCTATAAACCTGTCATTCATATTTCTATTATTTTTCCTCAAAGCTACAAAATTTTTAAGACCTATTCCGATACAGGCACGGACTTGAAATATATCCAGGCACCTCGAACTCATGACGGTAATTGAAATCACGACGGAGCTGCTCAAAGGAAGACGGATCAGCACGGAAGGCCCTGTCCGTATCCATAATCGGAAATACAGACTGCATGGATTCAGCCAGTTCAGCCTGATCGCGCATCGTTCCTATGGATACCGGCAGCGGGATATGGGACAATGGTGCCGCATCAGGTGCGAAATCCATCAACGGCCTTATACCGAAATACCTGGCAAGAGCCCTGACGGCCATCTTCGTACCGTTCAGCTTGCCCTCGTAGGAATATCCGGCTATATGTGGCGTCGCTATATCGGCCGCATCCACCAGTCCTAGCGTAATGCCGGAAGGTTCTCCGCTCCACACATCCAGAATCAGGAGCGAGAGCTTGTCGCGGTATCTCAGGACTGCCGTGTCGTCCACCACCTCTCCCCTGCATGCATTGACCAGTACTGCCCCTGATTTCATACCGTCCAGAAAAGCGTCCGACACCATTCCCCTTGTCGAATCGTCCAGCGGAAGATGGCAGGACACTATGTCTGATTCCCTTAGAAGAGTGTCAAGCGGGACGAGCGGAGCCCGCAACGACGCATCGATATCATTGCGCAGTACCCGGAAACCAAGATATCCGGCCAGACGGGCGACTCTCTCACCTGTATTGCCGGCCCCTACGACACCTATGGTCTTTCCACGCAGGTCAAACCCCTTCCTTGACGCCGCTGTGAACAATGCCGTATGGACATACTGCATCACTCCGCAGGCATTGCAGCCCGGAGCACTCGCATAATCTATGCCGTGAGCTCTCAGCCATCCGATATCCATATGGTCGGTCCCTATAGTCGCCGTGGCCACGAATCTGACTCCGGTCCCTTCAAGCAAGTCCTTTCCACAGATTGTCCTGGTCCTTACTACAAGAGCATCCGCCTCAGTACAGTCCTCCCGGGATATGGCTCCTCCAGCCTTGTACACAACGTCACAGTACGGTTCCAGAACGCCTTTCAGAAACGGAATATCCTTGTCTGCCACTACTTTCATAATCACCTTAGAACTATTGCCTTAACCGTACCGTCCCCGACGCGCCTGTTGATTTCGGCCATTATACCATCCTTATTGTAATACAGCCTGTTGCGTATGATGGAAGAACTTATGTGGCAATACAGTACCCCGTCCTTGTAATATGTCCGGGACGTGACGGACGCCGCCCTCGGCCCCACTGCCGCATTCCATGCCTGGGACACATCTATGGCACGCATGTCATTCTCAAGATGTACCTCTTTCACATAACGCCCCAGAAGCTCGCCTAATTTGACCGCACCTGTCCTTTGCATACATTGAAGAATTTTCCCTGATCAGTTATTCCGTCCACTATGCCCCTGAGCCGGCTGCTGTCAGTATCAGTTATGAATATCTGTCCGAAATCCTCCTGAAGCACCATCCTTACAAGAGCCTCGACCCTGGTGGCGTCCAGTTTGTCAAAAAGATCGTCGAACAGCAGTATCGGCTTCATGCTCCGTATCCCGCACATCACCGAATACTGAGCCATCTTCAAGGCTATGATGAACGACTTCTGCTGTCCTTGTGAAGAACATCTGCGAAGAGAGTGGCCGTCCATAAGAAACTCCAGATCATCCCTCTGCAGTCCAACCGTAGTATACCCCATCAGTCTGTCCTTCTGGAGGCAGGACGCGAACAGTGCCTCAGTGCCTCCTTCCTTGTCTATCTCGGAGACATACCGCACAGCCACAGTCTCCCGGCCACCGGAAATAAGCCTGTAGAACGAAGCGGCACGCTCATCAAGCATGGCGGCAGCCACGGACCTCCTGCCGTGCACGTATTCCGAAAAACCGTACATTCGGCCCGAGACAGTATCCAGCAGCAGGTCAGGCACATTGCCCTGTTTGAGCAGAGAATTTCTCTGTCGCAAAAGACGGTTGTAGGCCATCAGCGAATGCAGGTACTCCCTGTCGGTCTGGGATATCATCATGTTCATAAAACGGCGTCTTTCCTCACCTGACCCACTGATAAGCGAACTGTCCACCGGAGATGTTACCACTACCGGATAACGCCCTATATGCTCTGAAACCCGTCTGTAGGCCTTGTCATTGCGCCTGACGGTCTTCGTTCCGTCACTATGCACCGCCACCGCTATGTCATCTGTCTGCCCGTCACGCATATAGGTTCCGTGAAGAACGGCACCGCCCGTACCGAAAGCATATGTGTACCTGTCGGAAGAAGACAGAAAACTCTTGGTCATGGACAGATAGTACACCGCATCCAGAAGGTTCGTCTTGCCCTCTCCGTTGTCCCCGCATATGCAGTTGATCTTGGGTGAAAACACAACGTCTGCGGAAAGAATGTTCTTGAAATTCTCTACAATTATTCTTTTAAGATACATCACCTGCTCTTTACTGCAAATATAGGCTATTTTTCTCACAAAAGCTGAAATGTCACGTTTAACTTTATTGCAATTTTATCTTTGCGGTTACACATTTTATTGTATTTTTGCAACCATTACAAAAATTATAAATTTTTAATTCCAAAATGGCAAAGAACATAAGCAATCCCCACGAGGAGAAAATCGAAAAAGTCGGCGAAGCCGTCTCTCAGACAGAAGTATTTTTCAAGAAAAACGGAAAATTGCTATCTTATATCGGAGTCGGACTGATACTTGTTGCGGCTGTAGTCATTCTTATAATCCAGTTCTATTCAAAGCCCCTCAAGGACGAGGCTGTGGGACAGACATTCGGTGCCGAACAGTATTTCAGGGCCGAGGACTATGAGAAAGCCCTGAACGGCGACGGTAACTCCCTCGGATTTGCCCAGATTATCGATGAATACGGCTCCAAGGCCGGCAAGGCTGTCTATCTGTACGCCGGTATCTGCGAACTCCAGCTCGGCAATGCGGCGGAGGCCATAGACTACCTCGCTTCCTACAAAGGAAAAGAGCCGGTACTCCATGCACGCGCCCTCGCCTGCACAGGTGACGCATACTCGATGCTTGAAGACTACGAGACAGCATTGGACTACTACATCAGGGCCGCACAGGTGGAGGACAACATATTCGCCGCATCGTACCTCTTGAAAGCGGGAATAATCTGCGAGGAACTCGGCCGCTACGATGAGGCACTCGCCCACTACCGTGTCATCAAGGACAAATACCCGCAGTCCTATGAGGGATATGAGATCGACAAGTACATTTCACGTATAGAAGTCAAGAAGTAAAGAACCGTATGGGAAGAGCATTCGAATTCAGAAAGGAACGTAAGTTCAAACGCTGGGGTAACATGGCCCGCGTATTCACACGTCTTGGAAAGGAAATAACCATAGCTGCAAAGGCCGGAGGTCCTGATCCGGACAGCAATCCACGCCTCAGGACACTCATCCAGACCGCAAAAAGCGAGAACATGCCCAAAGACAATATCGAGAGGGCCATCAAGAGGGCGGTGGAAAAAGACCAGGGCAATTATGAAGAGATTGTATACGAGGGATTCGGTCCTCACGGTATAGCATTCCTGATCGAGACAGCAACCGACAACAACATGAGAACTGTGGCCAATATCCGAAGCTACTTCACAAAAGTCGGAGGCAGTCTCGGAACCCAGGGCAGCGTAAGTTTCATGTTCGACCACAAGTGCGTATTCAAGGTAAGGAAAGACAGCCCTGTGGACATGGACGAACTGGAACTGGAACTCATCGACTACGGAGTGGACGATGTCTATAGAGACGAGGACGAAGACCTTATTTATATATACGGTGAGTTCGAGTCATTCGGCAATATCCAGAAATATCTCGAGGACAACGGCTTCACCATCGTATCCGGAGGTTTCGAGAGAATACCTAACGTTCCTCTCAAGAAGCTTGCCAAGGATGAAAAGGAAGGTATACTGAAGCTCATAGACAAGCTGGAGAACGACGATGACGTACAGAATGTGTACCACACAATGGAAATGGCTGACGAAGAATAACATTTAAATACATAATATTATGGAACTGTCACATATTGAACATCTCGGAATCGCCGTTAAGTCTCTTGACGAAGCAATTCCCTATTATGAGAACATGTTGGGCCTTAAATGCTACTCTATCGAAGAGGTTCCCGACCAGAAAGTCAGGACTGCCTTTTTCAAAATAGGACAGACAAAACTCGAACTGCTTGAGAGCACATCTCCTGACGGGACTATCGCCAGCTTCATCGAAAAGAGAGGCGAAGGCATACATCATCTGGCTTTCTGCGTTAAGGACGGTGTCCAGAACGCTCTCAACGAAATGGAATCCAAAGGTGTCAGACTTATTGACAAGGCTCCCCGCAAAGGTGCCGAGGGTCTCAACATAGCATTCCTGCATCCCAAATCCACTCATGGAGTTCTTACAGAACTGTGCGAGGATCCAAACAACAAGTAAACAAACACATTAATAGATTATAAGTTATGAGCCAACAGCTTGAACAAGTAAAAGCGCTGATAGAGCTTCGTGAGAAGGCCCGCCTCGGCGGCGGTGAGAAAAGAATCGAATCTCAGCACGCGAAGGGCAAATACACTGCCCGTGAAAGGATTGCAATGCTCCTGGACGAAGGCAGTTTTGAAGAATTCGACATGTTCGTGACGCACCGCTGCACGAATTTCGGTATGAACAAGACGACATTCCTCGGTGACGGAGTCGTAACAGGATACGGAACCATCGACGGCCGTCTCGTGTATGTATTCGCACAGGACTTCACCGTATTCGGAGGTTCCCTGTCAGAGACCCTTGCACAGAAGATATGCAAGATTATGGACCAGGCCATGAAGATGGGCGCTCCCGTCATCGGTCTGAACGACTCCGGCGGTGCCCGTATCCAGGAAGGTGTGAACGCTCTCGCAGGATATGCCGAGATCTTCCAGAGGAATATCCTCGCTTCCGGTGTCATCCCCCAGATATCAGCCATCCTCGGCCCGTGCGCCGGTGGAGCCGTGTACTCCCCTGCCCTGACCGACTTCAACATAATGGCCAAAGGCACCAGCTATATGTTCCTTACCGGACCTGCCGTTGTAAAATCCGTTACAGGTGAGGTCGTGACCCAGGAGCAGCTCGGAGGAGCTTCCGTACACGCATCAAAGAGCGGTGTGGCGCACTTTGCCGCAGACTCCGAAGAAGACACTATCGCGATTATCCGCAAACTGCTCTCATTCATTCCTCAGAACAACATGGAAGAGCCTCCGTACAAGCCTACCGCCGATCCTATCGAAAGACTTGAGGACTCGCTCAATTCCATCATTCCCGACAGCCCCAACGAACCTTATGACATGTACAATGTTATCGGAGCCATAGTGGATGACGGTGAGTTCTTCGAGATTCACAAGGACTACGCAAGGAACATCATCATAGGCTTCGCCCACATGGGAGGCACATCAGTAGGTATCGTGGCCAACCAGCCCAAATACCTGGCCGGAGTGCTTGACATCAACTCCTCCCGCAAGGCTGCCCGTTTCGTCCGTTTCTGCGATGCGTTCAACATACCACTCGTAACCCTTGTGGACGTTCCCGGCTTCCTTCCCGGAACACAGCAGGAGTACGGTGGAATCATACTCCACGGAGCCAAGCTGCTCTATGCTTACGGAGAGGCCACTGTTCCCAAAGTCACAGTCACACTCCGCAAGTCATACGGAGGTTCGCATATCGTGATGAGCTGCAAGCAGCTCCGTGGCGACATCAATTATGCATGGCCTACGGCAAATATTGCAGTCATGGGAGCAGAGGGTGCTGTTGAAGTACTGTACTCCAAGGAAATCAAAGCCATTGAAGATCCCGAGAAACGCGCAGAGCTTGCCGCAGAGAAGAAGAAAGAGTACAACGACCTTTTCTGCAACCCCTACAAGGCAGCCAGCTACGGCTACATTGATGACGTCATCGAGCCCCGCAACACCCGTTTCCGCGTAATCCGCGCTCTTGAGCAGTTGTCTACCAAGAAACTGACCAACCCGGCCAAGAAGCACGACAATCTTCCTTTGTAACACAGTAACAATCAAACCGACAGAAATGAACAAACTTAGATTCATATTGGTGTCAGGTCTTGCTGCGACTCTGTCGATTTTCACAATGAGTGCCCAGAGCCAGAGCGATATGCGTCTGAACGAGCTTCTCATATACAATGAGACCAACTTCGAGGACGATTTCGGCTTCCACAACGGGTGGTTCGAGCTGTTCAACACCTCCTACGGCACTGTGGATATCGGCGGATGTTTTCTGTCCAACGACCCTGACAATCTGAAGAAATACATCATCCCCAAAGCGGATGTACTGACAAAGATACCTCCCCGTCAGCACACCCTCTTCTGGGCGGACAACAATCCTTACCACGGTACGTTCCATATCAACTTTACCCTTGAAGAGTCTGATACCATCTACTTCGTGGCCAGTGACGGACGTACTGTCATCGACAAGATCGCCGTGCCCAAGAACCTCGGCGTAGACCAGTCCTACGGACGTACCGAAGACGGAATCGGCTCAACTGACGGCAGCGGCGAAGGCTGGAAAATCATGCCCTGGACATCTCCGAGCACCAACAACGCCGGAGTTGACGAGGAGTCCAAGAGCCAGATAATGGCACGAGAGGACCCGGGAGGATGGATTCTCACCCTCACAGCCATGCTGGTGGTATTCTGCGCACTGATCATCCTGTGCTTCATCTTCAAGTTTACAGGTCATGTCGCCACGCGCAAACAGCAGCAGAGGTCCGCAGCCGCCACAGCCGGCAGCGGGGAGGCTACGGTAAACGTCAAGGAGACATCCGGTGAGACATATGCGGCTATCGCCGTGGCACTCCATCTCTTCCATGAGGAAAGCGAGGCCCACGACCACGAGAGCCTTACCATAACCATGAGTCACACCGACAGAAGCTACTCGCCCTGGAGCTCCAAGATATACACTTTACGTCAGACCCCTACAGTAAAAAAGAACCAAAGATAAATTATAGACCATGAAAGAATATAAACTCAAAATCAACGGCAATGACTACAATGTGGTCATCAACGATGTACAGGAGTCTGTAGCCTCTGTCGAGGTAAACGGCTCCAACTACAAGGTAGAGTTTGAGAAACCCATCGTGAAGCCTACTGCCATCAAAGTTGTAAAAACAGCACCTGCCGCTCCTGCGGTAACAGCCGCTGCTCCCAAGCCTTCGGCAGCCCAAGCAACCGCGCCTACCGCCGGAGGTACTACAGTCTCATCTCCCCTTCCAGGCGTCATCCTTGAAATCAGCGTCAAGGAAGGCGATACCGTGAAGAACGGCCAGAAGATCATGGTCCTCGAAGCCATGAAGATGGAGAATGTCATCGAAGCCACGGCTGACGGTGTTATAAAGAGTATTAAGGTCGCCAAGGGCGATTCCGTAATGGAAGGCACGCCACTGGCTATTATTGGATAGTTAGTATATGATAGGCGAAAATCTCAAACAATTCTGGCAGTATACCGGATTTGCGAATTTCGAGTGGACATATCTGCTGATGATCTGCATCGGCCTTGTGTTCATCTACCTCGCAATCAAGAAGGAGTGGGAGCCCATGCTGCTCGTTCCTATCGGATTCGGTATCATCATCGGCAACATCCCCCTCTTTCCCGGCCTGTCGGTCGGCATCTACGAGGAAGGCTCTGTGCTGAACATACTCTACTATGGTGTGATCAAGGGCTTCTACCCGCCTCTGATCTTCCTCGGAATCGGTGCGATGACCGACTTCTCCGCCCTGATCTCCAACCCCAAGCTGCTGCTCATCGGAGCTGCCGCCCAGCTGGGTATCTTCGGAGCCTACACCGTGGCCCTCGCCCTCGGGTTCTCTCCCGCTGAGGCCGGTGCCATCGGTATCATCGGAGGTGCTGACGGTCCTACCGCCATCTTCCTCTCCTCGAGACTTGCTCCCGACCTCATGGGCGCCATCGCCGTATCGGCATATTCCTACATGGCCCTCGTTCCCGTGATCCAGCCTCCTATCATGAAGCTGCTCACCACCAAGAAAGAGAGACTCATCAGGATGAAGCCGCCCCGTCCGGTATCTCCTACAGAGAAGAAGCTCTTCCCTATCATCGGTTTCCTCGTAACCGCTTTCATCGTGCCTTCCGGTATCCCTCTGTTAGGTATGCTCTTCTTCGGTAACCTCCTTAAGGAAAGCGGTGTTACCCGCCGTCTTGCCGAGACCGCACGCGGACCGTTGATCGACATCGTGACCATCCTCATCGGTCTGACCGTAGGATGCTCCACCCAGGCCGACAAGTTCCTGCAGCTGAAGTCCGTGTACATCTTCATCCTCGGAGCGTTCTCCTTCATGGTTGCTACCTTCGGCGGTGTGATGTTCGTGAAGATCTTCAACCTCTTCCTGAAACCAGGCAACAAGATCAATCCTCTCATCGGAAACGCCGGAGTGTCCGCCGTACCGGACTCCGCCCGTGTGTCCCAGTTAGTGGGTCTGCAATACGACAAGACCAACCATCTGCTGATGCACGCCATGGGCCCGAACGTTGCCGGTGTGATCGGCTCGGCCGTCGCCGCAGGTATTCTGCTCGGATTCCTCGGATAGCTTCTGATATTTTATATAAAAACACCGTACAGTCTACCAACGGCTGCACGGTGTTTTTTTTTATTATTTTGCATGACTGTGGATTTAGTAAAAAGTTTTTTGTTAACTTTGATGTCAAATCAAATACACACACTGTATGCAAAACAAACTGCAAGAACTCACTGACAAGCTCTATAATGAAGGACTGTCAAAGGGAAAGAAAGAGGCCGAGACTCTCAAGGCCACAGCCGCAAAGGAATCCGAAAGAATAATAGCCGAGGCCAGAAAGGAAGCGGAGAAGATCGTGGAAAAAGCGCGCAAGGAGGCGGAAGAACTTAAAACAAGAGTCGAAAACGATATCAGAATGGCTTCCTCCCAGACCATATCAGCCGTCAGACAGCGTATTGAGAACATCATAATTACCAAATCCGTATCGGCTGACGTCAAGAATTCCCTTGAAGATCCTGAGCTTATCAGATCCCTTGTAACCACTGTTGCAAAGGCTTTCAATGCCGCCGATGCAGCCCCTGCCGGACTTGAAGCTGTCCTTCCTGCATCCATGCAGAAAAACCTTCAGGATTATTTCGGGAAAAATGCAGCGGAAGCCATGGACAAGGGCATCGATGTGACTTTCTCCAGACAGATCCAGGGCGGTTTCAAGATCGGCCCCAAGAATGGAGGCTATATGATTAGTTTTGCGGAAGGCGACTTTGAGAACATTCTTACAGAATACCTCAGACCGACTGCAAGAAAACTGCTATTCGGTCAGGAATAATGAACAACTACCATTACATCATCGCCGGTCTGCCAGAACTGATGCCTGACTTTCATGCAGAAGGATTCTCCTACAAGGATCTTGAACTGTCAATAAGGGAGCATCTCTCGGCACGTGACCGCAGGCTGGTGGACTGGCTGGACTTCGGAACTGACACCTCCCACCTTTCCGGACACTTCTACCGGGCGGTGTCCAGACAGAATTCAGGCTTTCTAAGAGCCTATTTCGAAATGGACCGCAAGATGCGTAATGCCCAGGTGGAATTTATTTCAGCAAAAGAAAATATGGACTCCGCCAGATACACTGTCGGAGAGACGGAGTCCTGCCAGGAAGAGTATCCTGAGCTTCAGGCCATATTCCAATGCGGAGACCTGTTTGAGCGTGAGCATCGTCTGGACATGTTCCGTTGGGAAAGGATAACGGGCATGACCCTGTTCCATTATTTCGACATGGATGTTATCCTGGCATTTCTGGCCAAAGGGCTTATAGTGGACAGATGGAGCCGTCTTGACAGGGAGAGAGGCACACAGCTGTTCCGTCAGTACGTTGACGAGGTCAGGGGCACATTCAAAGGTGTGGATTTCCATTAAGACAATAAAAACATCAAGAATATATGAATCCTAATAGAAAAACTACAGGAAAGGTTACGGGAGTCATCTCCAACCTGGTCACCGTAGAAGTGGACGGTCCTGTCTCGCAGAACGAGATCTGCTACATACAGCTCGGAGACGCCAGACTCATGGCCGAGGTCATCAAGGTGACAGGAAAGAGGGCATCCGTACAGGTCTACGAGAGCACCAGGGGAATGCGCAACGGGGACAAAGTGGAATTCGAAGGCCACATGCTCGAAGCCACACTGGGTCCTGGACTGCTCTCAAGTAACTTCGACGGGTTGCAGAACAACCTTGCCACGATGGATGGTGTCTTCCTAAAACGCGGGGAGTACACCGCTCCTGTCGATGTGGAAAAGGAGTGGGACTTCACCCCTATTGCAAAACCAGGTGACGAGGTACGGGCCGCCGACTGGCTCGGGGAAGTCAAGGAAGGATGGCTGCCCCACAAGATCATGGTACCGTTCTCCTTTGATGGCACATATAAGGTAAAGTCCATCGCATCGGCCGGACAGCACAAAGCCGGAGAGACCATCGCTGTCCTTACTGACATGTCGGGAGAGGAACACAACGTGTCCATGATACAGAAATGGCCGGTAAAAGTGGCAATTACGGCATATAAGGAAAAACCGCGCCCATGGCGCATAATGGAGACAGGTGTCAGATGCATCGACACCTTCAACCCGATTGCGGAAGGAGGCACAGGTTTTATCCCCGGTCCTTTCGGCTGCGGAAAGACCGTACTCCAGCACGCCATAGCCAAGCAGGGTGAAGCCGACGTGATTGTGATGGCCGCCTGCGGCGAGCGTGCAAACGAGGTAGTGGAGATATTCACCGAGTTCCCCGAACTGGTCGACCCGCGTACAGGACGGTCCCTGATGGAGAGGACAACCATCGTCTGCAACACATCCAACATGCCTGTAGCTGCCCGCGAAGCATCTGTCTACACAGCGATGACGATATGCGAATACTACCGCTCAATGGGCCTCAAGGTTCTGTTGCTTGCCGACTCCACATCGCGCTGGGCACAGGCTCTCAGGGAGATGAGCAACCGTATGGAGGAGCTTCCAGGAGCCGACGCCTTCCCGGTTGACCTCTCATCCACGATTTCAAATTTCTACGCAAGAGCCGGAGCAGTAACGCTCAACAACGGCAAGACAGGGTCAGTAACCTTCATAGGTACGGTATCACCGGCCGGAGGTAATCTGAAAGAACCGGTGACAGAATCCACCAAGAAAGCGGCCCGCTGTTTCTACGCACTCTCCCAGAACCGTGCGGACAAGAAACGCTACCCTGCCGTAGACCCGATTGACTCCTACTCCAAGTACCTCGAATACCCGGAGATCGTTTCTTTCCTGAATGAAAAGATCGCTTCCGGATGGGTAGACATGGTGATGAAGGCAAAGACTCTTGTTCTCAGAGGAAAGGAAGCATTCGAGCAGATCAACATCCTCGGAGACGACGGAGTGCCCGTAAGCTACCACGAGCGCTACTGGAAGTCAGAGCTCATAGACTTCATCATCCTGCAGCAGGACGCATTTGACAGGATTGACGCCTCCTCCCCTCTTGAACGCCAGAAATTCATGCTTGCCAAAGTGCTGGAGGTCTGTGACCGAGAACATGATTTCGAAACATTCGAAGAATGCTCGGCCTGGTACAAGGAGGTCATCAACATCTTCAGGCAGATGAACTATTCCGAGTTCAAGAGTGAGGAATTCAACAAATATCTCGAACAGATCAATAATTTCATGAGCCATGACAAATAGAGCATTTCAAAGAATATACACCCAATTGGAAGCCATAACCAAAGCCACAGTCTCTGTCAAGGCTCAGGGTGTTTCCAATGACGAGCTCGCCACAGTGGCCGGACGTCTGGCCCAGGTGGTGAAGATGAAGGACGACACCGTCACTCTCCAGGTCTTCGAAGGTACCGAAGGCATCCCGACAAACGCTGAAGTTACATTTTTCGGCGAGCCGCCCGCTCTCAATGTCAGCGACGATCTGGCCGGACGCTTCTTCAACGCCTACGGACAGCCTATTGACGGCGGTCCGGAAGTGGAGGGCGAGAGACGCTATATCGGAGGTCCGTCGGTCAATCCCTACAAGAGAAAGCAACCCTCGCAGCTGATTCCGACCGGCATCGCAGGCATAGACCTCAACAACACGCTGGTATCCGGACAGAAGATTCCGTTCTTCGCCGACCCGGACCAGCCCTACAATCAGGTAATGGCCATGGTGGCCCTCCGTGCGGACGTGGACAAGATCATCCTCGGCGGCATGGGACTATCCAACGACGACTACCTGTACTTCAAGAACATGTTCGAGAGCGCAGGTGCCCTGAACAAAATCATCAGTTTCGTCAACACAACCGAACAGCCCCCCGTGGAGCGTCTGCTGATACCTGACATGGCCCTGACCGCAGCCGAGTATTTCGCCGTGGACAAGAACGAAAAAGTCCTCGTGCTGCTGACCGACATGACCCTGTATGCCGACGCCCTCTCGATAGTGAGCAACCGTATGGACCAGATCCCGTCGAAGGACTCCATGCCAGGCTCCCTGTACTCCGATCTGGCGAAAATCTACGAGAAGGCCGTACAGCTGCCTGCTGGCGGTTCGATTACGATCATCGCCGTAACGACCCTCAATGACGGAGACATCACCCACGCCATTCCTGACAACACCGGATACATTACCGAGGGACAGCTCTTCCTTCGTATGGACAGCGATACAGGCAAGGTGATCGTGGACCCTTTCCGATCCCTGTCCCGTCTGAAACAGCTGGTTATCGGCAAGCAGACCCGCGAAGACCACAACCAGGTGATGAACACGGCCGTCCGTCTCTACGCCGATGCGGCCAACGCCAGGACCAAACTGGAGAACGGCTTCGATCTGAGCGACTATGACAACCGCTGTCTCGAGTTCGCAAAGGAATACTCCACCAGACTGCTGGCAATAGATGTGAACATATCCATCGACGATATGCTCGACACGGCCTGGGAACTGTTCGGCAGGTATTTCACCAAAGCCGAGACAGGTCTCAAGGAGTCTCTGATTCAGAAATACTGGAAAGAAAAAGAAGCATAAGGCACAATGGCTATCAAATTCCAATACAACAAGACATCGCTGAACGAACTGGGCAAGCAGCTCAAGGTCCGTACACGCGCCTTGCCCACCTTGAAGAACAAGGAGGCGGCCCTGCGCTTAGAGGTCAAGAAGGCCAAAAAGCGCTCGGATGAGCTATTGGAAGAGTTGGCCTCATCCCTGGAGAAATACAGATACATGTCAGGTCTGTGGAACGAGTTCGAGCCCGGGCTGATAACAGTTAAGGACGTAGAGCTGGAAACAGCAAAGTTCGCAGGTGTCAGGATTCCGGAGCTCAGGAACGTAATCTACGAGGTCAAGGAGTTCGACCTGTTCCGCAAGCCCATGTGGTACAGTGACGGAGTACAGATCCTGAAAGATCTGGCACGTCTCGGTATCGAATCCGAGATCTGTTCGGAGAAGAGCCGCATCCTGGACTGGTCCCGCAAGAAGACCACCCAGAAGGTCAATCTGTATGAAAAAGTGCAGATACCAGGCTACCACGAAGCTATCTTGAAAATAAAGAGATATCTGGAGGATGAGGAGAACCTTTCCAAGGCATCCCAGAAAATAGTAAAGACCCGTCACAATCTGGAAGAAGAGGAGGAAGCGATATGATTACCAAAATGACCAGATACTCCATGATTCTCCTTTCAGGGGACATGGAACCTTTCATGAAAGGCATCCAGCAGCTCGGCATGGTGGACATTACCCGCTCCTCCGCTGCCTGTGACGACACATCCAGAAAGATGAGCGGCCTTATAACCAGATGCAGGAACGCTGTGGACTCCCTCGGCAATCTGACAAAGGAGAACCCGGACCTCAAGGCCGAAGCGCATCCTGAAATCTCAGGAGAGCAGATGCTGTCAGACTTTGAAAGCAACGCTGCCCGCCGCATGGATATAAGCACCGAACTGGCCTCACTGGAGAAAGAGTACCAGAACGCCCTCCCGTGGGGAGAATTCGCCCAGGAAGATCTCGGCCGCATCAGGAAAGCCGGGCTCATCCCCCATTTCTACTGCACTGGCGACAAGAAGTTCCAGAGCAGATGGGAGCAGGAATACCCGCTGTGGGTACTCAACCGCACAGGCGGCAAGACATATTTCACCGTACTGTCCGGACAGAAAGAGGATTTCAGCTTTCCCATGGAGCAGGCACAGTTTCCCGTACGTCCGGCATCCGCTGTACTGTCCGAAATAGACCGGCTTAAAGCCGAACGGGACAGACTGCTGACAATAGCCGCCGGATATGCGGAACGGACTGCCGAACTGCAGGAACTTGCCGACAGAACATTCGCCTCACTTGACCTGTATCTTGCAGAGACATCCTCTGTCAAGGAAGGAGAAGGGACCATAAGTATCGTGGAAGGCTTCGCTCCCACAGAGGACGACATCAAAGTCAAGGAATACCTCGACTCATGCAGCGTCTACTACATGGCCGAAGCCGCCAAGGGCGAGGACAACCCTCCAGTAAAGTTGCACAACAACTGGTTCGCACGGCTTTTCGAGCCCGTAGGCAGTCTGTATGAGCTGCCCAATTACGATGAGCTGGACCTGACCCCCTACTTCGCCCCGTTCTACATGCTCTTCTTCGGATTCTGCTTGGGAGACATGGGCTACGGACTGATATTGGTCATAGCCGGCATAGCCGCAGCTATTGCATTACCTAAATACAAGGCATACGGCAAGCTTATCGCATGGCTCGGAGTGGGCTCGCTCATCATGCCCCTCCTCTCGGGAACAGTATTCGGGATGAAACTATACGACATCTTCCCCATGCGGGAGGACATAAAGAGCCTCTTCTTCTCCGACCTGAAGATGTTCTGGTTCGCCATCATTTTCGGACTGTTCCAGATAGTCTTCGCCAGGATGATAAAAGCCGTTTTCGCCTTCTCCAGACACAAGTGGGACGAGGGCCTGAGTGAGGTCGGCTGGTGCATGGTCATTGTCTGGGCCGCATGCGCGTATGCCGGAAGCCAGACCGGTTCGAAACTGCTGCCTTCCATCGCCGCACAGATACTGCTGTTCGGAGGACTTGTTCTCGTCCTGTTCTGCAGCAAACCGGCCAAGTTCTTCCTGCTGAGACCCCTGAAAGGCATCGTATCACTGTATGACATCACAGGCATCTTCGGAGACATGCTCTCATACATACGTCTTTTCGGACTGGGAACTACCGGAGGTATCCTCGCGCTTGTGATCAACTCTATCGCGATGAGCCTGTCCGGCATCCCGTACGTCGGCTGGCCTGTCACAGTGATTTTCCTGATATTCGGACATTTAGCTGTAATGGGACTCTCGTGTCTGGGCGCATTCGTCCATCCTGTCCGTCTTACCTTTGTCGAGTTCTACAAGAACGTAGGCTTCGAAGGAGGCGGCAGGGCTTACAAACCATTGAAATCATATAACAATAACAAATAAACAACTCAATCTTATGACAACACCACTGATTTTAGCCTATGTGGGCATGGCAGTAATGCTTACCCTCTCCTGCACTGGAAGTGCCATCGGTGTAACCATGGGCGGCAACACCACTATAGCCGCTCTCAAAAAGAAACCTGAGATATTCGGAAAATCCATGCTCCTCTGCGTGCTTCCCTCTACCCAGGGTCTGTACGGATTCGCGGCATTTTTCCTCATGCTCAGCAGTCTGGGCAGCATGGAGGATGCTTCGCAGGTACTTACCATGAATCAGGGACTGGCCATGTGTGCAGCCGGTCTGGCACTCGGTTTCGTGGGCCTGTGGTCAGCCATCAAGCAGGCCAGCCTCGTATGCAACGGTATCAACGAGATGTCCAACGGCAACGATGTCTTCTCCAAGACCATGATTCTCGCCGTATTCCCCGAACTCTACGCCATACTCTCGTTCGCATGCGCATTCCTCGCCCTTCCGTAAACGACTGACACTCACATATTATCATAAGAGACTGCACTGTGTTTGGTTCTCCATCCCGTGCAGTCTTTTTTTACCCATTTGCCACAATCTTATAGCAAGAACACATCGGCTCTATGGTCCAGCACCCCTATGGAGACGCTACGGAGGGGGCATAACAGTGTGGACACTGAGCATGCTTCTATTCTTTATCCGGAAATAACAGATAATGCCGACCGCATCTGCTACTGCCCAGCCTATGGGTATGGACCACCAGATACCGACTACACCGACAGCGGGGACAGCTGCAAGAATGTAGGCCAGTGCGACACGAGTGCCGAGCGACAGAACTGTGAGGACTACTGACATGCCAGGCTTGCGTATTGCACGGAAATAACCATATAGCAGAAAAAGAATGCCAATACCAAAATAAAAGACTCCTTCCACTCTAAGATACTGGACTCCGATACTGATAATCTCAGTTTCTTCACCACGTACAAAAATGAGCATAAGCGGCCTGGCCAGCACGAAAACTGCAACAGAAACAGCAAGAGAGAACAATACTGTAGTGACGAAAGCACTGCGTACTCCCCGACGGATGCGCTCCCGCTTTCCTGCTCCATAATTCTGAGCCACGAAAGTCGAGAAAGCATTTCCGAACTCCTGCACCGGCATGTAGGCAAACGAGTCTATCTTCACCGCCGCTGCAAAAGCCGCCATAACCGCTGTTCCGAAAGAATTTACAAGCCCCTGTACCATAAGTATGCCGAAATTCATCACAGACTGCTGAATACAGGTCAGCGATGAGAACGAAGCAATCTCCCTTACTGAAATCCTGTCAAGTCGCATGTCCTCCCTGCAGACCCGCAGTTCAGGTCTTCGGTGAAGCACATAAATCATAAGGCCTATCGCAGACACCGCCTGAGCCATAACGGTAGCCAAAGCCGCACCATCCACCCCCATTCCAGTTCCAAGGATAAAGAACAAGTCCAGACCGATATTCAGAACAACCGACACGCCAAGAAACCACAGTGGAGTAACTGAGTCTCCGACGGCCCGGAGCAGAGCAGCATAGAAGTTATACAGAAAAGTAAACGGTATCCCGGCAAAAATGACCAGCAGATACAGGCGTTGCATGACGTATATGTCTGCAGGTACCTGCAACAATTTTAGAATAGGATCTATGAAAACAAATGCAGCCACAGTAAGCGCAGCCGTCACAAAACCTATAAGAACCAGTGACACATAAATACTGCGCCGCAGTCCTGTCATGTTGCCGGCTCCGAACTGCTGCGAGAACACCGTTCCGCTGCCCATTGCCAAGCCAAGTAGCACAGATGTCAGGAAAACCATAAGACTGTACGAAGAACCCACTGCCGCAAGAGCATCGGAGCCTATGCATCGCCCCACAATCATGGTATCAGCTATGTTATAGCATTGCTGCATCAATGAGCCGAGCATCATCGGCAAGGTGAAGCGAAGTAATGTGGACGTTATGCCGCCAACAGTCAAGTCCCCTGTACGGAATGTCATCTATTGAAATTTCTCGGCTCAAATATACTCAGAAGACGAGAGCAATGCAAGTTTACTTGCTCAGTTTGCACTGCCAAAGTGCTTTTTTGGTGTACCCTACCCCGTTTCCTGTACCTTAACCGGCCTATAGGGTGAAGCGGATCTTCAGCAGCGCCGTCAGCGGCCTGAGGCGGTAGGTGTAGACGTACGTGGTGATGTCGCTGTAGGATGCCGAGCTGTATGTCTCCGTGCCGAGGAGGTTGCGGCACTCAAGGGCCAGCTCCAGCCGCTTCATGCGCCATGAGAGCGAGGCGTCCAGGAAGAACATGGACCTGTCGCCCCGGACGGCGTCGTTGTAGTAGTGCTCTCCGCCGACCCTCAGGAAGACGCTTTTCGCGAACGAGAGGTTCAGGGCGGCGTTCTGCCTGAGCGAGTGTATCGGCGGCTGCGCCCCTCCGAGGTCTGTCACGCTGCGGCTCCGGGAGGCGGATATCCCGTAGTCCAAGGCGGCCCAGTCGCAGAAGCGGGTGTTGAACGACAGAGCGCCGGAGACATTGTCCATCTCGCTCCGGTACAGCTCGTACTGCCTGTGGAGGGCGCTCCACGTGCGGGACCATGACGCCGACAGCTTCACGGTGGTGCTGATGGCGAAGAAGAGCTTGCTGGCGTTTGCGTCCACGTTGACCCCGTGGGACAGAGCCGGGCTGTCCACCGTCTCCATCCTGGTGAGGGTGCCGTCGTAGACCGTGCCGTAGGTGTGGCTCCTCCAGCTTCTCCAGTAGCCCCCGGAGAGCTTGGCGAAGGTGGCGATATGGGTGGCGGCGTAGGAGAGCCCGAGGCTGTAGTTCTGGTTCCTGTTCCGGGGAATCTCGCCTCCGGTGCGGGAAATGTGGCGGTAGTTGCTCATGATGTATCCCCCGTAGTCGCTGTACAGCCCTCCGTAGCTCTCGTCATAGGCAGCCGAGGCCGAGAGCCTGAGCTCCGGGGTGACGGCCAGCTGCATGCTCAGGGCCGGGGAGACGAGCGGACGGTCGAGGACTGCCGTGCCGCCGCGCACCCTGTCCTCCTGCCGGATGCCCTTGTACCCGAGGCTGGCGTAGGCTGATACGCTGAAGCGCTTGCCGATGCGGTACGAGACGGAGGGCTGGAGCGCCAGAGTGTACTCCTGCCTCAGGATGTCGTTGCGCATGGAGTCCGCTGCCTGCGCCGGAATCCCGTCCAGACTGAGCGGGGACAGCTCCGAGCGCATCATGTCCACCGCGGCGTCGGCACGCAGGGTCAGCGAGACGAACCAGCCGTTGCGGTTGAATGTCAGCCCGGCCCTGTTGTACGCGGTGAGCCTCCGCGAGGAGAGGGACTGCTCCGCCCCTGAGGCCGACGCACCCTCCCCGAAGATGCCGTCATAGAGCAGGGGAGTCACCCTGAGGGTCTCCGGCCTGTCGCTGTACGAGATGTCGGAGGAGATGTCCCATGTCAGCGGGCCCCTGCCGCGCATGTAGTGGAAACGGTTGTCCAGGCTGAGCGCCGGATGACGCAGGGACTGCTCCACGCGGGCGCCGTCGTTGTCCACCCCGCCCCGGTCCGTCCGCCACGAGCCGCTGAAGGACAGCTTGTCGGTGATGTAGCGCTCCTTAGTGTTGCTCTCCACGTCAATGTCGGCGGTGAGGCGGTCCAGAAGCGAGCTGGAGAGGATGCCCTCGCTGACGGAGAACTCCTGCCCCTGGCCGGCGAGATGGTACGTCGTCACCGAGGCGCCCTCATCCTCGCGCAGGTCGTGCAGGTATTGCACGTTGGCCCTCATGTTGAGATCCTCGCGGAGACGCACGATGCTGTTGGCCGATACCATGTGGGTCTGATTGTCCAGGTAGCGGACTTTCCCGAACGGGGGGACGCTGGGACGCCTGACCCCGAGCACTGAGGACGAGCCGTCGGAAAAGCCGGGGATGCTCCCGAAAATCTCCTCGGACACGTCATCGCCGGTGTTGTTGGTCTTGTAGGTATCCATGGTCTGGAACCTGCGGCCGAAATACATGGCGGCGGCCTCGCCGTACCACATGGCGGGCCTGTAGCCCCCGCCCGCGGCCAGGTACCCGCCCCATGTGCCCTTCGCGCCCTCCTTCAGGCGCAGGTTGACGGCGGGTGCGCCGGGCAGGCCCTGCTCCTCGTAGATCTTAATGTGCTGGTGGTCCTCCATGACCTCCACGGACTCTATGTCCTCCGCCCGGATGGTGTTCGTGGCGAGGCCGTAGCGCGACTCGAGCATGTCGAGGCCCTCCACATACATCCGGCCTATCTCCCTGCCGTTGTACCTCAGCCTGCCGGAGCCCGTCACCTCGATGCCCGGCATCTTGCGCATCACCTCGCCTATGGTGCGGTCGCCGTCCTCCCTGAAGTCCGACACGTGGTAGATCACCGTGTCGGCCCTCCTCTCCACGGGCTCGGCCCTGACAGTCACCTCGCGCAGCTCCATCGGAATCCACTCCACGGAGAGGTCCACTGTCATGCTCCGGGCCGGAATGACCACGGTCCGCGGCTTGAGGTTGAACCCCGTGACCCTGACGGCCAGGCTGTCGTCGTCTCCGGTGTAGGCTACGGAGTACGTGCCGTCAGCGGAGGTCACGGCGAAGCGGTACACCGAGCGTCCGTCGCTGCGGCAGAGCATCACGTTGGCGTCCTCCACGGGGGCGCCGCTGTCACTGCGGGTGACACGTCCGCACACGGTCACAGTCTCCTGCGCGGCGCATATCCGCGTCAGGAGCGCCAGAGACAGCAATATCGTAATTCTGAGTCCCATAACACGCCGCCCATCATCTCACCACTCCATAGGATAATACGGCATCCTCCAGTTCTGATAGTCGGCCTCCTCGATGCCGTTGCCGGTCACGATGAACACCGAGGTGTTCTCGTTGAAGGACTTGGGCCAGCGGAAACAGCTGCGCTCGTATCGCTTGAACTTGCGGTAAGTAGTCCTCTTCTCGTACTCGTAGACGTAGTCGTAGAAAGGCACCGGCTCATCGGTAACGGACACCGCCTCGAAGCTGTACTGGCCGGTGGTGTCACGGGCGTAGAGTATCAGGCCGGGCAGCCCCCTGAGTTTCCACGGCCCCTCGCCCACGGGTATCTCCGTGGTGAACCAGGCCTCCCACCTCCGTCCCCGGAAGTCACATTCGGCCTTCTGGCAGTCGAAGGAGACCACCGTGCCGTGCTCCCCGGTAATCTCCCACTCCAGCTCCGGGGCATCCTCCTCGTAGATATGCGCCAGGCTGAGTCCATAAAAGCCGTATGACTGTGTCGGAGTCCAGATGTCAGGAACCACCACTTTTGACTTTCCCGTCCCGAGATCATACATCACGGAGCGGCAGAAGTATGATCCTAATCCTCCTATGTCACCGTAGGCTGCCAGACGCTCGTCATGCTCCTTTTGCACTCCATCGTCATTGCGTTCCAGACTGTCCAGTTTAGCCTTCAGGACATAGTCGTATCTGTCTTTTATATGGCCGGTGAAATCATAGAACAATGAGTGCGAGAACCCCACGTGCAGCATGGCGACATGCCATCTCAACGAGGCTCCTGGGTGCATCCAATACGATGCCCTGTACCGTACTGTCAGGTGAGCCGTGTCCAGCAGGACTGAGTCAACTGCCTTTAAAGACGGTGGGAAAATAGGAGCCTTTCCGTTTCCGTACATCGCGAAACTGTCCGGCATAGAGTCCTGACCGAGGAGATCCAATGCCGACAGTGACAGACACAGGAGGATTACTGATAAGCTGCGGAGGATAGATGACATGGTGTGAGTTTTTAAGTTATCGCTTTGATTTTATGCAATCTTAGCACTTTGACTTGACAACTGCAAAGATTTAACACTCGTTAACATTCTGGCATTTTGACACTCACCATTCCATAGGATAGTAGGGCATCCGCCAGTTCTGATAGTCGGCCTCCTCGATGCCGTTGCCGGTCACGATGAACACGGAGGTGTTCTCTTTGAAGGACTTCGGCCAGCGGAAACAGCTGCGCTCATATCGCTTGAACTTGCGGTAAGTTGTTTTCTTCTCATTCTCATATATGTAATCATAGAAAGGCACCGGCTCGTCGGTCACGGACACCGCTTCAAAACTGTACTGGCCCGTAGTGTCCCGGGCGTAGAGAATCAGGCCGGGCAGCCCCCTGAGCTTCCATGGCCCTTCACTGAACGGTATCTCCGTGGTGAACCACGCCTCCCACCTCCGTCCCCGGAAGTCGCACTCGGCCTTCTGGCAGTCGAACGACGCCACAGTGCCGTGCTCCCCGGTAATCTCCCACTCCAGCTCCGAGACATCCTCCTCGTAGATATGCGCCAGGCTGTAAGTGTAGTATGGCTGTGTCGGAGCCCATATGTCTGGAACCACCACTTTGGACTTTCCCGTCCTGTAATCATACATCACGGAGCGGTAGAAGTACGATCCGAACGTGCCCAAGTCTCCGTGAGCGTCCACACTCTCGTGAAGTTCTCTTATAGATTCTTCTACCCCTTCTTCGTCACTCCAGTGCAGGCTTTCCACTTTGGCCTTTTGAATGTAACTGTACCTGTTATGGATATGCGCGGAGAAATCATAGAACAATGAGTGCGAGGACCCCACGTGCAGCATGGTGACATGCCATCTCGACGATGCTCCTGGATACATCCAATACGATGCCCTATACCGTACTGTCAGGAGGGCCGTGTCCAACAGGACTGAGTCAACTGCTTTTATAGACGATGAGGGAGGTGTCTTGCCGTCTCCGTATATCGCGAATCCTCCGGACATGAAGTCCTGACCGAGGAGAACCCATGCTGACAGAGACAGGTACAGAAGGGTTGCTGATAAGCTGCGGATGATAGATGACATGGTGGTGAGTTTTTAAGTTATCGCTTTGATTTTATGCAATCTTAGCACTTTGACTTGACAACTGCAAAGATTTAACACTCGTTAACATTCTGGCATTTTGACACTCACCATTCCATAGGATAGTAGGGCATCCGCCAGTTCTGATAGTCGGCCTCCTCAATGCCGTTGCCGGTCACGATGAACACGGAGGTGTTCTCGTTGAAGGACTTCGGCCAGCGGAAGCAGCTGCGCTCGTAGCGCTTGAACTTGCGGTAAGTAGTCCTCTTCTCGTGCTCGTAGACGTAGTCGTAGAAAGGCACCGGCTCGTCGGTAACGGACACCGCCTCAAAACTGTACTGCCCCGTGGTGTCACGGGCGTAGAGTATCAGGCCCGGCAACCCCCTGAGTTTCCACGGCCCCTCGCCAACGGGTATCTCCGTGGTGAACCAAGCCTCCCACCTGCGTCCACGGAAGTCGCATTCGGCTTTCTGGCAGTCGAACGACGCCACCATGCCGTGCTCCCCGGTAATCTCCCACTCCAGCTCCGGGACATCCTCCTCGTAGACATGCGCCAGGCTGAGTTCATAAAAGCCGTAGGGCTGTGTCGGAGCCCAGATGTCAGGAACCACCACTTTGGACTTTCCCGTCCTGCGGTCATACATCACGGAGCGGTAGAAGTACGATCCGAACGTGCCCAAGTCTCCGTAGATGGAGACGCGCTCGCGAAGCTCTTTTATCGATTCTTCTACCCCTTCTTCGTCACTCCAATGCAGACTTTTCACTTTAGCCTGCTGAATGTAGCTGTATCTGTTTTTGATATGGCCGGTGAAATCATAGAACAATGAGTGCGAGGAACCCACGTGCAGCATGGCGACATGCCAGTTTGACGAACTTTCTGGATACATTTTATAGAAGGCTCTGTATCGGATTGTCAGGAGGGCCGTGTCCAGCAGGACTGAGTCAACTGCCTTCAAAGACGGTGGAGTAGAGGGCGTTTTGCCGTCTCCGTACATCGCGAAACTGTCCGGCATGGAGTCCTGACCGAGGAGATCCAATGCCGACAGTGACAGACACAGGAGGATTACTGATAAGCTGCGGAGGATAGATGACATGGTGTGAGTTTTTAAGTTATCGCTTTGATTTTATGCAATCTTAGCACTTTGACTTGACAACTGCAAAGATTTAACACTCGTTAACATTCTGGCATTTTGACACTCACCATTCCATAGGATAGTAGGGCATCCGCCAGTTCTGATAGTCGGCCTCCTC
>OJOA01000366.1_pt1 | contig 33187 bp, 19 predicted proteins | sample 1597991 | NCBI WGS metagenome assembly OJOA01 (sample SAMN01915207, study PRJEB22387) | human gut metagenome | isolation source: stool | host: Homo sapiens | place: USA | reverse complement strand
TTAATAAATAAATTAACGTTCTTATTTTTTGCAGTGCAAAGGAATATATTTTTCTCCGAACAAAAAAAATTTTCTCTTATAAATTACTCGTTTTTTGCACATTTATAGATTTTATGTGCAAAAAATACGTGTTTTTATATGTGAGAAGGGTTTAAAAAGGGTCATTTTTTATCGAGCTATTTATTCATTTTTCTTTTCTATACAAGTATAAAATGTGTATATTTATACCAAATGAAATCCTAAATTTTCTAAAATGGGAGACCCGGTCGGGGGAATACCTTTTATATAATAAGCCGGAAACTCTCGCCTTAGGGGGTACAGGCCTCGTTGCATCTCGAATGTTTCGGGAGATTTTCTCAATCTGAGGTCATCGTCGAAAGGGTTGTAGGATTCCCATACGGCTTGTTGCAGAGGATTGGCAGCCCCGGAGAGGTCGATAATTTCCCGTACCGGTGCAGGTGGTACGATGTTTTGGGTGGGGATATCGGTTTTTATCCATTTTCCGACCGACTGTACAATCATGCGTGTCGCCTCCGATTTGCCGTCGGCAGAATATCCAGCGATATGGGGGGTGGCAATGAAGGCTTGTTCCAATAATTCTTTATCTATGTTCGGCTCGTTTTCCCAGCAATCAAGGATAACCGACGATATTTTTTTTTGTTTCAACGCTCGTTTCAATGCTTCGGTATTTATTATTTCTCCTCGCGCCGTATTGATAATGAGGGGTGTTTTTTCAAGGGCATTGAAAAAGTCGGTGTCGGCCAAATGATATGTCGGGTATTTTCCTTCATGTGTCAGAGGAGTGTGAAATGTGACGATGTCGGCTTCCCGACAAATTTTTTCGAGAGGAACAAAATCGGTTTCGCTTTCGGCTTCCTGCCGGGGGGGATCGTTGAGCAGAACCTGCATTCCCAATAATTTACCGTATCGGGCGACTATTTTGCCCACGTGACCTACTCCTACGATACCTATGGTGCAGTCTTGCAGGTTTTTTCTGGTGCTTTTGCTCCAAGCCAGCAGTGATGACAATACGTATTGCCCGACAGAAGATGCATTACAACCGGGTGCGTTTTGCCAAGAGATACCTTTTTCTTTACAGTAGAGCGTATCGATATGGTCGTAGCCTATGGTCGCCGTCGCTATGTATCGGCAGCGACTTCGGTCGAGCAGTTCCCGATTACATTTTGTCCGGGTGCGGATTAGAAGTATATCGGCATCTTGTACCGTTTGTGCATTTATCCGTTCGGGGGATAGGTAATCGATTCGTGCGTAAGGTTCGAGAATCCCTTTCAGGTAGGGTATTTTGTTGTCTGCTACAATATATGGAATCGTGTTCATCGCTATGTTTTTTTGATAAACAAAAATAGTAATTTTTTAGGGTAAAGAAGCGAAAAGCTATTTTTATATGAGGAAAATAGCGGAAGTTCGTAAAACTATTGTTATGTTTGTTGCATGAAATAAAAATAGGCCGTGCCCGGCGGAGGTGAAATCGCTGGTTTCTGTGCGGGAATTGTTTTTGTGATAAAGAAGTCATATTCGTTAAAGCAATAAGTTATGAATTTCGCTGAAACGTGTAATCGTATTTTTTGGAATACAACACAATATTATCATCGGTTCGACCAAGTCGATGCCCCGTTGGAAAATCCTTATTCGGAAGGGAGTATAGAATATTATCTGTGTCTGAAAAATTGGATCGATGTGGTTCAGTGGCATTTGGAGGATATTATTCGCAATCCCGAGATAGATCCCGAAGAGGCCTTAGCTATCAAGCGAAGGATTGATAAGTCGAATCAGGAGCGTACCGATTTGGTGGAAATGATCGATGATTATTTTTTACAAAAATATGCCAACGTCGAGGTAAAAGCGGATGCAACCATCAATACGGAAAGTCCGGCTTGGGCCATAGACCGTCTGTCGATTCTTGCCGTTAAAATCTATCATATGCAACAAGAGGTAGAGCGTAAGGATGCCTCTCCCGAGCATGTCGCCAAATGCCGGGAAAAGCTGAGAATTTTATTGGAGCAACGAGCCGATTTGTCTATGGCGATCTCCCAGTTGCTCGATGAAATAGAGTCCGGCAAGAAATATATGAAGGTTTACAAGCAGATGAAGATGTATAACGATCCGGCATTGAATCCGGTTTTATATAAAAAGTAATACACTTTTTATGTCTTATCGCAAAGTACTGATTATACGTTTGTCGGCATTGGGCGATGTCGCGATGACTATTCCCGTGGTTTATTCCGTATGCCGGGCCTATCCTGAAACCACATTCGTGATGCTTACTCAAAAAGTGGCTTCACAATTGTTCATAAACGCTCCGAGAAATTTACAGGTTGTCGTCGCCGATGTCAAGGGAAGGCACAAGGGCTTTGTCGGGCTTTATCATCTGGCTCGGGAGGTTCGTCGGTTGTCCATCGATGCCGTAGCGGATTTGCATGATGTGTTGCGAACGAAGGTGTTGCGCTTTTTTTTCAAATTATGGGGGATTCGTGTTGCCGTAATCGATAAAGGACGGAAAGAAAAACAGGAATTAACGTCTCGCAGGGCGAAAGTGCTGCGTCCGCTCCGTTCCTCTTTCGAACGGTACGGCGAGGTTTTTGTTTCGCTAGGGGTTAGTTTTGTTCCTAACTTCGTCTCTTTGTATGATGAGGGTGTGGGCGACGAAGGATTGTATTCGGAGTTGACGCCCCCGAAATCTTCCGGAGAGCGTTGGATAGGAGTGGCTCCGTTCGCCAAGCATAAAGGTAAGATTTACCCGCTCGACCGTATGGAAAAGGTCGTTTCGAAGTTATCGGAGGAAAGCCGAGTAAAGATTTTTTTGTTTGGATCGGGCGATCGGGAACGGGAGATTTTGTCCTTATGGCGTGAGCGTTATCCGGGGGTGATTTCTTTGGCGGACAAGCGTTATGGCTTTGCGGTCGAACTGTCTTTGATGAGCCGTCTCGACGTGATGATTTCGATGGATTCGGCCAATATGCATTTGGCATCGTTGGTGGAGGTTCCGGTCGTTTCGGTTTGGGGAGCCACGCACCCGTATTGCGGTTTCTTAGGTTGGCGACAGTCGGATAGCGGCGTGGTTGAGTTGCCACTGGATTGTCGTCCTTGTTCTGTATTCGGCAATAAGCCTTGTTATCGAAAGGATTATGCTTGCTTGGAGATAGCCCCGGAAACTATTGTCGATCGCGTGAAAAGTTTAGAAACTCTAATAAAAGAGAAATAGGTTGAATACATTTTTCTTACATCGTTGAAAAAGCGTATTTTTATCATCATATTATTCAAGACCCGATGACCAGAAAATGAAACTTGTTCTGAATCCATCATATTGCCAGCTGCGAAATTTCGTACAAAAACTGCCGATTTCATTTCCTACGTTGGGTGATTGCATTTATAAAGCCAGAAACGAGCTTCGCAAGTTTTCTTATGAGGGGCAGTGGTATGTGGTGAAGAATTATAAAGTGCCGTTGTTTATCAATAGAATCGCTTATACTTTTTTCCGTCCCAGCAAGGCTTCCCGTGCTTATGAGTATGCGTTGAAATTGAGGTCTATGGGAATAGAAACCCCTGCCCCGGTCGCTTATATCGAACTGAAAAGCGGGGGACTTTTGCAGCATTCTTTTTTTGTGTCGGAAAATTGTTCTTATCCTCGTATGATGCGAGAATTCGAGGAGGGTGGTATTGCCGGACGTGAGGATATTCTGGAAGCGTTCGCCGCTTTTACGGTAGATTTGCATAAAAAAGGGGTCTTACATTTGGACTATTCTGCCGGAAATATCTTGTTCGACAAGCAGGAGGAGGGTATCGTGTTTTCTATTATCGACCTGAACCGTATGCGGTTTATACCGATGACTCCGAAAATGTGCTTAGCCAATTTCAACCGATTTTGTCGGGACGAGTCGGTCGTACGATATGTCGTAGGGGTGTATGCTCGTTTACGAGGGTGGGACGAGGTTACTTCCATAGAGGAGGCTTTGCGAGCGCATAGGGAATTTTGGGTCAAGATAGAGCGAAAAGAGACATTGAAACGCCGACGTGAAAGTTCCCATTCCCTGAAATAAATAGGAATATTTAGAGCTCTGCTCTCGTGCATAGCCTTAAAAAACACCAATCGGCTTCTCGTAATCACAAAATAAATTGTTAAGTTTGTCGTCGAAATACGGTGAACGCAAGAGCCTGTGGAAAATAATCGATTCGACATAAGAGAGCAAAAAATTTCGGATACCGAGCGTGAGTTCGAGAAAGCTCTGCGTCCGTTGGCATTCGACGATTTTAACGGACAGGAGAAAATTATAGAGAACCTACGGGTTTTCGTCATGGCGGCGCGGATGCGCCAAGAGCCGCTCGATCATGTATTGTTGCATGGCCCTCCCGGATTGGGGAAGACCACACTCGCCAATATCGTGGCTAACGAGTTGGGGGTGGGTTTCAAAATAACGTCGGGGCCGGTACTCGACAAGCCCGGTGATTTAGCTGGATTGTTGACGTCGTTGGAGGAAAACGATGTGTTGTTTATCGATGAGATTCATCGTCTGAGTCCGGTAGTGGAGGAATATCTTTACTCGGCGATGGAAGATTTTCGTATCGATATTATGATCGACAAAGGGCCGAGCGCGCGTTCCATACAGATAGAATTGAATCCTTTTACGCTGGTGGGTGCGACTACCCGAAGCGGGTTATTGACGAGTCCATTGCGTGCCCGATTCGGGATAAACTGTCATTTGGAATATTACGATCATGCCGTATTGACTCATATTATAGAGCGGTCGGCCAAGCTGTTGTGCGTGCCTTGTACGCATGAGGCGGCTACCGAGATCGCTATGCGCAGTCGTGGAACGCCTCGTATCGGGAATGCCTTGTTGCGTCGTGTTCGTGATTTTGCCCAAGTGAAAGGGTCGGGGAGTATCGATTTGGAAATAGCAAGGTATTCTTTGGAAGCGTTGAACATCGATAAATACGGGCTCGACGAGATCGACAATAAGATACTTTCGGTCATTATCGATAAATTCAAAGGCGGCCCCGTAGGGTTGACGACTATTGCGACGGCTTTGGGCGAGGATCCCGGAACGTTGGAGGAGGTATATGAACCGTATTTGATTAAGGAGGGATTTATCAAGCGTACGCCCCGGGGGCGCGAGGTGACCGATTTGGCTTATACCCATTTGAATCGGCGACGGATTTCGGAGCAGGGTACATTGTTTTAATCACGTATAAGCAGAGACGTATGGCCGGCATGAAGAGTTTGGCGAAAGATACCGCCATATACGGTTTAAGCAGTATATTGGGGCGGTTCTTGAATTGGTGTTTCGTTTTTCTTTATATCAACGTATTGAAAACGACCGCCGAGTATGGCATCGTGACCAATCTGTATGCGTATATGGCTCTTTTGTTGATTATCCTGACTTATGGCATGGAGACCGGTTTTTTTCGGTTTGCCAACGATAAGGAGGAGAAAGAGCCGCAGAGGGTCTATACTACCGGGCTTATTTCGCTGGCGACTACATCGACGTTGTTTTTTGTTCTTGTGTGGGTGTTTATAACACCTCTGTCGAGGTTGTTGGGTTATCCCGAACATGAGGATTATGTATTGATGATGGCGGCCATTATAGCCGTCGATGCTTTTACGGCGTTGCCGTTCGCTTACTTGCGTTATCGGCGTCGTCCAATACGGTTCGCTTCGATCAAATTGTTTTCGATATTCCTGAACATAGCGTTGAATTTGTTTTTCATTTTGCTTTGCCCGTGGCTGTATGGTATTCACCCCGAGTGGATTTCTTGGTTTTTCGACCCCGATTTTCTGGTGGGATATATATTGGTCTCGAATGTCATCAGTTCGGGAGTTGTATTGTTGGTTTTGTTCCCAGAGATTTTCGGGATACGTTATCGGTTCGACCGGCATTTGTTGTCACGCATGTTGAAATATTCTTTTCCATTATTAATTTTGGGGATCGCCGGTATTATGAACCAAACCTTCGACAAGATGTTTTATCCTCAACTGGCAAGCAATCGCCCGGATGCCATGTCGGAACTCGGCGTATACGGTGCGGTTTATAAAATAGCGATCGTGATGGTGATGTTTACACAGGCTTTTCGTTTTGCATACGAACCATTCATTTTTGCCCGAAATAAAGATACCGGCGACGGAAATAAAAAGTCGTATTCGGATGCGATGAAGTATTTCATCATATTCGGGCTTTTCATCTTCCTCGCAGTGATGTTTTATATAGATCTCGTGCGGTTCTTTATGCCGGAGACGTATTGTACAGGATTGAAAGTTGTTCCTATTGTCATGCTCGCCGAATTGTTCTTCGGTGTGTTTTTCAATCTTTCTTTATGGTATAAATTGACCGACCGGACACAATGGGGCGCTTGGTTCTCTTTGTTCGGCTTTGCCATTACGGCGATTATCAACATCGTGGGGGTTCCCCGTTTCGGATATATGGCTTGTGCTTGGGGGGCGTTCGTTTGTTATGCGAGTATGATGTTGGCCTCTTTTTTTATCGGGCAACGTGTTTACCCGATACGTTATGATTTGAAGTCAGCTTTCCGCTATACGCTGTTGACGGTTGTGCTGTATGCGGTGGCGATGGTTGTCCCTATCGAATCCCTCTTTTTGCGTTTGGCATTCAGGACTCTGCTCTTGGGTGTGTTCTTGGTCTATTTGTTCCGCCATGATTTACCGTTAAACGAGGTTCCCGGATTGAGACGTTTCGTGTCCAAGTTTTGAAAGAGCGGTTTTGAGTTTCCGGTATTTTAATAAAAGTAATTATGTCATTTCCCAAATTCGTTGATTCCGTCAAAAAGTTTTTGACTCATTATCTCGATATGAGTCAAGACAGGGAAGAAGAGGCGGCTTCGATAGAAGCGATTCGCGCAGGAGTGGAGTTTAAGGGTTCTACGATTCTTATTTTGGTATTCGCGATATTTATCGCTTCGTTGGGATTGAATACCAATTCGGCCGCTGTGATTATCGGAGCTATGTTGATTTCACCTCTGATGGGTCCCATCATGGGTATCGGATTGGGGTTAGGTATCAATGACTATGAGTTGATAAAACGTTCTTTTCGGAATTTGGCGGTCGCAACATTGTTCAGTGTGATAACGTCGACTATTTACTTTTGGGTTTCTCCACTGAATGAGGCTCGAAGCGAATTACTAGCTCGTACTTCGCCGACTATTTACGATGTGTTGATCGCTTTTTTCGGAGGATTGGCAGGTATCGTGGCGATGTCGTCCAAACAAAAAGGAAATGTTTTACCCGGTGTCGCCATCGCCACGGCGTTGATGCCGCCGTTGTGTACGGCGGGATTCGGGTTGGCTACCGGTAATTTCTATTATTTTTTCGGAGCGTTTTATTTGTTTTTCATCAATTCGGTTTTTATTGCATTCGCGACGACTTTGGGCGTGAAGTTAATGAAATATTCGAAGAAGGAGTTTGTGGACGACGAACGGCGTAAGAAGGTGGAACGAATGGTGTATACCATTTTGATACTGACTATGGCTCCGAGTATTTACCTTACTTACAATATGGTGAAAGAGAACTTTTTCGAGGTCGCAGCATCCCGCTTTGTTTCCCAGAATTTCAATTATGCCGATACTCAGGTTTTAAGTAAAAGTGCCGTGACGGAGCACGGAAAGCGCATCATACGCGTCTCTTTGGTGGGAGCCGAAATCCCGAAAGATTCCATAGCTGTGGCACAGGCGAGATTGCCCCAGTATGGATTGGGCGGTGCTATATTGGAGGTTCGTCAAGGGTATGGGCAAAATCAAGCGGATATAAGTACTTTGAGCAGTGCGATGTTTAAAGATATTTATTTGCATAATCAAGAGCAGATAGCTCGCCAGCAGAAAACGATAGATTCTTTGGAAAATCTGGCATCGCATTACCAACAATATGATTCTGTGGGGGTGGAAGTCGCTCCTGAAATAAAGGTTCTTTTCCCTAATGTGACCGATATTGCCATTTCGAAAACGATTTTCAGCTGTATCGATACAGAGGCGAGAGACACGACAACTCTTGCCGTGGTGCGTCATTCCAAAGTCTTTTCTTTGTCGGAGCAAAAAAGATTCAAGGAGTGGTTACAGGCTCGTTTAGGGACAAAGAAAGTACAACTTGTCATTGAAAAATAAGGGGACAAAATAAATTTCCTTGCGGAAACACCCCGTAATGTTACGGGACACGGCAGGGAGAGAGGGGGCTTAACCTTGTCACTACTGTTGCCGGTTTTTTCAACCCCTCCGTCACTTCGTGCCACCTCCCCTATATTTTGCATTACAAAACACAGGGGAGGAGGACTGAAATGTCACGCAATGCCATAGAGTACGAAAGGGAAGGAGGTGCTCCTTTGTTTTTAACAGCTTTATTTTTAGCAGAACTTGTCTAAACGGTCGAGTGCTTCTTGTGCAAAACTATATCCTAAGTCGAGCGCTTTTCGATACAGTTCTTTGGCTTGTTTATAATCTTTTTCCACACCTAATCCGTTTTCGTAAACTTCTCCCATTAACATATATGCTCGTCCGTATCCTTGCTCTAAACAGGGTTTTATGATTTCGTATGCTTTTTGCGGGTCTTGTACTGTTCCTAATCCGTGGAATATCATTCTGGCTAAGTCGATTCGAGCCGGTTCGTTCCCTCTTTCGATGGCTTGTATAAAGAGTTTTTCGGCTCTTTTGTAGTCTTTGGGCAGACCGTTTCCATCGAGATAATTGCAAGCCAAGTACCACATGGATTGGTCGTCTCCTAATTCATGCCCTCTGATGTATAACTTGTTGGCTAATTCTATATTTGGTGCAGTGCCTTCGCCTCTTTCATAGAGTAGTCCTAACAGACTGCATGCATCCGGATAGTTCGCATCATAAGCCATTTGTAAATAGTCCAATGCCAATTTGGGGTTACGGGGAATACCCTCGCCGTAATAATACAGACGTCCTAAGTGATACATGGCCCATGCGTTGCCTTTATCGGCTGCTTTCTTCAAATAGAATGCTCCCATAGCATTGTTTTGTGTTACGCCTTGTCCCAAAAGGTATAAAAGAGCCATACCTTTTATTGCATTGATTTCGTTAACGTCGACTCCTTTTTGATAGTATCGTTTCGCTTCGGCATAATCGATAAGTTCTTCCGGTCCGGTTCGATAGATATCTCCGATGAAACTCAGTGCGTAGGTATAGCCCATTTGGGCCGCTTTTTTCAAATATTGTAATGCTTGTTCGGGATCTTGTATTTCTTCGGGTCCGTTCCAATATAAGAATCCGACATTAAAGAAACCATAAACACTATCGAGTGCCGCGGCTTTTTTATATAGTTCCAGAGCTTTGGCTTGGTTGATTGCCATTCCTCTGCCGTAGAAATACATGTCTCCTAGTTCGTTGAACGATTCGGCATGGTTTCTTTGCGTTAAATAGGAAAAATAGGCGTAAGCCGTTTTGAATTGGGCTTTCTCCAATGCATTTTTAGCATCTTTGTATAGCTCTTCGTCTGACTTGTCTTGGGGTATTTCAATATCTGTTATGGTCTCGTCCACCAAATTTTTTTGGAGTTGTTCCATCCACTCTCGGGTTTCTTCATAACCTTGTTCGATAGCTTTACGGTAATAGTTCATCGCCTTTTGAGTGTCTTTTTCGAGTTGTCCGATACCATCGGTATGAAGCCTTCCCAACCAATATGAGGCCTTCCCATATCCCTGTTCCGAGGCTGCCGTAAAGCAAGATATGGCTTTCGTCAGATTTGCCGGTATTACTTCCCCGAAAAGATATAATTCTCCCATCTTGTTGATGGCGGCGAGAATACCGTTGTCGGCGGCTAATTGGAAGTATTTGACGGATAATTCGAGATTTTGAGCCATTCCACTTTCGTTATCTTCGAATAATAATCCCAGCCGATACGTGGCTTGATGGTTCCCGCGTTTGGAGGCTTCGGTGAGCAATTCGATTTCCCGAGGTATGTCGACCTGTAATCCTCCTTTACCGTTGTGGAGGTAGTAGCTGATTCGGAACATTGCATTCGTGTTGCCCAATTCGATAGCTTTTTGGAAATAGTGCACGGCTTTTCGTTCGTTGCTCTCGGTTTCTTCGTCATTCATGTAGGTTCCTCCCAAGAAGTTGTATGCCATGCCGGTTTCGTCTTGTTCGGCAGCTCTTTCATAATATCTACGGGCGAGGTCGATATTGAGCGGAACTCCCAACCCCGATTCGTAAATCAATCCGATATGAAGCAATGTATCGGTGTCTTTGGGATTGTATTCAATGTATTGCAGGTAGTAGTCCAACGCTTTGCGATTGTCTTCTTCGGTTTCCAACGAATAGTAATATCGAGCCAAGTCCCGGGTTGCCGCTTTGTAATTCTGCTCAACCGCCAAACGGAACATGGAAAGTCCTTTTTCAATGTCCCGGGGAATATCGGAAGACCCTTTCATGAGTATGAATCCGCAACTGTATGAACCATATCCAGATCCATTTTGAGAGGCTTTCAAAAAATATTCATATGCTTTGCCCATATGTTTAGGGGCCAATTCTCCATTAAAATAGAGGTCTCCCAAATCGTTCAGGGCTTGAACATATCCTAAATTCGCCGATTGGGATAGAAGGTTGATATATTTTTCTGTTTCTTTGTCGGCAAGGGCTTGTTGAGCTTCTAAATAGGCTTGTCGGGCAAATGGGTCGATGTCTTTTTCTTCTTCCGATTCGTGATCCATGCGGTTCAAAAGTTGAAAAGCGCTTTCATTTCCCATAGCGGCGGCTTGACTGAGATATTCCTGAGCCTTTTCTTTGTCGGGGAGCGTTCCTTGTCCTTTCCAATACATAAAGCCTAATGAATAGAATGCATAAGGATAGCCTTCGTCACACGCTTTCTGGTAATATTCCATTGCTTTCTGATAATCTTGTCGGACACCTTTCCCTGCATAATACATGTCTCCCAGTTCGGTCAAAGCTCTGCTGTGTTTTGTTTCGGCAGCTTTTTCGTACCAATAGAACGCTTTTTCATAGTCGATGGTCAATCCGTCTTCATAGGAGTACATGTCGCCTAAATTGCACATTGCGTCCGGCATATTTTGTTCTGCCGCTTTGGTGAACCAGTTGGTGGCTCTGACCGGGTTTGCATTGACATACCACCCGAAACGGTATGCACGTCCCATGTAGTTTTGGGCAAAGGAGTATCCGCTTTCCGCGGCTTGTTGTATGAGGTTGAATCCTTTCTCTTCTTCTCCCGATATTTCTTTATTGATAATTAGCTTCCCAAGATTATACAAACAAGAAGGAATGCCGGCTTGTGCTCCTTTTTGATACCAATCGGCAGCTTTCAGGATATTTTTTTGTACTCCGTCTCCTTCTTCATAGATTAATCCCAGAGTAAACACACATGTCGGTTCGTTGCTTTTTGCTCCCATTTCATACCATTTTATGGCTTCTTTCATATCTCTTCGACAACCGAAAGAGCCATAATAATAGTATTCTCCCATGTTTTTTTGCGCTTCGGTGTAGCCGTTCTCTGCCGCTAATTTCATCCATTTGATTACTTGTGTGTCGTCTTTTTCTACGAACAGTCCTTTTATATACATGAATGCAATGGAATATTGAGCATAAGCATTATTGCTTTGCGCTGCTTTGGAGAACCAATAATAGGATTGTTCGTAATCGGTATCGACACCATAGCCGTAGAAGTAAAGATCTCCCAAATGTGTCGCGGCTTCCGATTCTCCCATTTGTGCTGCTAAAAGCAGGGGTGCTATGGCCGATTCGTATTTTTCGATATTGTATAAATTTATTCCTCGATCGAGGAATGCTTTACTTAACGACTCGGTCATACCGGCTTCTTTTCCCGATGTCTCGAATCGGAGAGCTTTTTGATATAATTCGCTGTTCTGCGGGTCGTCGTAATCCTGAGCGTTCATTTGTTCTACGGCGATTCGCATGAGTCCTTCATAGGCGATGTCGGCATGTTCTCCCTCCGCAATCGTTTTCAGATATTCGATGGCTTTTTCATATCCATTTTCATGTCCCGACTGCATATAAAGTTCGGCGATTGCTTTAATCGCATCGGAATATCCGGCTTCGGCAGCTTTTCTAAAATATTCTTCGGCTTTTTGTATGTTCGGGCTAACCACACCTTTGGCTTCGTAGTAGGCCAGCCCCAAGAAATAGTAGGCCTCGGGGATTTCCATCGTTTCGGCTTTGCGGAAACAGTTCATCGCTTTGAATTCGTCCATTTCTGTCCCCATGCCGTAGAAATAGAGTTTTCCTAATTTACAAATACATTTCCCGTCATTGAGCTGTGCTCCTCGTTGACACCAAGAGAACAATTCTTTCTTCCGGTCGGGATCATTCTCCAAGAACCGTATGACATCGTGTATAGCGTCTATGTCGTTTCTTTCGGCGGCTTTTATATAGTATTCCAATTCTCGGCCTGTGAATGATGCAGGCGCTTCGCCTTCTTCGATGAGTTGCGCTATTTTACGATAGGCCGGCGAGAATTTTTGATCGGCCGAAGCTAGATATAGATCCCATGCTTTTTGTTTGTTGGAATAGGTTCCGAAACCGTTTTCATACATAACAGCCAGATAATATAGTCCGAGACTGTCTCCTAAGTCGGCCGATTTGGAGAACCATCGAAACGCTTGTTCGTCTCCTTTATAGTCCGGCATATCGTAATAGATCAGCGCCAATCCGTTCATTCCTTCGGGATTGCCTAATTGTGCCGCTTGATAATAAGATTGTTGCGCTTTTTCGAGGTCTTTGTATGCTTCGTCGAATTGATAGAAAAAACCAAGCTCAAAATAGGCGTCGATATACTCTTTTTCAAGCGCTTTTTGTATCCATTTCAATCTTTCTTCGGAATTTCCTCTATCCATTTCGATATAGGCCAGTTTGATCATGGACCACTCGTCGTCGCGTTCTTCGGCCAGTTGGAGGTATATTTTTTCGGCTTCTTCCTTATTCATGGGCATACCGTAACCATTTTCTTTCATGAATGCCATTTCTCCTATGGCCATGATGTTGTTTTGTGCTGCCGAGTTTTTATAATAGGAGAGAGCCGTATCGTAATTTTGTTCTACGAATGTCCCGTTTTCATACATGTTGCCTAACAAGTATTGGGCATATGAATTTCCGCTTTCAGCTGCTTTGGAGAACCAGTCGAAAGCTTTTTCGTAATTGCGCTCATTCAGTTTTCCCCGATAGTAGACTTTTCCTACGATAGTTTGAGCGAAGGCAAGATTTTTTTCTGCGTAGGGTAGGAATGTTTCTAAAATTCCGGGCCATAGTTGATACCCTTTTACTTTGTTGCAAAGAATGTCGCAAAGGAGATTTTGAGCTTCGGTGTTGTTTGCGGCGGCTAATTTCAGAAGGATATCCGATGCTTCTTTGTATTTGTGATTCCGGTATAGTCTGATGGCTTCTTGATAAAGTGCGGGGTTTACTCCTGTCGGGTGTGCCGCCGTCGTTTTATCGGTAATTTTCGTGTCTCGGTTTTCGATATATCCAGTAACTGTTTTACTGTCGGGCATGACAGACGGTTTAATCGAATTTTCGGTTTGCCGGGTGCTTTCGTTCAGCAAAAGAGTTTCGAGCACTTGGTCGATTTTGGCATCGATGATGTTCAATATACTCGTAATCATGTGGTCCCATTGTGCTTTATCGTTGAGATAGTTGCAAAGCGGTTGTGTCTCGGAAGGGTGTATTTGCCTTTGATATATCCAGTCGATTATTCGTTTCGATTTTTCGGTAATGTTTCCGATGAGTAGAGGAACGATTTTCATATCGTTTTTTTCTACTTGCTCTTTAATCCAAACGAGTTCTTTGTTTACGATATAATCCGAGGATACGAAACTTTCGCTAATCAGCAAAATGGCAATGTGTGATTGAACGATGTGATTGTGTATTTCTTCGTCCCATTTTTCGCCGATAACCAATCCTTCGTCGAACCATATTTCTGCATCCGGACTCGTGTGTCGTCTAATTCGAGGTATCAGATGAATGTTTCCCGGGCCTTCCAGTACCCACTCTTTGTCTTCGTGGGCGTAACTGATAAAAATATGCGCTTTTGCCATGATGATAAAAATTTCTGTGTTACGTGGTATAAAATTATTTTATGATATCTTCTTTTACAAAGATAGTCTTTTCGGAGAATCGGTCTGTATTTCGATCGAATGTTATATAACACAAAAGGCAGCTTAGCTGCCTTTTGTGTATCTTATTTTTTTATGGATTATTGAGTGACTTTGTTTATGAATACTAATCCCGAGGTATCGTTCCCTTTCTCTCCGCAGGCTTCTACTTCTATGAAAAAGGGAGTACCGGCTTCGAAGGAATCGACGGTAAAGCGGTAGGTCGCTATGGGGGAATCGGCATTTATCAGAACCGATTGCGGAACTTCGGCGAGGAGTTCGTCTCGCTTGTAAAGTTTCAATGCGCCTAATCGGAACGGGGTTTCACCTTTTGTGTAGATGAACGATACCGTATATGTGCCATTGCCTGATATTTTGCCTGTACATTCGAATCGCCAAGGAGTTAGATAGGGCTGTACGTTCAGGGGTTTCCATTCGGCTGTATATTCACCGTACTGTTTATAGCCCGAATAGTCGGGGGCGAAATAAATGGGCAGCGAATAGTGACGGGGATTTATTACGGTAATAGCCCGGAAGTCGCTTTTGTCATCGACGGTTACCGGAGTGGTGTAAAGGGGGGAATGAACCGTAGGATAGGAGCCGTCGGTGGTATAGCGAATGTCGGCATCGGCGACGGCCGGAGATAATGTAAATTCTATTGCACCGGTAGCAGTCGGATCCATTTGTTCTATGACGGGTTCCGGTACACGGTAATGGCAATTTTTGAAGTCGAGTCGATTGAAATGGTGACTCAACCGGCGACGGAAGTCGGAATAATTGCGGTCGGATTGTCGACACCATGCCACTTCTGAAAGAGCCAACAGACGGGGGAAAGTGAAGTATTCGGCATAGTTTTCGGAGCGATTTTCATTCAGGTAATCTATCTCTTGCAATACAGTGCCGTGAATAAATTGGTCGCTCCAAAAGCAACCTTGTACTCCTAATACGGTCGATTCGGGAGAGTAGTCGTTGATTTCCATGCTGTAACATTTTTCGAGAGAGATAGGCGGCATCCAAGTGGCGGCTTTCACTTCTCCCGGGGTACGGCTTTCGGGGAAGTCGAAATACATGTGCGTGGCGGGTGTCAGAATAGCTTTATGTCCGCGCTGCGTAGCAAGAAGGGTGTCCCTGACATTGTGCCAAATAAGCCCGACAACAGGGGTTTTGACATCACCTCGCAAAAAGATTTCTTCCCACCCTACGACGGTACGATTTTTTTCTTTCATCATTTCGGCTACGACGTTGGTAAGGTAACCTTGCAGTTCGGAAGCCTTTTTCAATCCTTCCCGCTTCATCACTTTTTGGCAGTCGGGACATTCTTCCCAACGAGTGTAAACGGCTTCATCACCCCCTATGTTGATGTATGAAGAAGGGAATAATCGAACGGTTTCGTCTAATACATCTCGTAAAAATTGCAGGGAAGATTCTTTGCCGACACAAAGCAGATCGCGGCTGATGAAATGTTGTGTGGGGACTTCGTGTTGCAGGCCCGTGCAACTGAGCCACGGATAGGCAACGACGGCAGACAGAATGTGAGCCGGAAATTCGATTTCGGGAATGATTTCCACGTTACGGACTTGTCCGTAAGCAATCAGTTCTTTTATGTCTTCTTGGGTGTAGAATCCTCCCAGACGGTTGTGATCGGGACCTGCCCATGCACCCACCTCGGTCAGACGGGGATATTTTTTGATTTCCAGTCGCCAGCCGGAGTCGTCAATCAAGTGGAATTGCAGTTTGTTTAGCTTGTACATGGCCATCATGTCGATGTATTTTTTCACGAACTCTTTGTCGTAGAAATAACGAGCCACGTCCAGCATCATGCCTCGCCAGGGGCGATTGGGAGCATCGTATATCGTTACGGCGGGGACGATCCATTCTACTCCATGCTGCCGTTTGTCGCTGTACACTTGGGGAGGAAAGAGTTGCAGCAGCGTTTGTATGCCGTAGAATATGCCGCCTGCGTCCCGGCCGGTCAATGAGATTCCTTTGGGAGTTACGTCCAATCGGTAGCCTTCCAGTTTATCTACTTTTTCGGGGTTTAATGTCAAGAGGATAGTGGCTTTGCGGGCATCTTTTTTCAGTTTCAAGTCCCAGCCGGTGGATTGACCGAGCACTTGCTGTAAGTATTCAGCTTGTCCTTGAAGAGCGGCATCGTAACCGACCGTGGATTTGGGGGAAAGCCGGAAATTGCCCGATGTCCGTTCTGCGTGAACGGGTTTCGGAATGAGTTCGATTTCGTTAGCGTTTGTTGCCCATGTAGCGGGTAGATGGCAGGCTATCGCAAGTATAACAGCCCAAGTTTTCTTACACATTGTACGGTAGGATTTCATAAGCACTTTATTTTTTTTCATGGTTTTGCCTCTTGTCGAGGGGTGATGATAATGTTCATGCGATTATAAAAACAGATACTTTATAGCGGTGTGCACAAATCGCTATATATGCAGATACTATTCAATAAGGCAAAGTTAGGAAAATTTGTGGAATAAATGGGTGAAACGGATTAAGATTTTAACTTAATATGTGCTTATTTAATGTGTGGGTTCTTTGAAAAAGAGAAATGATTTTGCTGGTATTTTTTGTTGAATTTCCACGATAGTTATTCAAGACAGTAATTGTCAAATTATTACAGTCGTGTTTTTAGATGGCAAAGAGGATAGCAGGGAGGGTTTAAAAATACCTTATTTAAAAGTCGGCATTAACGGGGCAACAAAATCTTCGAGCGATGTAATTATTGGTTTGAGTTTTTGTTTGAATAGATGGCTTGCTCTCCCATACAAATGATAAACTATTTTATTTACAAGATTGGAATAGTTTGGATTGAAAATATTATGTGAATTGTATTATATTTTTTAGGTCGTGAAAGCAAGAAAAGCCATCTGAGGAATCAGGTGGCTTTTCTATAAAATTTGATTTACAATACTATTACTATTTGTTCTAAAAAGGTTAGTACTCCTCCTCATTAAAGAAATTTATCTATATTGATTATCAGTATATTACGCAATAATCAATGAATTTTGCGCAAACAAACCACGCCGTCTGAGACGGTCTGAGGCGATGGGAGGAAATGAGACAGGATAAACAAATTTTCATTTTTTATTCAACTATTACACTATCGAAACTCCACCGAGGTATTGCGAATCTAAGAATAGCATTTTTCCTTCTTTCAATATGCTCAGTTTTCCAAACCTTTGAGTATGCATCAAGAAAATCTGGGATTTCGGCCTGTTGCTTTAATATAGGATTAGACTTATAGGTTTTAAGTTTTTCTTCAAAGGGCTTGTTTCCTATTGATGCATTATGAGATCCTGATATAAGCATAAGATTACCAATGCAATTTAGTTCTTTCTCAAGAAAATCATCATTGTATTTATTTTCTTGATTTACATCATATCCAGAAGCTAGTATCTCCCCTTCTGGTGGATTTTGGGGAGAGATATGTTCAATCTGTTCATTTTCAATTATACAATTTCCTATCTGGTAGCCTTTGTTTTGGAGCGAATCCTCATATTGCCATAATAAATAATGAAGTACCGGATTCTCATACATCCAACCATTAAGAAAATCTTTAATTCTTGTATCACTCCAATACCATGAATCATTCAATTTTTTCTTTAATGAATCTCGCAAAAGAATGACATTTCCATTAAAATCCCGTAGGATGTCGGATAGACGACTATTAAGTTCGGCTCTACTTCCTATCAAATAATATCTAAAAGTGAGAATCTCCATTAAATGAAATAATATATCTAGTTCATTTGAGTCACTTTTAAAAAACTTGTAGCCTTTGATAATAAACGGATAAACAAATGCAGGCAGCGATTTTTCCCCTCTTATGCTTTTAAGGCGGTTATAATAATTTGATTTATTGGATTCGAGAAGTTTAAGACTATTGAATGAAATTGATAGTTCGCGACTAAAGTCTTGAATCCACTGCACTTTATTGATAGTCTTTTTATACTCTTTTTTTATGTCATCAAGATTTCTATAAGAAAAAGCGGCATTGAGATAGGCATTACAATGGTATATTAATATACTATCTTCATCTAGACCTTTAATATCATATATAATTTTATAAATCTCTTTAAAATAGTTTGAAATGGTCTCAACATTACTTTCTGTTTCTTCTGTAAGACTGTTTACATATGTCTCATACATAAAATAAGATTTTAACTTCTCTAAGTTGGTGAGATCTTTTCCTCTATTATTTTGTAGTTCAAACATTAGTGCTGATTCTTTCTTCCCCTGCAACTCTAATCGATTAATTTTGGTTTCAGAAACAATTTTTTTTATTTTTTCAAGCGTTTCTAAATCTAACTTTTTGAGTTCATTTATAAAATAATCCTTGCAGTCTTGATATTTTTTCTGAGAATCACTTTTAACATCATATGTGGAATTTTGAATAATAATGGTGTCGAAACAAGCACAATCATAATCAACAGGGCGAAGTTTCTTAATACCCTTGCGTATTATAAAATCATTTTCCATATCCTCTATTTCGTTTTCATCACAACCTTTTTCTCGCAATACATTAATCAAAGATCGCATAAAAATTATAAGAGTGGTCAGTCTTTGTTGTCCGTCTATTACTTCATACTTTGAAACATCAATAGTTTCAAGTAAAATATTACCATAAGAATATCCATTGCTTCTATGCAATTGCTCAACAATGTCCTCAAAAAAAACACTCCAGTTTGCCTTGTCCCATGAATAGGCTCTCTGATACACAGGTATTATAAATGAGATTTTGGAATCAAATAATTCCCCGATAGTTGATGGCTTATAGTCCATATCTAGAATTTTATTTTAATATTTCAAATCACACGATTAATAATCTAAACTCATTTCATATTACAAGCTAATATATAATGCTTGAAATCAAACATACAGCTTACGGCAATACACACAACCCTCTGTAAAAGTAATGAATTTTGTGCAAACAAACCGCACCGTCCGAGACGATGGGAGGAATTGGTGGACAAACAAATATATACACTATTCCCAACTTTCTAATATTCCAAATCTTCCAATTGTGCCACGCAGTCTTCACGATTGGCCCCACGCTCATAGTCATTCATCAGTTTGGTAAAAATTTTAGCAAGTCTAGGATATGTAAACTTAACCTTGTCTCTATAGCTTCTGAACAATGCGGCCAATGACCTTTCCTGGTCACCACCTTCTGCAAAACCTCGTATTGTAATACCTCTACTGTTAAAAATCCTTATCCTAATGTGTTCATCTACCGAATTACTTTTCAATTCTTCTACTATTTCCCCAAGAATGGTCTGCGGGTAGGAGGTATTCCTTGGAAGGTTGCCTAAAAGAGTACCTACCACCATATCTACTACTTGGGTACGATGGTGTTCGACAGATAATTCATATAAACGGTATATGTATGAGCGGAGTACATCGGGATTCACATTTCCTTGATTATCAACGCCTGGGCAACACGACAAATCATATAAAATTGAGAATGCACATCTTGCCATCACTTTTCTATTATTTTGCTCAGATTCGCTTACTTCTTCCTCATTTCCATCATCAGATTTATATACCATCATAATCAACTCTATAAGCAATTCTGGTTTGCTCATCAATTCTTTGATAAAACGTAGATCATTTATATTTCTACGATCAGCAAAAGCCCGATATGCAAAAAACTCAATTTGAACTAATGTCTGGATAATCTCTGGATCTTCTGATTTATCCAAATCTTCTATCACATTATCTATGTAAAACCAATCTATATGCGGGGTAAAGTCTTGCTGACCTCTAAACAAAAGACCTTTGATGACATTGACTTTGATAATATCGGGTATCAGAGAAGAATTTTTGTTATGGTATATCAGTTCTAACGCCTTGTCGAAGCGGTCTACCCAAACAAGTTTGTCAATAATTTGCATATAATTATGGGTTTCAACATATGCTACACTAATATTTTGCCAGTAGAGAATTTCTATTTCCTCTCCGCAGTCATTCGCAATGGTGGCAAGTTTTTCATTGTACTCTGGTGCATATAAGCATACAGACAAGCAAGTAGTATTGCCATAAAGTCTTACATCTTCTATAATCCTCATATAGTCATCTTCTCCCTTTTGGAAGAATAGACGCCGGAAAAACTCTTGGAGGAATGTAATATCAACTATATTCTTACCAAATCTTTCACATGTATCCTGTAACAAGCCATTACCATATAGTTGTATCATACTATTGATTACAGAGCTAGGACATTTTACCACACTAATCAACTCCCATATACCTTCTCGTCCTCTTTCTGAAAGGATTTCTTTAACAGCCTTGTCTCTAATCTCCTGCTTCTTCCGATAATCTTTTTCAAAGTCTGTCTCTCTTTTTTGAGGTAAACGAAGAAACATATCTTCGAACATCCATCGATATTTCATGACAACATTCTTGGGTTCAATGTCTGAAAGTAGCTTTTTATATGGTTCAAGTTCTTTCTCAGACAAAGCCCATGCAGCTTCAGGAATTGAAAGATGATGAGTTAGCTCGTCTCGAAGAGTATGCTCTACCTTGTCACTTTTGCAAAAAGTATCTTTTATGTCAGTAATTGCATTAAAAATTTCTGTTCTGCAACAACTTATCCATTTATTTGTCGACAATTTCAGAAGCCTACATATATCATCCTCGGAAAAGGTGGTGCAACTCAATAACAACTTTGTTATTGCTTTCAAATTGTCGACTGGTACTGATATACATTTAGGAGATGAAAGATCACTAAAATGTCGCCATTTGTAAAAATGTGTCTGAGAGAACATCCTAGGCCCCAAACTTTCTAGGATTCGAAAGCACAACTTACAAATTTCTGATTTAAAGGATGAGGACAAAGATGTCAGTACTTGAATCCTATTATCAAAGCTAGCAAATGTTTGCGGCCATTGGAAACGGAAAATCTCCGCAAGCGAATTTGTCGGCTTGTTAGCATAATTACTCTCGTTCTTATATGTTGAAAAACGCAACAATAAAGAAGAGGCCCTATAAATATAGTCTTCATCCCAAGCAAGCATCTCAAGTGTCCATAGAATCTCAGTATAATATATATTCCATCCAATCACACCTATACTAGACTTCTGAGGAGTGAATACAATATCATAAATATCTTTTCCTATTTCTTCAAGAAACTCTATAAATGCTTCAGGTGAAGCTTCCGCTAAAAGAGTAAAATACGATCTGTTTGATAAAAATCTCTTTAATGTCCAACCATTTAGTAGTTCTCGTACCAAATTATCAACCCATGCACTTCTACTATTACTCTCATCATTAATCAAGGATAGCAATATCAAAGATTGATATGTCCCCCTTTTGACATCAGAAGAAAACTGTTGCCTGAATTGCCACATTTTCCATTCATCCGAAACAAGCTTTTCTTCCGCATCTGGATCATCGTCACCAATCAACAAGGCACATATTTCTTTCAGGCTTGCTAAATCGTCACTTGTTAAATAAGCTGAAGCATATGACATTGTGTCCATTGGAGACTTCAAGCGCCAGATTGCCCCGACATGTGCAATCGGAGAATCAGACATTAATATAAATCCTTGTAATATCTTTACATAATCAGAGTATGTTTTTCCGCATAATTTTTCTACAAGTTTCAAATCCCCTGGTACGTTCTCGTTCCATTGTCCTAATAGGATTATTGGCAATAAAGCTGATATTCCATCTCTATTCGCCCATTCTGGTTTTAGCTTGTCTATCTTCAGCCTTCGCCTAACAACATTTACATCCCTTGCCGTATCAGTTGCAATCTTTCCTGCTTGGACATAATCAAAACCACATTCTTCAATAGCTTTAACAAAACCTTCTCGTTCCACTCTTGGCAACTTCTCGGCGGTAGATACTTGATCTTCTGGAGTTACAGCCCATATTACTGTATGATTGCGCGACAAGGCATAAGACATATTTTCTCGCAAGGTTGTGATAATAATCAGATTCTCATAGTGAGAAACTAAATCATCTAAAGTATTTTTGTCTGTTACGACGATTGTCTTTGGCCATAGCTTATCAGCATCACTGCAACTTGCAATTGAAGCTAACACAAACGCAATTACCTCAGACTGCGTCAATGCTTGAATTTCAAGGACAGACGGTTTAAAGCAAGATTTTAACACACGATCAATAGCCTGGTCCCGTCCTGCAGTTACTATTCGGTATGGCAGAGTGAACTTATCACCAGATGCCCACTGCAACCAGAACATATCAGGTAACTGATAGCCCCCTGCTTTTAGGACATTCAGTTTATCTGCTAGCCACAATCCGACAGCTGGACATTTCTCAATCCATACCTCTAGTTCTACAGCAGTATAAACCACTAACTTCTTCCACCCGGTTTGATTAGCAAGAATCCAAGCATCTGCCCCTGCCCATTCCCGAGGAGTAACAAAAACGAAAGTGGACTCTGCTTTAATATGACCTAGAGGATTAGCAGCACGTTTAGTTATATCATCATTAGCTTTGGTTTGAATATCCTTGTTCACCCCACACTCCCAAAGGGATTCTCCTTCTGGAACCAGATCTATCTGCTCCTGACATGACACAATGCCATCCCATCCTGGCATATGTCCTGCATCTCCACAAGGGAAAGTCAATCTATCTAACTGTTTAACAGAAGCACAGATAAGACGTCTAATCAATTCTGGCAAAAGGGCCTGACTTTCCTTTGTGTCAGCCCATTGTTTCAAGTGTGTTGATGTAATGAATTTCATAGGCTATATAAATTTAGTATCTCAAAGATAGTGAATAGTTAATATAATTCACTACATTTGCGCAATATAATTGCATCTAAGAATGAAATTAAATAGAATAAAGGTTGTTTTGTCGGAGAAAGGCATTTCACAAACGTGGTTAGCAAAAAAATTGGATAAAAGTTTTAGCATGGTCAATGCGTATGCTTGTAACAGAATCCAGCCTAATTTAGAAACCTTACAGCAAATTGCTGAAATTCTTCAAGTTGACTTAAAAGATTTGATAACAGACAAGGATGAACGTCAATAGTTCGTTCTTTGTAGATGTTATTTTTCTAGTATGCAACTTCCGATAATATAAAAATATAGGAATATATGACACCAGAAGAAAAAGCGAGGCAAAAAATAGATCAGTGGTTTACTGATGCTGGCTGGAAAGTAGTTGATAGAGACAACTACGAACCAAACTGTACTGCTGTAGCCATAAGGGAAGGACTTTTAAAAGGTAACCTAGAGGCTGACTATTTTCTTTTTATTAATGGAAAAGCCGTAGGTGTGCTTGAGGCCAAAAGAGAAGAGATAGATCCTTTTTCCAATACTGTGTGCGAACAGGCTGTTTTATATGCCAGGAATGTTCCTAATATCTATCAAGTATACCAAAAGCCTTTGCCTTTCATATTTACTTCAAATGGGAAAGACTTGTACTTCTGTGACTTTCGTAAACAGGATTCTTGTTTCAAGCAAATTATGACGATTCCAACTCCTCATGAATTGGTTAAGCTGTTGGGAATAAATGATTATTTTGCCGGACTTCCAACTTTGCGAAAAAAAGGATTACGAGATTGTCAGTATGAGGCAGTTACTGAACTGGAAAAAAGTTTCAGAAGTGGGCAGAATCGCGCCTTGATGGTTTTGGCTACAGGTGCAGGTAAAACATATACTGCATGTCTTGCTGCATATCGTCTTCTTTCATATACTCCAATAAGAAGAGTATTGTTTCTTGTGGACAGAAATAACCTCGGGAAACAGGCGGAGGGAGAATTTGGAACTTTTCGGCTGACAGAAAATGGAGATGCATTCAATACAATATTTACAGTGAATCGTCTTCGTTCCTCTTCTATACCATCTGATAGTAATGTCGTTATTTCAACAATACAGCGTCTTTTTTCTTTTCTAAAAGGAGATACTATTGAGGATAATGACAACGATGATGATAATGAGCCTACAGAAGAAGTTGTATTGCCTCCTAATCCCAATTTACCACATGATTACTTTGATTTGATTATCATAGATGAGTGTCATCGCTCCATTTATGGGAATTGGCGTAAAGTATTGGAGTATTTTGATACAGCCAGACTTGTTGGATTGACGGCCACGCCAATTCCTGAAACAATGGCATTCTTTAACAATAATCGCATAGTCAACTACACATTGGAGAAAAGTATCGTTGATGGTGTAAATGTAGATTGCCGCGTATATCGAATCAAAACTCAGGTTACAGAAAATGGTGGAGCTATATTAGAAGGAGAAAAAATCAAAGAAGAAACACGTTATACCGGAGATGTAAAAACCATTTCCAATAAAGAAACGAAAACATATACCAATAAAGAGCTAAACAGAAGTGTCATTAACCCTGCGCAAATAAAACTTATTCTCTCCACTTATCGCGATGTCGTCTATACCGAGTTGTTCAATGATCCACAGCGGGATGCCAATTTTGACTATCTGCCAAAGACTTTGATCTTTGCTCTAAATGAGACTCATGCCAGCAATATCGTACAGATAGCTAAAGAGGTATTTGGACATACAGATGACCGTTTCGTGCAAAAAATAACTTATTCCGCGGGCGATAGTAATGAATTGATACGTCAGTTCCGGAATGATAAGGATTTCAGAATTGCCGTAACTTGCACATTGGTAGCAACTGGTACAGATGTTAAGCCTCTTGAAGTATTGATTTTCATGCGTGATGTAGAATCTTTACCGCTCTATATACAGATGAAAGGACGTGGTGTACGCACAATTGGAGATGAGCAGTTACGGAATGTTACCCCAAATGCGTTTAGTAAAGATTGTTTCTATTTGATAGATGCCGTAGGTGTTACTGAACACGAGAAAACAATACCTACGATAACTGATGAGCCGACTACAAAGATTATTACTCTTAAAGAGCTGTTGGAACAGATTACCCATGGTTACCTTCCTGACGAGCATCTAAAACGTCTTGCTGCAACACTTTCCAGAATATACAACAAAGCTGATAATTCACAGCGAACAGAGTTCGTACGTTTAGCAAATGACGACATGAAAGAACTTGCTTCAAGGATTTACGAAGCATTTGAAAACAATATTCTGCCGCCATTCATAAGTACTAAAGAGCCTAATAACGAACGGAAAGGTTTAGTAGCTCCGCTTGCAAATCATGCAGATGCGCGTCGATATCTGCTTATTCTTGCTGCCGGGTTTGTCAACACACTGATGCCTGGTGAAGACACGCTTATATCTAAAGGTTTTTCAATAGAGGAAGCTAAAAGTACAACTGAAGCCTTCGAAGATTTTTGCAAAGAACATAGTGATGAAATAGAAGCTCTACGTATAATTTATAATAATGAAGGTGAACCAATTACCTATTCAATGCTAAAAGATTTGGAAAACAAACTCAAAATGGCTAACAATCATTTTACTTCCAAGCAATTATGGAACTCATATGCCATTCTAAATCCAAATAGCGTTCGACGTTCTTCTACAAAAGAGGAAAGTGATGCTTTGACTAATATCATACAGCTCGTACGTTTTGCTTTACACCAAATTGAGCGGTTAGATAGTGTTGTTTCTACATCTAAACAGTATTTCAATCTATGGTTAGGACAAAACCAGCGCGAAATAACAGATAAACAACGTGAAGTCATCAGTCGTATTGTAGATTATATTGCTTCCAACGGAGCTTGTACAATCAAAGAGATTCGTGAAGATGATGCAACTCAGGCAGCACAGATGATCCGTGCCTTTGGTAATATGCAGAAAGCTAACGAAGCTTTACACTCTCTATACACATTTGTAGTTTTAAGAAAAGCAGCATAATAATGACAACCATACAAATAATAGATAGCATAAGATTAAATCGAACTGGTTTGCAAACAAAAGATGCAAATGGGCGATGGGTCAATGTACATAAGCAACAAGGGGATTTAGATGGCGCATGTTCTATTTATTCCCTTGTGATGGCAATGCTATGCCAAGGGATGATTGAAGAGCAAGATATTAAACTGTATAATTTTCCCGATAGGCGTACTCCAAAAGGCAAATTCTTATATCATTTTTTCTATGAGCAAGGTTTTATTCAAAATGGTTATAACTATACAGCATTAGCACGTGAAATCAACGAACAGCCATTTGAAATTAGGGCAATACACAAAAGACCAAGAACTAATGATGATAGGATTGAATTGATAGGGCAATTCGTAAGCCAGAATACTCCAGTTATAATCTCGACAGAATTCAATGATGGTGCACATGCTTTATTGGCCATAGGAATAGAAAGCGATGAAAATAACATCATAACTAAAATTTTCTGTCTTGATCCAGGAGCTCCTTCTCCAAAGGTTTCCTCGTGGAATTGTTTTATTGATGTCTCAAAAGAAGGCAAATCGCAATATCCATTCTATTACGTAACTGAAATAAATACTTATAAGGTCACATTAGATGACATGCTTATAATAGAGCATAAAAATTTTGATTAAAAATATGGCAACAAATAATACAACAGAGCAATCTCTCACCAAAAAAGTTTGGAATCTGGCAACAACTCTTGCCGGACAAGGTATCGGTTTTACAGATTATATTACACAGCTCACCTATCTTCTATTTTTAAAGATGGACGCAGAGAATGTAGAAATGTTTGGAGAAGAATCAGCTATACCATCTGGTTATCAATGGAGTGATTTAATATCTCTTGACGGTCTAGATTTAGTAAAGCAATACGAAGATACTCTGAAACAGCTGAGTGAACAGGAAAACCTTATCGGCACAATTTATACAAAAGCGCAAAACAAGATTGACAAGCCAGTTTATTTAAAAAAAGTCATTACCATGATTGATGAGGAACAATGGCTGATCATGGATGGAGACGTGAAAGGTGCTATCTACGAAAGCATCCTTGAGAAGAATGGACAGGACAAGAAAAGTGGTGCCGGTCAGTACTTTACTCCACGTCCACTCATCAAAGCAATGGTAGATTGCATAGCCCCACAAATTGGAGAAACGGTTTGTGACCCAGCCTGCGGCACCGGAGGTTTTCTCTTGACTGCATATGATTACATGAAAGAACAGTCTGCCAGTAAGGAAAAACGTGATTTCTTGCGTAACAAGGCACTGCATGGCGTAGATAACACACCATTGGTCGTAACGCTTGCTTCCATGAACCTATATTTGCATGGTGTGGGAACAGACCGGAGTCCGATTGTCTGCGAGGATTCTTTGGAGAAAGAGCCACCCTCCCTTGTAGATGTAATACTTGCCAATCCTCCTTTCGGTACTCGTCCAGCAGGTTCTGTGGATATTAACCGCCCGGATTTCTATGTAGAAACGAAGAACAATCAGTTGAACTTTCTTCAACACATGATGCTGATGCTCAAAACCGGAGGTCGTGCAGCCGTAGTATTACCAGACAATGTCCTTTTTGAAGGTGGTGCTGGAGAAACAATTCGCAAGAAGTTACTCTCAGACTTCAACTTACACACGATACTTCGTTTGCCTACAGGTATTTTCTATGCACAAGGCGTAAAAGCAAATGTATTGTTCTTTTCCAAAGGTCAACCGACAAAAGAGATTTGGTTCTATGATTATCGTACTGACATCAAACATACGCTTGCTACTAATAAATTAGAGAGACATCATTTGGATGATTTTGTTACATGCTATAATGCAGGAAATTTAGAAGGACGCAAAGAGACATATGATGCAGACAACAATCCTCAAGGGCGTTGGCGTAAATATCCGGTAGATGATATTCTCACCCGTGACAAGACAAGCCTTGATATAACCTGGATAAAACAAGGAGGAGAGTCTGATGACCGCTCCTTGGCTGAATTGATGGCTGACATAAAAGAGAAAAGTAAAACTATTAGCTCAGCAGTTGCAGAACTTGAGAAGCTGCTTGCAAACATAAATGAAGATTAAGCGTATGAAGAATAACGACATCGCAATATCAATAGAACAACAATTCGGAGAAATCATAGATATTATTCTCCAACATAAAAGTAATGCTTCAAGAGCCGTCAATGAAGAGTTACTACTCACAGCATGGTATGTAGGCGGATATGTATCTACTAAACTGAAGAGCAAAGAATGGGGAAGTAAGGTTGTTTCTCAATTGTCCGAATACATACGTTCGCAACATCCTGACATCAAAGGATATAGCAAAAGAAACATATACAATATGGTAATGTTTTATGATGAGTATTCATCAGAAACGTTCATAGCAACAATAAGACAATATTTGAATACTGAATTTGTGCAGCCAAAAACTGCACAAATTGAAGCGAGCGACCATAAACAGGAAGTACCTGTAATTGTGCAGCCAAAAACTGCACAATTTGTCCAGCCAACAGTTGGACAGATGCCTAAGATATTGGAGTTAACGACCTTGACTAATCACATAGAAATTTTATGCCGATGTAAAAGCAACGAAGAACGGTTGTTTTATATACTCTATGCCAATAAAGAGCATTTAGTAAAACGAGAGCTCCAACGTTGCATTTCTAACCAAACTTATGCAGGATTATTAGGAAGCAAGGACAATATGTCAAAAGGATTACTGGAAAGATATCCTAATGCGCCAATCATGTTCAAAGACACCCTGTTCGTAGATTTTCTCAATCTGCCGAAAAAGCATAGCGAAACAAAACTAAGGAACGGTCTGGTAGAACACATGAAACAGTTTATTCTTGAACTGGGAAAAGACTTTATATTCATGGATCAGGAATACCGTCTTAATATTGGTGCATCTACATTCAAGGCCGATTTACTGTTCTTTCATCGCGGCTTACAGGCATTGGTTGCTGTAGAGTTAAAAAAGACAAAGTTTCATCCTCGCGACCTCGGACAGTTGGAATTTTATCTGGAAGCACTCGACCGGGATGTAAAACGCTCCAACGAAAATCCGTCTATCGGTATTATTCTTTGCCCTGAAGCAGACCGGGTAGTAGTAGAGTACGCTATGAGCCGGAGCATGAGTCCTACGATGATTGCTGAATACAAACGCATACTCATTCCACAAGAACGCATGCAGCAGCAACTGAATGAGTTTTGCAATCTATTCTTAAACAAAGACTAACCCAAATGGATACAAAAAAATTACGTCAAAAAATATTAGACCTCGCCATTCGCGGTAAACTTGTTCCTCAAGATCCGAATGACGAACCGGCATCCGTATTACTTGAACGCATCAAGGCAGAGAAAGAACGTCTGATAAAAGATGGTAAAATAAAGCGTAGCAAAAAAACGGCAAAGGCTTCTGATACGCCCCATTATGAGAATGTGCCGTTTGAAATTCCAAGCTCGTGGGAGTGGACGACGCTAGGAGAAGTATTCACTTTACAGGCTGGCAAGAATATAACAGCAAAAGACATTTCTGATAAAGAAGATTCTGAGCATAGGTTTCCTTGCTATGGAGGTAATGGTCTTAGAGGTTATGTTTGTAGTTACAATAGAAATGGGCGCTTCCCTTTAATTGGCAGGCAAGGTGCATTATGCGGAAATATTAATTTTGCAGAGGATTTATTTTATGCGACAGAGCATGCTGTCGTTGTTGAGACTTATTGTAAAACAGATGTAGAATGGGCAGTACATAGCCTTATACATTTGAATCTTAATCAATATGCAACATCAACAGCTCAACCCGGATTGTCTGTTAATACAATCAATGAAGTCTTAATCCCATTACCTCCGATTGAGGAGCAAGGAAGAATCGTTCGCTGTTTAAACAAATGGAATACTCTAATTGGCCAAATAGAACAAGGTAAAGTTGATTTACAAACAACCATCAAACAAACAAAAAGCAAAATTCTAGATCTCGCTATTCATGGTAAACTTGTACCACAAGACCCGAATGACGAACCTGCTTCAGAACTGCTCAAACGCATAAATCCAAAGGCAGAGTTTGCTTGTGATAACGGGCATAGTGAGAAGTTACCACAAAATTGGTGTTGGGCAAAGGGGAAGTTTATTTTTTCTCAAATGAAATCTGCACGACCTACAGGAGAAACGTTCCAATATATTGATATTGATTCTATCGATAATGCTCAACAAATTATCAAAGAGGCAAAAGTCATAAAAAGTAGTAATGCGCCAAGTAGAGCTAGCCGTTATACCCAAAAAGGTGATGTGGTTTTCTCAATGGTTCGTCCATATTTACGAAATATAGCTAAAGTTTGCTTCAATGATTGTATAGCATCAACAGGATTTTACGTCTGTAGTCCATTGGATATGCTTCATCCAGAGTTCTGTTATTATCTAATGATTTCAGATTATGTGGTAAATGGATTAAATCAATTCATGAAAGGGGATAATTCTCCATCCATTAATAAAGGGGATATTGATAATTGGTTGTATCCTCTACCTCCTCTTGCAGAACAGCAACGTATAGTTGCAAGAATAGAAGAGTTATTTTCAACTCTTGACAACATTCAAAAAGCCTTAGAAGCGTAGGAAAATACGCTTCTAAGATCTTATGCTACCAATTTACAACCTTGTCAACAATCTTTTGTTGTTCGCTAGCTGTACGCCGCAGATAGATGCGAGTAGTTTCAATACTTTCATGCCCCATAAGGTCGGCAAGTAATGCAAGGTCGTTGAAACGGTCAAGAAAGTTCTTGGCAAAGCGGTGGCGGAAAGAATGAGGATATACCACATCCTTGTTCAAACCATATTTCTCAGCGAAATGTTTTAGCTGTTGGGCTATACCTCGTGTTGTGATGCGTTGCCCGAAACGGTTAAGGAAAATATAACCGCTTGTCATGCTCTTACTTTTCAACCATTGTATGGCTTCACTCCGCAGATTCTTGGGTATATAAAGGCGACGTATTTTCCCACCTTTGCTATAAAGGTCGAGATACCCAACCTTTATATGCTCAACCTTGATGTGTAGTAATTCGCTCACACGTGCACCAGTAGCGGCCATGAACCAAACCACAAAGTACCAGTCATCGTATCCATCCGCTTTTAATCGTGCTTTTAGGAATTTATAGTCTGCATCGCTGATTACATTTTCCAAGAAGTTCTTTTGTTGCACTTTAACAAATTTAACTTTCAGCTTATCTTGTTTGATAAACTCCAGATACTTATTGAGGCCTTGCAAACGGAGGTTGACAGTCTGTGGTTTGAAATTCTCCACCAAGTAGCCTTTATAAGCCAACAGGTTTTTCTTGTTTATTTCCCCATAGTGGCTGAGGAAGTAGTTCACCGTCCATACATACGAAGCCACTGTGTTCTTTGCCAAGTTTGTTTTGGCGAGATAGTCTTTAAATTTTGTTATCATATTATTTTGTTTTTGATGAATACGATAACAATATAAAGCACAACCTAACGGGCATTATGAGCAGATACCTGATGGATGGACTATCACAACCATCAAAGATATATGTGAAAATATCAATGGATTATGGAAAGGAAAGAAAGAACCACTTGTAAATGTGGGCGTTATACGCAATGCTAATTTCACAAAGGACTTTAAGTTGGACTATACCAATATAGAGTATATTGATGTGGAACAACGAGCTTTTGTTCAACGCCATTTATTGAATGGAGATTTAATTGTAGAAAAATCTGGAGGCAGTGATAACAATCCTGTTGGAAGAGCAATACTTTACGAAGGTAAAAATAGAGTTTTTTCTTTTAGTAATTTCACTATGGTTCTAAGGGTTAAAGACAAAAATATTGTTTCAAGTAAGTTCCTGTATTATTATATCTTATATAAATACCAAAAAGGAACTATGAGGTCAATGCAAACTCAAACTACAGGTTTGCATAACCTCATACTAGAGAAATATCTTGCAATGCCTCTATATCTTCCACCTTATTCAGAACAACAACGCATAATAAAGAGAATTAAAGTTATTTTCAATACTCTAGATACAATAAAGGAGAGCCTATAAGCCCTCCATTATTGTATCCAATTTGGCAAATACTGTATGAATAGCATCTACAATTCGTTTTTGTTCCGATATTGGTGGCAAAGGAAATTTGATACTCTCTATAATGGATTTAGATATTCTTTGCTGGCCAACTACTCCATTAAAGGTACCAACACAATGGTTTATAAAGAGATCTGACTTGAAGAAGTATAAACCGTATTCTGCTAAAACACATTGTGAACGGAAAACAAAAAGTTCCGTAGTACCTGCTCCTATACCATTAGGAAGTGAAGTAACAATCACAGATTTCCGATTTTCTAAGCATGGTGAAATCTTGGCCACAACTATATCCCCTTCTGCAAAATGAGTAAATCCTTTCTTTATATCACCCCATAATTTTGATTCAAATCTAAACTCATTAGAATAACCATCTGCAATGTTAGTCATAGGCACAAACCCTGCAATGACATCATCTAGAACTTTATTTTTAGGATTGATTGTAAATATACTTTTAATATCTGTAAGACACCAAGAATCCGGCAAGTTCTCATAATGCCCGTTATCACAAGGTGTGAAGTCGGGATTTATGCGTTTCAATAGTTCGCTGGCCGGTTCATCATTCGGGTCTTGCGGTACAAGTTTACCATGAATGGCGAGGTCAAGAATCTTGCTTTTTGCTTGCTTTATGATGCTTTGCAAATCATCTTTGCCATGCTCTATTTGGTCTATTAAAGCAAACCACTTTTTTATTTCTGCCACGATACGTTGTTGTTCGACAGGAGGAGGTAATGGAATGTTTAAATTTCCAAGAATCGTTCCGTTTACATTTGGTTGTCCTATGCCTACAGAGCCTAATTCAATTTGCTCCCAATAATAACCAGACTCAAAAAATCGTTTTACATATTCCGGTAAAATCAAGTCAAATGTTTGTACTCGTATCAAATATGACGCATAAATAGCCTTTTGTCTAAGCCCATCAATTAAATATGATTTTCCAACTGTTGCTCCTGTTCGTGCAAATACAATATCTCCATCATGCAAAATGTATGAAGATACCTTATCCTCATCAAAATCTGTAAACGGAACAGTTTCCCAATCTACTTGATTATTTTGAATATCAGTTATGCGCAATAATTTGTATTTACCTTCTGATTTCGCAGATTCACTTACACCATATAAAATTGATTTTGATATGTCATTCACAGTTGTCCACACCCATGAACTCGGCACCTCAAACGGCACATTCTCATAATGGGGC